>Ga0129333_10001370_pt1 | contig 22004 bp, 20 predicted proteins | sample CPB6_08_DNA_FD_94474 | JGI IMG/M metagenome (GOLD analysis project Ga0129333, IMG submission 94474) | Freshwater to marine salinity gradient microbial communities from Chesapeake Bay, USA - CPBay_Sum_0.6_0.8_DNA | ecosystem: Environmental > Aquatic > Marine > Coastal | place: USA: Chesapeake...
CATTATCATGGATAACGCTGTGGTGCATTCAAATACTATTATCGCTGCTGGCACCGTTATACTTGAAAATACTATTTGTGAACCGGGCAGTATCTATGCAGGGGTACCCGCAAAAAAAGTAAAGGACATTTCCGCAGAACTGATCGAAGGAGAGATCCACCGGATCGCCCGTAATTATGTACGTTACGCGTCTTGGTTCACCCCACCCGACACCGCAACCCTATGAAAACACGCCTTCTGATATTATTGCTGATCTGCTTTACAGGCAGCTCCTGCAAAATCTGGCACAACGTCTTTCGGCCCAAACTCCAGTATGGTGAACCCATCGGCGCAGAAAAGATCATCAGCGGAGACCCTAAAGCGGCCAAACAACTTAAGAAACAACGAAAGTTCAAGTATTAAGAGGGCATCCCATCAGTACTGATTTTCCTCTATCGAATCGAGCACAGAGAGATAACTGATGTAGCGGTCTTCATGGATCCGTCCCTCTTGTACTGCCTTTTTTACAGCACAGCCCGGCTCGTTATAATGTTGGCAATTATTGAACTGACAATCCTGAATAAGCGGTTTCATTTCTGAAAAATAGTGAGAAAGCTCTTGCTTACTGATATCGACCAATCCGAACTCACGCATCCCGGGCGTATCAATTATTTGGCCACCTTGTGGCAGATCGAACATCTCTGCAAAAGTGGTAGTGTGTTGCCCTTTGCCACTCCAACCGCTGACATCCTGTGTCTTTCGGTTCATTCCGGGAAACCAGGTATTGAGTAAACTGGATTTTCCTACTCCGCTATGTCCCGATAATAAAGTGGTTTTATGCGAAAGCATCTTCAATAATTCGTCCATGCCCTGCCCGGTAACGGCACTGACCAGCAGCACGGGATAACCGATAGTCGTATACATCGAGCGCAGGGCCTCGAACCGATCCATCTCTTTTTGACGATACAGATCGGCCTTATTAAATACGATCAGGGGTAAAACATGATACATTTCGGCTGCGACCAGAAAACGATCGATGAATCCTTGCGAGGTCTTAGGCTCCTTCAGCGTGGCTACCAACAGCGTCTGGTCTAGGTTGGCAGCAACAATATGATGCTGGTGCTTATGACGAGGGCTTTGACGATTAATATAATTGCGGCGCACTAAGATCTCGTTGATCACGGCAGTAGCCGCTGCTTCCGATTCTATTTCGAACGAAACCTGATCGCCCACGGCCACCGGATTGGTAGACGTGATCTCATCTAATTTGAGCACCCCTTTTATACGGGCATTCCAGAACTGTCCTTTTTCATCGCGAACGATATACCAGCTTCCTGTGGATTTATAGACTAGTCCTGTCATTTACGATAAATATTTTCCTACAATGGGCATTCTTCTTCCCACCCCGAAGGCCTTGGGAGAGATCCGAATAATCGGACAGAACTGCTGGCGTTTGTATTCATTTTTATTAACCATACTCAGTATCCGGTCCACCAGGTCAGCTTCATAACCAAGTTGCTTGATTGCAGCGGGCGATTTTCTTTTTTCGATATACTGATACAAGATATGATCGAGCACTTCATAGGGGGGTAAGGAGTCTGCATCGAGTTGTCCGGGTCGCAGTTCGGCGGATGGCGGTTTGCAGATTATATTATTTGGGATGATCTCCTCATGACGATTCAGGTAACGAGCCAGTGCATAGACCTGCAACTTGTAGCAATCGCCCAAGACACCCAAGCCTCCGGCCATATCGCCGTACAGGGTGCCATATCCCGTTGCCAGTTCGCTTTTGTTAGATGTGTTGAGCAGGATGTATCCAAATTTATTGGCCAGTCCCATCAATATATTCCCCCGTGTGCGACTTTGTAAATTCTCCTCGGCTAGTCCGGAAGGAAGATCCCCAAAATTTTTTTTCAAGGTAGTAAGCAGCGACTCAAATACAGGCTGAATAGAAATAATCTCATACGGATTACCCAAACGCTGGCTAAGCCGTTCAGCATCTTGCACACTGTGGTCGCTGGAATAAACAGAAGGCAGTAGTACCGCTTTCACATTTTCTCTTCCCAAGGCCTCTACAGCCAGGGCCAGGGTAACGGCGCTGTCAATACCCCCGCTACTTCCGAGTATGGCTTTTTGAAAGCCCATCTTAGAGAAATAATCACGGATGCCGCTTACGATCGCCTCTTTGATCGCTGCGGTACAAAGTGTGGGCTCCAGACGAAGTGGATCGAGCTCGGTGTCGGGAAGCTGGCTGGCCACTTGCAAAACCGATTCGACAAAAGAGCCATCTTCTTTCCAGGTAACAAACTGCAACGCCTCTTCGAACAAGGGCAACTGCGCGATCAAGTTGGCTTCTTTATCCATTACCAAGGAACCGCCATCGAAAACGATCTCTGTCTGACTGCCTACCGCATTGCAATAAATAAGCGGAATGCCATAACGAAGAACATTTCTTTTTACAATGGCTTTGCGATCTTCTACATGCGTATAATCAAAAGGAGAAGCAGATAGGTTCAAGATCATATCGGGCTGCTGTCCGATCAGTTGATCCATAGGGCAATGTGTGTAGAGCGGATTATCCCCCAGATTCCAGATATCCTCACAAATGGTCACCGCTAATTTTTTTCCCTTGAAATCGATCAGCTTCCAAGTGGCAGCCGGTTCAAAATATCGGTATTCATCAAAAATATCGTAGGTAGGAAGACAAGTCTTGTGTACCACTTGCCTGATTTCTCCGTCGTGCAAAAAATAAGCAGCATTGAATAATCTCTTTCCTTTCGGCGATGGATTCCGGTCGGGTGCTCCGATCAAGACTCCTATTCCGTGTGTATGCGGTTTGATCCTGTCGATGGCATCTTCGCACTGGGCAATAAAATCATCGAATTCGAGAAAATCGCGAGGAGGATACCCACAGACAGCTAACTCCGAAAAAAGGACCAGTTCCGCTCCTGCTTTTTTTGCGGCAGCAATAGCATCGATTATCTTGACAGTGTTACCTGTAAAATGGCCGATGTGGTAGTTCTGCTGCGCAATAGCGATCTTCATCTGACAAAAGTACGCCATTGTTTTGTAGCGTATCTTTACCCTTATGCAACGGATCTTTTGGATACTGCTCAGCGGTGGGCTTCTATTGGGAAGCTGTACCAGTTCAACCAAGGCACCAGATGTCAGTCACCTTCAGGTAACAGCTCCGCTTAGCCGTTTCGATCAGGCTTTTTTTGCGCTCGATACCACCCGACTTACCCAAGGACTCGACTCTCTTGCCCGTAATTATGCAGCTTTTTATCCAGAGTTCATGCAATATATACTGGGTGTTTCAGGGGACTTCACCGATACCACCACCCAACGCGTGGTCCGTCAGTTCATAAGCAGCTACGGGGGATTGAACGATTCCCTGCAAGTTCCCTTTGCCAACACCGAGGAACTGCAACAAGAAGTAGAAAAGAGTTTTCAATATCTGAAATACTATTTTCCGAGTTACCAAACCGGAACCATCAGTTTTTATGTAGGCCCCTTCGATGCACCCGGCATCGCTACCGTACGCAGCGGTACCGCCGTAGGGCTGCAACAATTTGCCGGCCAAGATTTTTTTGCTTACCAGACCGGAGCCTTGCAATCGCTTTATCCCTCTTATATCAGCAGACGATTCACTCCCCGCTATATTGTACCGGGCATTGTCAAGGCCATCACTGAAGATCTGTTTCCGCCTCGCATGGCCGAGTTACCCCTGGTGGAACAAATGATAGAAAGAGGAAAGTATTGGTATCTAGCCTCCCTGCTGCTTCCCCATCATCCCGATTCGCTGATAACCGGTTACACGCAACAGCAACTCAACTGGTGCAAAGAAAATGAGGGGCTGATCTGGAGTTATCTGTTAAAAAACGAAGATCTCAATTCGCTCAACCCAATTGTGATCCAGACGTATTTGGGAGAAGCCCCCTTTACACAAGGTTTATCGCAGGAATCTTCTCCGGGCAATTTGGGGGCCTGGGTCGGTTGGCAGATCGTGAAAAAGTTTGCTGCAGCCAATAAAGAGCTTCATCCCGAAGCGATCATGAAGACCAGTCCGGCCACGATCTTGGAACAGGCCAAATACAAGCCCAAGTAAAAATCTAAAGATCAATTATTCTTGAAGGGAACGATCATTTCAAAACTAGGGATCGTTACGGTAAAGTACTGGTGGGTTTCCAGATTTTCCATTTGATAAGTGCCATACATTCTTCCCATCTCGGTCCTGAGATTGCAACCACTCACGTATTGATATCGTTCTCCGGGCTGCAAAACAGGTTGTACGCCTACTACCCCTTCTCCCTCTACTTCGCGATGAGAGGCATTACTGTCGAAAATAAACCAGTGACGACGATGCAATTTTACCGGAAAAGAATTGTAGTTCTCCAGCACGATCTTGTAAGCAAACATGTACTCCGATTGCAACGGATTACTGTAGTCCTCTTGGTAAAAGGTTTCTACGCTTACCTGTACGCCTTCTGAAATCAAAGAAGCCATACTATAAAATTAAAGAAAATGATAAGTTTCCCATTAAGTTTTTGGGGCTTACCTTTGCAGCGCAAAAAAATCATTGATATGAAAATTGCGGTTGCCAAAGGAGATGGTATCGGACCTGAAATCATGGACGCAGTCCTGCGCATTTTTGAAGCTAACAAAGTTCCCCTGCAATACGAGGTAGTCGAAATGGGAAAATGGGTTTTTGATAAAGGTTTTAACAATGGGATGACCCCGGAAGCTAAACAAAATATCGAGCAACTGGGCTTACTTTTCAAGGGACCCATGGAAACTCCTAAAGGCAAAGGGGTCAAAAGTATCAATGTCACAGCCCGTAAAACCTGGAATACCTACGCCAATAAGCGTGTCTTTACCTCCCTTCATGGCGTGGACACTGTCTTCAGTAAGGCCGGCATTCCCATCAATATTACCATTGTTCGTGAAAACATAGAAGACACCTACGGGGGGATCGAGCATATGCTCACACAGGATGTAGCCCTCTGCCGTCGTTTTATTACCCGACCGGGCACCATGCAAGTGATGCGCTATGCCTTCGAGATGGCTAGCAAAAAAAATGCAAAACGTATCAGTTGCGGACACAAGGCCAATATCATGAAGATCACCGACGGGATGTTCCTGGAATGTTTTTATGAGGTCGCTAAAGAATATCCTCATCTTAAAGCCGACGATATCATTGTAGATGACCTTTGTATGAAGTTGGTGACACGTCCTGATCTTTTCGATGTAGTAGTCCTGCCCAATTTACAAGGAGATATTGTGTCTGACCTCTGTGCCGGATTGGTGGGTGGTCTGGGCTTTGCCCCTTCAGCCAATATCGGAGATCATATTTCGATTTTTGAAGCAGTGCATGGAACTGCACCGGATATTGCCGGAAAAAATCTGGCTAACCCTACTGCGCTTTTGCTGAGCGGACTGGCTATGCTTCGTCATCTGGGTCTTTTCGAAAATGCCGCCACTATTGAAAATGCGCTGCGCTATACTTTGGAAAGTGGAGTACATACCGGCGACTTCGGCGATAAGAAAACAGCTGCTGTCAATAGCAGCGAGTTTGCCAATGCTGTAATCAGCAATTTTGGAAAAAAACCTGAGCAAGGAGCCGTCGAGTACAGCGGAGAGAACAAACCTTACCATCCTGCTGCCCCTATCAGCCAGCATCCCATGCTCGAAACAGCACAACGAAAATCCGAAGCGATCGTCGGGGCCGATCTCTTTTTGGAAAGTAATCAACAACCCTCTGTGGTCGCAGCTATTTGTGAAAAAGAAACTGCCGGAATATTCAAACTGGTGACCATCAGCAACCGTGGCACGCAGGTATGGCCTACCGGCTCGGTATATACCAATTTAGTCAACCAATACAGGGTACGTTTTGAAAGCCAGGATGGAAAGGCTTTGCAACAATCCGATATTGTAGCGCTTTACCAACGCATGAGCCAGCATCTCAAGATCTGCTCTGTGGAATTGCTGAACCAGTGGGATGATCAAAAGGCCTACAGCCTGGCGCAAGGTCAATAAACGCCGTATCCTTCTTTTTTCAGATACTGCTTTACCTTCTCTCGCTGGTCTCCCTGTACGATTATCTCTCCCTCTTTGGCAGAGCCGCCGGTGCCACAGAAATTACGAAGCGCTTTGCCTAGCATTTCCAGATCGGCTTTTTTGCCAACAAAGCCCGTTATCAGGGTAACGGCCTTACCCGCACGCTGCTTGGTATCGAGACTAATGCGCAGTCGCTGTTGAGAGACCGGAAGGGTCTCTTCTTCGGCATCGGTCGAGGGCTGATAAGAAAAATCAGGATCGGTGCTATAGACAAAACCCCGGGCGTCAGCTTTATTTTTTTTTCCCATGATAATCAAATCGGATGATTGAACAATGAGGCCTTAAGACTAAGATCGATGCTTTGGGCTTGGTGAATCAGGGCTCCCACACTTATAAAATCGACTCCGGTGGCAGCATACTCACAGATATTCGCTCTTGTGATCCCACCACTAGCCTCGGTCTCGAAGGTGCCCCGGGGTACCTTCGAATTAATGAATTCCAGTGCTTCTTTCAGTAAGGCCGGTGAAAAATTATCAAGCATGATACGTTTTACCTTCTGCTGTCCGTGCAGAACCACCTGGGCCAGTTCCTCTATTGAACGAGTTTCGACTTCTATTGCAAGAGAGGGCTTTTTTTGCTGCACATAGCCCCAGGCCCGGTCAATGGCGGTTTTGATACTACCACAAAAATCAATATGATTATCCTTTAACATGATCATATCATAGAGCCCAAAACGATGATTGAGGGCGCCGCCGATACGAACTGCTTCTTTTTCGAGCAGTCGAAAATTGGGTGTGGTCTTTCTGGTATCGAGCAACCGGGTGGCAGATCCCTCGAGCAAGCTAACATACTCCCTTGTCAGGGTGGCGATTCCACTCATGCGCTGCATACAATTGAGCACAAGTCTCTCGCACTGCAAGATCACTGCGGCAAACGATTCGACTTCAAAGGCGATCTCTCCGGGTTGTACGCTGTCTCCATCCTTGACAAAGGCCCTGAACGTAGCCGAAGGATCTTTGTATAAAAAAATCTTCTCAGCCACTTCCACACCGGCAATCACAGCCGATTGTTTGATCTTCAAGACCGCCTTTCCCCTGGCCGTAGCCGCAACACAGGAAAGCGTTGAATGGTCGCCGTCTCCCAGATCTTCTTCGAAAGCCTGCTCCACAAAGCGAAAAAATAAATGGGAATCCATTCTGTAAAATTAGCGCTTAATCCATGGTTTGGATTCGCAGCTCTCTAACACCTGCCTTAGGACCGCTGGCAGACATAAAAATATTTACGCGAAACTTCCCATTATCGGTCTGCAAAGTTCCCATGGCAAAAGCCCCTGCAGGAGCATTGCCCCGGTGTTTTAATTCAAATCCGGAAACAGTGTAAGTAGCAAAGAACTTTGTCATTGCCGCTTGCGCCTGTGCTTTGTTCAGTTGAGCGGTTTGATCGGGTAGCGTTAGGGTCAGCTTTTGATCGAATCGCTCGGCAAGTTGGGTGGCATTACCATTTTTAATAGCACCGATGGCTGCATCCAGGGCATCTTGCCGGGTGGCAGCCACTGTACAAAAAAAGAGTACAGGCAATAGAAGCCCCCACGATAAGGTTTGAATTTTCATGATCACTAAAATACAAAATTTTTGGCTGTACCTTTGATAACTAGTTAGCTGTCATGAAAAAAACTATGTTGGTCATTATGGATGGATGGGGGCTGGGACAGGTACCTGCCGCCGATGCCATTGCTGCTGCAAATACGCCTTTTATCGATTCGTTGTACGAACGCTATCCCCGTACAACACTGATTACTTGTGGTGAAGCCGTTGGTTTGCCTGCCGGTCAGATGGGTAACTCCGAGGTAGGACATCTCAATCTGGGAGCGGGTAGAATCGTCTATCAGGAATTACAGCGGATCAACCTGGCGGTGACCGATGGCTCTATCTTTTCAAACCCTGCCCTGCTAAGCAGCATTGACTATGCGTTAACCAATAACAAGCCATTGCATTTGATAGGCCTAGTCAGCGATGGTGGTGTCCATTCGCATATTGATCATCTGAAGGCCCTGTTGGCCTGTTGCGAACAAAAAGGATTGAAAAAAGTCTTTGTGCATGCCTTTACCGATGGACGCGACTGTGATCCTAAAAGTGGACTAGGTTTTATTCGCAGCTTACAAGATTATATGAAAACCCATGGAGGCATCCTTGCCAGCATTTCCGGCCGCTATTTTGCAATGGACCGAGACAAACGCTGGGAGAGGATCCAGCTTGCCTATAATGCGCTGGTAGAGGGTAAAGGAAATTTAGCTACCGATGCTATCGAGACAATAGAGCGATCGTATGCAAATGAAATTACCGACGAGTTTATCATCCCGACTGTTATCACTGACCAGAGCAGCAAACCCGTTGGATGCATTCAAGAAGGCGATGCCGTGATCTGCTTTAATTTTCGGACCGATCGCTGCCGCGAAATCACGCAAGTACTTACGCAATTCGATCTGCCGGATTTTGAAATGAAAAAACGTAAGCTACACTACACTACCCTTACCGAATATGATAAAACATACCAGGGCATACAGGTGATGTTTGAGACCGACAATCTGAACAATACGCTTGGAGAAGTGATCGCGGCTGCCGGACTATCGCAGATCCGGATCGCCGAAACAGAGAAATATCCGCATGTCAGTTTTTTCTTCAGCGGTGGCAGAGAACAACCTTTCGCGCAGGAAAAAAGAATCATGATCCCTTCGCCAAAAGTAGCTACCTACGATCTGCAGCCTTCTATGAGTGCTCATGCAATTACTGAAGCCATTTTACCAGAGATCAAAAAGGCAGCCGCCAGCTTTATCTGTCTTAACTATGCCAATACCGATATGGTAGGTCATACTGGTGTCTGGGAAGCAGCCAAAAAAGCAGCCGAGACCGTAGATCAATGTGTAGCCCAACTGATTCCGGCAGCCCTGCAAAGCGACTATACCGTTTTTTTGACCAGTGATCATGGCAATGCAGATTATCTTATCAACGAAGACGGCAGCCCGAATACGGCGCATACGCTGAACCCCGTTCCGCTATTTATTATCAGTAATGCCCCCCCTTCAAAATTGAAACCGGGAAAATTAGGAGATATCGCCCCTACCCTCCTGCACCATATGGGGCTTGACATTCCTACCGAGATGACCGGTACTATCTTAACCGCTTAAACCGAAAACATGAAATTTTTAAAAATAATCGCCTTGTTGCTGCTGGTGACACTTATTGCTATCCAATTTATCCGCCCCGAAAAAAATCAGGGAACGGTTATACCCGAAAAACAACTGGCCAGTCGCTATCCGCTGCCTGACTCTGTCCACGCGATTTTAAAAAAAGCCTGTATGGATTGTCATAGCAACAATAGCCGCTATCCCTGGTATGCTTCGATACAACCTATTGCCTGGTGGCTAGATGAACACATTCAGGATGGCAAAAAGCATTTGAATTTTGATGAATATACCCATCGATCTCTTCGCTATCAGTATCACAAAATGGAAGAGACGATCGAGATGGTCAAAGAAAAAGAAATGCCACTTGAGTCATACACATGGGCACACACCGAGGCCCGCCTAAGCCAAGAAGAACGTGTCGCCATCACCCAATGGGCCCAGTCGGTAATGGACACCATGAAACAACGCTATCCTCTCGACAGCCTTATTAAAAAAACTAAATAGGTCGATTTACCTGTGATGAAATTATTTTCTGCCTTGAAACAGGTTTTCATTGTTATACTGATTCCCTTTAGTTTTTTCAGTGCAACGGCCCAGACCGACACGCTGATACAAAAAGAACTCGAAGAAGCGATCATCTATACCGCCAAGTTCGCCGAGAAAAAAAAGAATGTCGCTCAGCCGATCGATGTGATCACAGCCAGGACCATTTCTCGCTATAATGCACAGAATACGGGCGATCTGCTGATAAATACGGGGCAGCTCTTTGTTCAAAAAAGTCAGCAAGGTGGGGCAAGTCCTGTCATCAGAGGTTTTGAAGCCAGCCGCGTGCTCTTGGTAGTAGACGGCATTCGCTTGAATAATGCCATTTATCGTTCTGGTCATTTGCAAAATGTCATTACCGTCGACCAATTCATGCTGGACAGAGTAGAAGTATTGTACGGCCCCGGTTCTACCCTTTACGGAAGCGATGCATTGGGAGGCATCGTCCATATGCGGACGCGAACACCGCAGATATCAACTGAAAAAAAACCCTTATTTCGTTCTCAGGTAGCCACACGCTTCAGCACTGCCAACAAAGAAAACACACTGCATACCAGCCAAGAGATCAGCGGTAAGAAGTGGGGCTGGCTTCAGTCGATCACCTATAGCAATTTTGGAGATATGCGAATGGGAAACCGCTATCCGAAAAAATATCCTGATTTTGGCAGAAGAACCCAGTATATCGAAACCATAAATGGAGTCGATCAGTTAGTAATGAACACTGACGACCGGATACAAAAATTTTCGGGCTATAAACAATGGGATCTTTTTGGAAAATTATTGTTCAAACCCAAGGCCAATCAATCTCATTTACTCAATTTGCAACATTCCAACTCAACGAATATTCCTCGCTACGACCGTTTGCAAGACCAAAGAATATTTCCGGGAATCGGCAACACCCTTCGCTGGGCCGAATGGTACTATGGTCCCCAAACCCGCTGGTTAGCCGCCTATCAATGGGAATTAAAAAATTTTAAAAAGATAGACGAGGTTCGGCTCAATCTCAATTATCAGCATATAAAAGAGAGTCGCAATCAAAGAGAATATCTTGCCTATACCCGATTTGACAGCAGGCGAGAAGCCGTGCAGGTAGCAGGTATGACATTTGATATCAGAAAAAAATGGGGAGGTCATGAACTGACACTGGGGGCCGACCTACAGCATAATATTGTTCGTTCGGAAGCCGACCGTACTAACCTTCTTACCGGTTCAATGACGCCCATCAGTACGCGCTACCCCGACGGAAGCAATCGCATGACGCTGGCCGGCATATATGGCCAACATCTCTCTAAATCGAAAAACGGAAAGTGGATACTGAACGATGGGCTGCGGCTTCAATATGCAGGTTTGCATTCTACCCTAGTCAATAATGGCTTTTTTAATTTTCCCTTTTCTGCTATCGACCAGCGGCAAAGAGCCCTGACCGGCAATCTGGGTTTGGTTCATTTTCCCAAGCGGCCGCTCAGACTTGCTCTTAATGTGGCTTCTGCCTTTAGAGCGCCGAACATAGATGATGCCGCCCGCATATTTGAATCGAGCAGCACAGCCGGTCGTTTGATCGTACCCAATCCTTCGGTAAAACCAGAGTATACCTACACAGCAGACTTTACTATTCAATACAAAACCGAAAAAGTAAAAGTAGAAGGGGGTGCTTTCTATACTCTTTTTCGCAATGCCATTTCCCTGGCCCCTTTTCGCCTGAACGGTAATGACTCCGTCAACTACGATGGTGTCTTATCACAGGTGATCGCCAACCAAAACACCCGAAAAGCCTTTTTACGCGGCCTCAATTACCGAATGGACCTTATGTTGGCAAATGGGCTCAATTGGGAGACCAACATAACAACAACATATGGCCGATTTATCAATCCGGATAAAACCCTAAAGCCACTCGATCATATTCCCCCCACGTTCGGCCGTTCCGCCTTGGTTTACAGAAAGAAGGCCTTTACCGGCGAATTTTTTATGCTATTCAATGGTATCAAAAAAATAGCGGATTTTAACCCTGACGGAGAAGACAATGGGCAATATGCCACCCCAGATGGAATGCCGTCTTGGTACACCCTGAATATCCGTGTCGAATATACCTTGAGCAAAGGGTTTACCCTGCAAGCCGGTCTCGAGAATCTACTGGACCGCAACTACCGGTATTTTGCCTCGGGCTTTTCGGCCCCAGGCCGCAATTTTTTTCTGACACTGCGGCAAAATTTTTAACAGAGGCTGCAGCTATCTCCCTACTAAATTGTCTTAAATTAGTGGTAACTCCTGTTCCATGACAGAAGAAGCCATCATAAGAGGTTGTATCAAAAATCAGGCAGCTGCGCAGCGGGAATTGTATCTGCAATACAGTCCCAAGATGCTGGCTGTTTGTTATCGGTACGCCCATAATCGAGAAGATGCCGAGGACATGCTACAAGAGGGATTCATAAAAGTATTCACCCAGCTGAAGCGTTTCGAACACCGTGGATCCTTCGAGGGCTGGATCAGGAAGATCATTGTACACACTTGTATCAATGTCCTTAAGAAAAATAAAAAATTCAACGAAAGCGTCGATCTTATCCATGCTCATTCCCTATCTCTGAAAGAAGACAGTGCGCCAGCCTTAGTACAGGTAAAACAGATCGTAGAATGTATCAGACTGCTGCCTACCGGCTATCGAACTGTACTGAATTTATTTGCTATCGAGGGATATAGTCACCGAGAGATCGCACAGCTGCTGGATATTGAAGAAAGCACCAGCCGCAGCCAATTCACCCGGGCTAAAGCAATGCTGGAGAGCATGTTGATCGAAAAAAAGATTTTGCAACCAAAACAGGAGCGTAGCTGGATGGCTGCCATTGCTCCACATTAAATAACCTTGCACAAAGCGGTGCTGCCATAGCGATGGATCGAAATAAAGGTCATAAAGAGTTTGAGCATTTTATAAAAGAGAATGCAGATGTACATCGCTTGTACCCCTCCGAAGGGGTATGGACCCGCATCCACCACCGCTTGCATAACCGCCGCCGCCGTATAGTAGCATTCCTTTTACTGCTTCCCTTACTGACAGCTACGGGTTGGCTTTTGTTACAAGAACCTGCAGAAAGCAACTACAATAAAGTTATTACTAGCGAGAAAAAAGTCGTGAGTCCGAGCGTAACCGCAGCAGAAGCAGTACTCGATAAAACGAGCACATCACCAAGTGCAGGGGTATCGGTTATCGCGAGTACTACCACTCAAAACAAAGCAGCCTCGCTCATTGAGGCTAACCCCATACCCGCGCCTAACGAGAACCTTATCGCTGCCCTTTCAACTTCCATCGCTAACAGATCAGTTCTTAACGATACAATCAGTTCCGGCTCAGGCGGATCAATTTTACAAGACGTACAGTCCGCTGCCCCCACTATAACTCCGGTTCAAACAGCGCCTACTACCCCTGTACAGTTGGTTAAAGATGAGCTACAAGAGAAGAACTATCCTCTTACCATCGAGAGCGTCGTAAATAGCTACCAGCGACAAGTTGATCGTCCTGGTTTCAGGTGGCAACTTCATTTTACTCCTACGGTAAGCTATCGTACGTTGCAAGAGGATCAAAAATTTATTGCGCAAGCGCGAATGAGCAGCAGTGCTCCTGCTGCTGCCTTTGCCGGTAATCCCACCGATCTGTCCAGTGTCGTCAGACATCGCCCCGATTTCGGCATGCAGATAGGGATTACGGGGAACTTTCCCATCAGCAAAAAAATAGACTGGGTTTCCGGTATTCAATTTAATGTCAGTAAATATGATATCGAAGCCTATCGATATCCATCAGAAGTTGCGACCATCGCGCTCCAGAATCCCTGGGGAGGAACTAGTACAGTCAATACCATTACCAGTTTCCGAAGCAACGGTTTCCGCACAAGTGCCAATTGGTTACGAAACTACTATTACTCTGTATCCGTACCTCTCGGTTTGCAATGGCGAATCATCGGGAAAAATCATACACACTGGGGAATCAGTGCCACCCTGCAACCCACTTATGTAGTAGGAAACAGATCCTATGTGATATCAGCCGATTACCAGAACTACGCCGAAGTACCGTATCTGATCAATAAATGGAATCTCAATGCAGGGTTCGAGACCTATGCTCGCTTCCCATTAGGCAAACATGATTTCCGGATCGGTCCCCAAATTCGCTACCAGGCCTTATCGAGTTTCAAAAAGGGATACCCTGTTCAGGAACATCTTTATGACTTCGGTATTAAGCTGGGCATGATACTGGGTAAATAGTGCTAATTCAGGCAAAATCCTTTACCGTAATTTTACAGCATGATAAAATGGCTATGCTGCGGAGGGCCCCTGCTTTTTTTACTGGCAGGATGCAGCCAGAACGATGCTCCTGCAAGGAATTATGTGTCGATCCCTTCCCTGATCGAAGAACAGGTGGCTCATGTCGACACCTCTCTTTACGCGATCACAAGGTATGACTATCGCGGCACCGATACTATTCCCTTCGATACGATCTACATCCCACGCGAAAAATTCAGAGAAGAGGCCCAGGCCTTCCTTTCGATCCCTGATCTATCGCAGCCCAAATTGGCGAAAGCGTTCACCGAAGAATCCCACTACGACGAACTACTGAAGAAAGTAATTATCAGCTACTTCCCTATCGATAAAGAGAATGCTACTATACAAAAAGAAGAATTACATATTCGACCCGATCTGGCAGAGGGTGATAAAGTCACTACTATTTTGGTCAGCAAGGTCATCAATGACCGCAACGGACTGCAGCAAGAGGAACTGCTCTGGCTGATGGACAAAAGTTTTAGTATCACGCGCACGCAACAACGGCCCGGACAACCGGCCGAACTGATCACCACCAAAGTCAGCTGGAACTAGTAGCGCCCGCGTATGACAGTCTCCGAATTTCAACAGATCGCCCCAACGCTGCCATTAGCTCCTGGTATTTATCAGTACTTCGATGCGAAGGGCGAATTACTCTATGTGGGAAAAGCCAAGCTGATCCGCAAAAGAGTGAGTTCTTATTTTTCAAAAAAAGCCGATAATCAAAAGACAATTGAGCTGGTGAAACGGATCGCCAGCATCCGATTTACCATTGTCGATTCGGAACAAGATGCCTTTCTGCTGGAGAACTCGCTGATCAAAGAATGGCAGCCGCGCTATAATATCAACCTGAAAGATGACAAAACCTATCCTTTCATTGTCATTCGAAAAGAACCCTTTCCGCGCATTTTTCTGACCAGAAAAAAAATGAAGGACGGCTCGACCTACCTGGGCCCTTATACCTCGGTACACCAGCTAAGGGAATTACTGGAATTTATCAGACAGACGATTCCACTACGCACCTGTAATCTTGATCTGCAGCCCGGTAAAATTGCCAAAGGAAAATACAAGGTATGCCTAGAATATCATCTTGGCAATTGCAAAGGTCCTTGTGAAGGCCTGCAGCAGGCCGCGGAATACGAAGAATATCTGCAACAGGCCACCCTTATTCTCAAGGGAGAGCTGATGCCGGTGATACGCTACCTGGAGCAACAAATGAAAGAGGCAGCAGAAAAACTGGCTTTTGAACAAGCAGCACACCTGAAAAAAAAGATCGAATACCTCAGACAATATCGCTCTCGCTCAGTGATCGCCAACGCCCGCACTCCCGATCTTGACATCTTTTCGATCAGCTACGAAAAAAAAGCCTTTGTCAATTTCTTGATGCTTCGCAATGGGGCTATTGTACAAAGCTACACGCTCGAAGCAGAGCATAAGTTGAATGAAACCCCCGAAGAGATCTTATCTTTTGCGGCCGCCCAGTTACGAGACCGCTTCGAAAGTCGTGTCAACGAGATAGTAGTCCCCTTCTCTATCGACTACCCAGATAAGGCAGTAAAGCTGACCATCCCCCGGAGCGGAGATAAAAAGAAATTACTGGATCTCTCTCAAAAAAATACAGCTTACTTTATTACGGAGCAACGAAAGCGAGAAAGACTGCAACTGGATAAAAAGATCGTAGAGCCAGAAAAGGTACTGATCGAGCTTCAACAAGATCTGCAACTAGCTGCACTACCGGTGCATATTGAATGTTTTGACAACTCCAATTTTCAGGGAAGCTATCCGGTTTCAGCCATGGTATGTTTTAAAGAAGCTGTTCCCAGTAAAAAAGATTATCGAAAGTTCAATATCGAAACTGTGCAAGGCATCAACGATTTTGCCAGCATGAAAGAGGCCGTATATCGCCGCTATAAACGTCAGCGAGACGAACAACAGCCCTTGCCCCAGTTGGTGATCATCGATGGTGGCAAGGGACAACTCAGTGCGGCCATGGAGGCGATCACTGAACTGGGTCTGCAAGGAAGTATGACCTTGGTTGGATTGGCTAAAAATCAAGAAGAGTTATTTTTTTCGGGCGATAGTGAACCCTTGAAACTTCCTTACCAAAGTAATAGTCTGCTGTTGATACGACGGATCCGCGACGAGGTGCACCGTTTCGGATTACAATTTCACAGAAAGCAACGCAGTAAGGGCACCTTTAAAAATCAGTTGCAGGAAGTGCCCGGCATCGGTGCACAAACCGCTACCCAGTTGTTGCAACATTTTCGTTCCATCAAAAATCTTTTGGCAGCTCCTCTTCAGGAAGTCGAAGCACTGGTCGGGAAAAAGAAAGCGCAAGAGATCAGCCGATTTTTCAACGGTCAAAGCAATAACTGAACAGACATAAAAAAGCCGATCGGCTTTCTCTAAAGCAAGAACAATATCTGATCAGTAAGACCAAAGATCTTGTTCAAAATTGAAGATCTTCTCTTTGATATTCTCTCCTTCGAGCAACTGAAGGATAGGATCTTTAATGTAGTTGCGAATAAATTGACCTTGTGGGTTATCAAGCGTTGATTTAACAACATAGCTGCTGAACATACGGCTTTCGAAAAGCTCCTCCCAGGTCATTCGGTTCTGTCCCATATTCTTGGGATTATAGACCTCTGCCTTGACCAATATGGGGCGAATATCAGGGTAATACACCCAGAATAATGGTGATGTGCCTATCTCTTTCTTTCCCTTAGGCGTATCGACATATTTTGCCTTATAAAGACCAACACCCAGAATTCGGACGAACATACGGCTGGATTCACGATCGAATACCCATTCTTCTTTCAAGCGGATTTTAGTGATATCCTTGGGATCGAAGGGACGACGAGAAACTACATAGCCGACCACTTTATCCATCTGTTTTACATCATACTTAGGAAGTGTATCGAATACGCCATAAAGCATTTGCTTAATGCCATCAACAGACAACTTAGAAGTGAATCGATCATCATTAAAGGCCTCGACCTCACCGGCCATAACAGCCCGCATCAGAAAACTGGCAAAGATCTGGCTGCCATTATCTTCCGTAGACTCGTAGACAAAAGTCTTATTGAGTTTCTCACGCAGATCTAATTCTCTCCAGACCTTCTCTGCATACATTGCGTCATCATAGCGCAGATGTTCGTAAGGAAGGGGCTTGCGAAGCGTAAGGGCACTTTTATCGTACGCATTATCAGGTCGCTGCGACTTTTGTGGAGTCAGATCCGCTACAAGCGTATCGTACTCAAAGGTCATCCCCGCATAAATATTCTGAGGGGGTTTGGGTACCGTATCGGCAGGCGTACCTGGTGTGCCAGTCTGCGCTGCTTGAGTGTTTGCTTGCGTGGTGGTATCAGCAGTAGTGCGAGCCGCACCTCGTCTGCGCGCTTGTGCGTCGGCCTGTGCTGTTGTAAATACAACCACAGCTACCAGAAATAAAAATTTTATTACACTCCTCTTCATAGGTCGAACATTATTTTATGTCATAAAATAGGGTACCTGCTCTTGTCGAACGTCCATCAGGCCCTTTTACACGAATATTCTCGATTATAACTGAGCTACCGGATTTTACATACTGTTTGATAGCATCACGAATTTCTTGATTGAAGACAGCGCCCTTGCAATCGATAGACACATATTCGCCGGGGCTAATTTGGTAAGAGAAGGTGAAGGTCTCTACATTGTAATCTAACTCAAAGGGAAAGTTCTTCACGCCAGCCTGTACGCCCCCTTGACTACGGAAAAAGCTTGCTTCCATTTCTGCGCCGCTGGGTCTTCCACCCACATAGGCTTGTGCTTCTGGAATCGTTCTTACCCGGAAGGGGAAAGAAGAAAGCTTGCCGTCAATTTCGATATTGATCTTGCAATCATCTGTTACGCTGGTAACAAACACATCATATTTACCAGGACCTTTCTTTACAAAGGTGCCACCCCCGTTGGTGATGCTAAGTTTAACTTTATCATCTCCGCCTCCACTAGCCGCTACGGTGATAGGATTGGGTACACCCACATACAAGACGTTCATTTTATCAAGACCCACCGATGCGTTAGCTTGTCCAACCACATATTCCACCTTTACTTCTTTACGTTCTGTTTGACCGGTGTTCTGGTTGGTATAGGTGATAACAACAGGTATTGTATGCGGTCCGACAGCCCCACCATCAAGTTCCTTTAATGCAAATCCCTCTTCACCGATAGGAACTTCGTCCCGGCCGATAGTGATAGTAGGCTTCGCATCCTTACTGAAAGCACCGATACCCGCTTTGATCTCGAGCTTCTGACCAGGCATCAGATAATTAGAATTTTGGCCCACAATGGCAGCATACGAATCGAAGACCACCTCTACTTTACCGACCTGTTCGTGACAGAAGGTAACCACTTTGTTCTCTGAGGTGCGTACATCGTTTTGAAACTTACTTAGAATACTAAGCGCTCCCACAGTGGGAGACATATAGAAGTAAGCCTCTTCCCATGTCTTCTTGTTAGAATTTTGCGACTTGGGCGGATCGAGCGACACTTGAAAAGAACTTTCGAACTGTTGCTGGATCTTAGGATCTACTTTAAATACGCTTTCTTTATAGCGCTTAAGAATATCATAAAGTTGTTTACCCTTTCCCTCCTTTACCAAAATACGCGTTGTGGCATTTTGATCATCATCTTTCATCTTATCACCAGAGGTAGAAGCAGCGATGATCTCTTTTTTGAGATTATCGATAAAGGCATAGGCTTCGTTGGCAAAAGCAGCCACGGAATCGGCCTTGGGCTTCCAGATGCTGGCCCGGTCACGGGTAGCCGGATCGTCCAGCTTTTGTGTAAGGGAGGCCAAGACCTGCGTGGTCGAGGCGTTTACTGCCGTATTTGTTTTTTCAAGACTTTCATTGATCGTCTTGAACGCATTGAGGATCTCGGCAGAAATATTGATAGCCAGCAGCGCAGTCAACACCAGGTACATGATGTTGATCATCTTCTGCCGCGGTTCTTTAGGTAATGCCATGTGAGCTCGTCTTTAAAATTTAATCAATGATAGTGGCGTACGAAAAATCAAGAGCGACCTTGCATGGCGGTAAGCATGCTTCCGTAAATATTATTTAGGCGACCCAGGTTATTGGCTAAGGCACCGATCTGCTCCTGTACTTTTTTGGCATCTTCGGTACTGCTGACCATTGCATTCGATGCTTCGGCCAACTTTCCATAGAAATTATTGAGCGCTTTGAGGTGATTGTTACTTTCAGCCAGTTCCAATTCATAGATCGCATTAAGCGAAGAGAGATTTTTAGTCAATACCTGCACTTGGTCATGGAATTGACGAGCACCCTCGGTTGCTTTATTGAAAGCACCTACAGAATCGGCTGCAGAGGTATACGCATTCTTTACCTTATCTAACTCCGCCACAACCGCCTTGGTTTTGGCAGCCATCTCGGTAGAGGCCGCTGCTGCATCTGCCATGGTACCCATATTGGAAACAGTTGTATTGAGCTGGCGGAAACTCTCTCCTAAGCGATTCAGTACATCGGGGCTCACATTGGCGTCTTTCATCATTTTGTCCATCTTTCCTACCACCGAAAGCTGCTCCTCGGCAGTGCCTGGCGTTTCAACAGCAGGATACATGATGTACAATACACCGTACAGCGCGAAGATCGCTGCCTCGGTGGTCAGACCGATCCAGAGCCAGGTATCAGCATCAGGAGCGTGAATAATCTTACGAAGAGCGCCCCAGATTACCAGAGCGGCTCCAAATGATACGCCTACGTCTACCCATTTACTTACTTTAGGAGGAATAGCTGCTGCCATGATTCGAAACGTTTAGAGGATGATTGGATATTAATAAAAGAGTTATCAAAAAAATTATTTCATTGAGGTGGCCGGAAGATCGATCACACAACGGAAACCGATGTAAGATTTAGTAGAGTCTTGGTACTCGTATGTGGCCGTTCCGTTTTGTATAAAATAGCCGACATCTTTCCAGCTTCCCCCACGGATGATCTTACGCTTCATGAGCGGAGGATCGTCTTCCTTGGCATTCCAGCGAACATCGGGGTTCATATCATGCTGAAAATTGTTACGTCCCTCATAATAAATCGAAGAAGTCCATTCAGCTACATTACCCGCCATGCAGTACAAACCGAAATCGTTGGGCCAGTAACTGTCGGCACGCACGGTGTAGAACCCACCGTCTTCGGGATAGTTTCCACGACCGGGTTTGAAGTTGGCCATCAAACAACCCTTTTTATTTCGGGTGTAATAATTTCCCCAGGGGAACATAGTCTGGGAACGACCCCCACGGGCGGCATATTCCCATTGTGCTTCTGTGGGCAAGCGAAAATCAGATTCCTGCGGACGCTTTTTAGAATCGAGATACGCATTCAGGTAATGTGTTCTCCATTCGCAGAAAGCCACCGCCTGTTTCCAGTTGACACCGACAACAGGATAATCTCCGAAAGAGGGATGCATAAAATAGCGCTTGGTCATGGGCTCGTTGTACGAGTAGGTAAAGTCCCGGATCCAGACCAGTGTATCAGGATAGATGGGAGTATCGTTCTTGACGATAAAGCTGGAACGAGGTTTAGTAGTTCCATCTGCATTTTTTGCACTGCGAGCCGCCTCTTTAAGGTCAAACACCTCTGAGTGATAGATCAACTTCGAAGGATCGAGTTGCTTTTTTCCAAAAATTCTATCGTCAGGAGGAAGAATAATATCTGTGCTGCTCAATTGCTCGATGATCTTGGGATCGTTCCATTTCAGCGAGCGTGCCTTGGCCCAATCCACTACTTCATCTCCGTTTGGACCCGCCTTAACGTATCCCATTTTTCGGGCCACCACCGAATCACGAACCCACATCACGAACTGACGGTATTCGTTATTGGTGATCTCAGTCTGATCCATCCAGAATCCCGAGATAGAAACAGAACGGTTACGCGCACTAAAAGCATAGGCTGGATCCTCGTCGCTGGGACCCATGTGGAAATTACCCTGAGGCACATAGACCATACCGGGAGGACGGGGAAGCGTATAGCGGGTACCGGGGGCAACGCCACGTAACATTCCGTCATTGACCATCGAGGAGCCGCCGTTTTTCTTGCTTCCCAAAATGCCGCATCCTGTCATGGAAATCAGGCCCAAAAGGATCAGCGACAGATTACAAAGGTTCTTCATTTTCATACACTTAAAGGGTAGGGACAAATATAACACTTGGAGGGGTAGTTTTTCTTTTCGTTTAAGGGAAAATTTGTACGTCCAATTGTTCTTGATCCGGGGTGTAAACGACAGGCAATATCGAAATATTGCAGGCCCAATTGTTAAAACAGGATCTTTATTTCACGTTGTCGATCAATGACATAAGTTCAGCCACTGATTCCACCGGAGCTTGGCAGGCATAATTTTTACAGAGCCAGATGGCGGTTTTACCAGATGGGTCTTTGCCCCGTAGCAGGGGAAAATCAGCCTCGGAAAAAGGGGAAGCCACCAGTAATCTGTGAGGAATATACTCCTTTAAAATGCTATTTTTCAACTTATTATAATCCTTTCCCACCACCGAGATCTCATGGGTCCCAAAGTGATATTCCTGCAAAAGACAGGCCCAATTGCCAAAAGAGCTTGGATACCGAACTATGGCCATTCCCAAACTCGCTGCCATTTGGCGGCTCCGAAGCCCCCAGGCGGGCTTATCAAGCAACTGCGATAAATTATGCAACAGCTTAGCCATCATAGCATTAGAAGATGGAACGGCTCCATCGTACACTTCTTTCTTACGTACGATCACATCGGCCTGCCCCTGCCTGGTATAAAAGAAAAAAGGCGATTCCGGGTCCGAAAATTCGGATATTAAATGATTTGTTAAAATTTCGGCCTGGTGCAGCCATTTCGCATTTCCTGTTACTTCGAACAAGCCCAGCAAGGCCTCGGACAGATAAGCCAAGTCGTCCAAAAA
>Ga0129333_10001371_pt1 | contig 22003 bp, 27 predicted proteins | sample CPB6_08_DNA_FD_94474 | JGI IMG/M metagenome (GOLD analysis project Ga0129333, IMG submission 94474) | Freshwater to marine salinity gradient microbial communities from Chesapeake Bay, USA - CPBay_Sum_0.6_0.8_DNA | ecosystem: Environmental > Aquatic > Marine > Coastal | place: USA: Chesapeake...
AATGGCAGCGCCTCGGGCCGAACCACTTGGCCGACTGCGAGAAAATGGCCCTCGTGCTGATCGACTCCATCATGGCGCAGTTCAAGGCAACCAACGCGCCCACAGAGTAAAACCCATATTTCTCTTGCCAACGCAAGCAGCTTGCGTATGCTGGTGGCGTATGAGCAAACACAACATCCTTGAGATTGCCGCCAATTTTAACGCGGCAACGGATTACGACATCGAAGCGGCGCTTGCGCTGACCTCGACCATTCTTCGCCACGCGCACACCGTGCAGATCGCTCGCGTCAAAGCCGCCGATTCGCAACTCGAACTCCCGATTGAGATCGAGAACGATGGACGGTAAGGTGCGGGGCATGAACTGCCCGCACTGCAAAAAGCGTTTGCCAGCAAGTTATGTGGACACACGCGCCGCTGGAAGCAAAGGCGGAAAAACAACAGGCGCAACAAAGGCCCGAAGCACCGAGCAGGCGCGCGCTGCCGTGATGGCGCGATGGGCCAAACGCAAGAAGTCGGACTCTTGACACGGCCCGCGAGGGCATGACTGACGCGGCGATTCTCGCCTCATGCTTTAGCTCCGAGGAACTTTCCGACCTAAAGACGGCCTGCAAATCGCAGATCGTCGCGGGAGGCGCGTCACAGGCATTCGTCGTGTCAAGCAGCGTGGGCGGGCGCTCCGTCACGCTTCAGCAAACTTACAACGCTTGGGATATGCTCGGCCTTATCGAGACGGCCCTTGCCATCAATGCAGGCAAGATCGGCAACAACCGCGCCAGCCGGGCGCAATACGGAAGCTATTGATATGGCAACTTTGATCGACAAAATCGCCAAGCAATTTGGCTTTTCCCGCATGGTGGAAGCGGCCAACTGGCGACCCGAAGAGCGTTCATGGGTGTGGGCGCAGGCGCAGGACTCGCGCGTGGATATTTCCAGCGGCGACAGGACGCGGCTTTTGGCCCTTTCGCGCAAGCTGTTCTATAACAACAGCATCGTGCGCGCGGCGATCCGCGACAAAGCGGCCTATTCGGTCGGCTCCAGCATCACGCCGCAGGCCAACAGCGGCGATCCGGCGTGGGACAATGCCGCTGAGTCTTGGTGGGCTGAATGGTCAAAACAGCCCGAAATTAGCGGACGGCACGATATGCGCCGCCTGCAAATGCTCGTGTCCGAAGCGGTAGACCGCGACGGCGAAATCTTTTGCATCCTGACCAACAAGCGCGACGGGATGCCCGCCGTGCAAGTGGTGGAATCGCACCGAGTGGCCAATCCGCCCGACAAGGCCAACGAGATCGTGGACGGCGTGAGCTTGGACCGTTACGCCCGCCCACTGGCTTATCACGTTGTTGAAGGCGACCAGTTTAACAACCGCACAAGCCGCCGCATTCAGGCGGATCTGATGCTTCACGTTTACGAGCCAGAACGCCCCGACCAAGTGCGCGGTTATCCTGCCGTGGCCGTGGCGCTCAATAACCTTTTGGACCGCGACGAACTTCTCCGCTTTGAAATGCAGGCCGCAAAGATCGGCAGCAGCATCGGCCTTGTCGTTCAAAACGCGCAGGGCGGGGTGGGGGCGGAAGGATTCTTTGGCGACCTGTCCAAGAGCAGCGGCGAAAGCCTGACCCGCGAAACGGTTTTCGGCGGCGGCATGATTCCGCGCCTGAAGGCCACCGAGCGCATCGAGTCCTTCATGATGAACCGCCCCAACGAAAAGTTGGACGCGCATTTGGAGCAATACATCCGCGCCGCCGCGCTGGGCCTTGGCTTGCCTTACGAGTTTATTTGGGACACAAGCGCGATTGGCGGAGTGGCACAGCGTTTCATCATGGCCAAAGCCGCCCGCGCCTTTGCCGCCCGGCAAGACGTTCTCATTTCCTCCTTCCTTGGCAAGCTCTGGAACTACGCGATTGCCAACGCTGTTCGCAGCGGCCAGTTGCCGATGAACCCGAACTGGCGGCGAGTGCATTGGCAAACGCCGCGCTCGATCACTGTGGACGTGGGCCGCGAGGCCCAAGCCCGCCGCGACGATGTGAAGGCCGGGCTGATGACCTTGGCCGATTTCTTTGGCGAGCAGGGCTTGGATTGGAAGACGGCCATGCAGGAAATCGCTGCCGAGCGTCAGTTTGCCGCAGACCTTGGGATTGTTGTCGGCGTCGAGCGCACCGAGGGGGCGACGGTTATCGACCCTGTGCCCACAGGGGGCGGTGCTTCAACTCCGCCCGCCTTAACTGATGCGGGATTTGCTCAACTGGATTGCGGCACTGGCGCTGGTGGATTTAAGCCGGGTAATAGCTGCGCCAAGGGTGGTGGCACTGGCTCAAAAAAAAAGACTGAAGAAAAATCAAGCCATCCCGCTCCGCACAAATTCCAAGTCATTACTGACTTTGAAGAAAGGGTAAAATCTCAGGATTTTGAAAGCATTATAGCCGTTGATGGAAATGGCAAAGTCTTGCTTGAAAAAGACGGCGATTCCAGAAGCGTAGACATCGAATACTGGAAACTCGACGCAGCGGATGGAGAAAGCGACGGAAGAATCCAAATAGATGGTCTTGTTTTAAGTCACAATCACCCAACATCAAAATCTTTTAGCGCCCCTGACTGGATGGCTGCAAGAGAGGCCAACGCTTCAGAATTTCGCGTTACAAGCGACAAATATGTTTATGTGTTAAAACGTCCATCAAAAGGATGGCCCGACTCTTCAACTATGGAAAGTGTTGTAAACGAAGAACGGCGCTTTTCATTGCAAAAATTTGAGAAACTTTACAAAGAAGGAAAAATTAGCGTAGAGGAAGCAAACTTCGAATACTCAAACGAGTGGAACAGCAACGTGGCTGCTTGGCTAAGTGCAAAATATGAGCGCATCAAAAGATAAACGTATAATTTTAGACGGCCCCTACGCAGACGCCGATTTCTCTGACCCCAAATGGCTTGCTCACACCAAACGAGAGCTTGGCCTTAGTGAAGAGTCCGCAGAGTTCTCCGCTCGCGCCCGCAAAAAGAAACGCATCTACAAGCGCAAGAAGTCCGATCCCAAGCCCTCCGCTTGACATGAGCCGCCGCCTATATGGCGGAACTCAAATTTGACGGCATCAGCGTGGCCACCGTTGGCCCCGCGCTCGGCCACGAGATGTTCGTGGACAATGTGACCCTGCTTCAGGCGGAGCAGGCAGGACAGGCTGGTAGCCCGGTCAAAGTGTTTGTCGATCACGACGAGTCCATTGATTCGCTCATCGGCCTTCTCAACAACTTCCGCATCGAGCAAGACCAACTGCGCGCCGATTTGGAACTGCTTTCGGCTCACCCGCAAGCTGAGTTTTACGCCGAGATTCTGAGCAAAGCGCCGGGCCGCGTTGGATTTTCAATGGCCTTTAGTGGCCGTCCTGAAGAAGTGGGCGAGAAGCGTTTTGCCCGCGTCGAGAATTTGGTGAGCGTGGACCTTGTTTCGCGTCCTGCCGCCAACAAGGAAGGCGTCTTTCGTGCTGGCAGCGAGCCTTCAAAAATTGACACGCCCGCCGAGGGCATGACCGAAAATATCGCGTCCGAACAGGTCGAGTTTGATGCCAAAGCCGCCATCGAGGCGCTTTCCGCTGTTGTCAGCAAACTTGAGGAAACCGTTGCGGCCATCGCCGCCGAGAAATCCGAACCCGCTGCTGAAGCCGAAGTGGCCGTCGAAGAAGTGAAGGCCGAAGAAGCGCCCGTCGCTGCCGAAGCCGCCGAACTTTCCGCACTCTCCGCCAAGGTTGCCGAGCTTGAAATCGCTCTGGCTGCCAAAGGCGCTGATGCCGTCGCGGCCTCTGCCGCTTCCAGCGAAGACCCCGTGGAGCAGTTCAAAGCTGCCAGCGAGGCCAAGGATTGGAAGCGCGTGGCGCAAATCTTCTCCGCAAACAAAGCCGCCATCTTGGCCGCTCGGAATCGCAAATAATTTTTTAGGCCAACACCTAAGAAAACCAACCAAACAAACCATCCAAAAATATGGCAAACTCATTCGATAGCGGCTTAGTTGTCGCAACAATCAGCCAGCAGGCCCAAACCGTGTTGGCCAACCGTCTCGCGCCTCTGCGCGTGTTCACGACCGACTTCAGCAACGAAGTTCGCAAGGCAAAAGATACCGTTCAGGTTCCGATTGTCAGCGCCACTTCGGCCACTGCGGTCAACCCCACCAATTTTGAGCCCGGCTCGTCCGTCACCGTTGGCAAGACCACGGTCACGCTCGATCACGTTGCTCAGTTCTTCGGCATCGACCAAGCGGACCTCGCTTTGGGCCATCGCCTTGAGAACTTGGTTCGCATCAACCTCGACGCTCTGGCCGACAAGCTCTGGAGCATCGCCATCACGCCCGTCACCACGGTTAACTTCGGTGCGGCTTCGGTCACCACGACCAACATCACCCCCGGCAGCGGCCACTTGGCCACGCTTTGGGCGAAAGTGTCGAAGGCTTCGACCAAATCGCTGGTTGTCAGCCCGACCATCTACTCGCAGTTGATCCCTGTGAACGCCGACTATCTGCCCTTGCAGAATGGCGCTTACGGATTTGAAGGCGGCGTCTACTACGCCTCCAACTTCACTGGCGCAGTCAGCGGCCTCGACGGCTTTGCCTGCTCCCGCGAAGCGGTAGCGGTCGCCTCGGCGGCTCCGATGATCGACCCGGCTGTTTCCAGCCAGTTCCAGATCAGCGAGTCCGTCACGCTCGACCAACTCGGCATGACTGTCGCCTACAACGTGTGGGGAAGCACCAACAACCGCCAAGTGAACGCCTCCATCGAAGTGATGTTCGGCGCGGCGGCTGGCCTGACCTCCGACACGATGGGTCTGATCATCTAAGTGTGTGTTCAATCTCCCGCCGTGTGAGTGGACGCGGCGGGAGTTTCTTTTGCTCTTACGAGCAGAGGGTCACGGTCCACTCGCCGTGGCCCTTTCTTTTTGTAATCCGTGGCAAAAATTCATCTTGGCATCATCTGCGGCAACGAAGCGGAAATGCTGCCGCGCTTTCTCGACAGCTTCGCGCCGCATGTTGATTCTGTTTCCGTAGTGCGCGCCTGCGGGGCCGTGGAGCCCGATGGCAGCCTTGATCTGGCCAAAGCGCGCGGATGCCTTGTCGGGGAATACAAAAACGCTACAGGGGCCGCAGAGTGGGAACACGTCGATAATTTTGCGGCAGCGCGCAGGCAGAGCTTTGCAATGGCTCCGGAGGGAACAGATTGGCTGATGTGGGCCGACTGCGACGATCTGCTTGGCCCGACTGGCTTGGCCATCTTGCAACAGATCCGCGACGGCAAAGAGATTGAAGCCGATGTGGTTTATGCGCCCTACGTTACCAGCGCCAGCGGAAGCTATGCGCGCCGCGCACGACTCATTCGCCGCTCGGCCTACAAGCAGTGGATCAACGCCGTGCATGAAGACATCGAACACGACGAAAGCGCCAAGCTGATTTGGTGTCCCGAATTGCAAGTCGTCCACCTGCCCGAAAACAACAAACGCCGCAGCGTCGAGCGCAACCGCCGCATCCTTGAAGCCATACCAGAGAAAAAGCGCACAGGGCGAGAATGGTGGTTTCTTTTCAAGGAATGCGAGGTGCAGCAAGACATCGTGCCCGCCATGCAAGCCGCGCTGGTTGCCACGGCGCGCGAAGACCTTGGCGATGAGGAGAAGTTTGTCGCTTACCAAACTATTGGCCGTTGGCTGAAGGACGCCGAAGAGGCCGAGCGCCCGCTGCTTGAAGCAGTGCGCCTTTTGCCGCATCGCCGGGAAGGATATGCCGAGCTTGCCAAGCTACATTTGGCGCGCGGAAAGGCTGAAAAGGCGCTGGCTTACGCCAACGCAATGGAGGCACAGCCCATGCCCGACGAACCTTCTTGGACGCATGACGCCTCCCTCTACGGATGGCGCGCGCATGACCTGAAGACGCTGGCTCTTGCCAAAGCTGGGCACACCAAGGAAGCCGAGCGGCTACGCAAGGATTGGCTTAAACGCTACAAGCCCCGCATTGCCGTGGGCCACCCGGCAGGTAGGGGGGCCAAGGACATTGAAATCCGCAATATGTGGCTGGAGCGCGCGGCCCACCCGGAGCGCGTTGCCTATTATTTTGGCATCTGTGAAAGCGACAAAGAAATTGTCGAGCAGTTGCAGCATTACCCGCACGGGCTGGCGCAGGCCGTTCCAGAGGGTCACAGCAGCGCCGTGGCGAACTACAACGCCGCCGCGCGCGCAGCCACCGCATCGGGGGCGCGCATTTTTTGCATGGCACAGTCGGACGTGTATCCACCCCACGGATGGGACGAGCAAATCTGGCAAGCCATGCAGCCGCACATGGATAATCCCACGGTCCTCCACGTCTCGGACGGTTTTGATAAGCCCGGCGACAAACTGATGACCATTATGACCTTCAACTGGCGTTGGTGGTTGGGCAGGGAGTGGTTGCTTTGCCCTGAATACGACGGGTATTGGAGCGATACCGAGTTTAGCTTTCGCGCTTACCGCGACGGCGTAGTGCAGGACGGACGGCACATCAAATTTTTCCACGATCACCCGCTATTCACGGGCGCAGCCACGGACGAGTGCTACCGTCGCCAACAAAACCCAGAGGCCAACGAGCGCGGCAAGGCCATCTTCAAGCGCCGCAACCCTGACGCCGTGGCCCAAGGCTGGGTTCCATGAAGTTCCAGATTCTTATTCCGACCATGCCGGGCCGAGAAAAGATGCTGGCCGAGCTTTTGTCTGTGCTGGAGCCGCAGCTAAAGAAAGGTGTTGGCTACCTCACCGATGACGGCCCCGGCACAATTGGAGCCAAGCGGCAGCGCATGATCGAGGCGGCAACCGCCGAGCATATCGCCTTCGTGGACGATGACGACATGGTTGCGCCCGACTACGTTGCGCGCATTCTGCCATGCTTAAAAAGCAAACCCGACTGCGTTGGCATTACCATGCACGTCACAATGGATGGCCGCGATTGGCATCCGTCGCCCATCTTCCGCCATAGCCTTCGCTACCGAGAAAACTTTCTTTGGCAAGGACAAGACCGCACCCCGCACCATTTGTGCCCGCTAAAGCGCACCTTGGCGCTCAAAAGCCGCTTCCCCGATCTCATGTGGGGAGAGGATTTCAACTATGCGCAAGGGCTTTTGCAGCATTTGCAAACTGAAGAATGGAGCGGAGATGAGCCGATCTATTTTTACCGCTACCGCAGCAAGCCCACGGACCCACCACCGCCATTGGATCAGCTTTGACTCGGCGGCATAAGGCATGGCGACTCAGTTAGATAACGCGCATATTCTTGGCATTGGCGCGCTTTTGGACGTGGGCGGCGAGACAATCACCATCGCCAGCACCAACTACACCGCCGTTGTCGGGGAAATTGACGAGCGCGACGAACTGGCCGAAGGCGGAGTAAGAAAGATCCGAACCGTGCGCTTTGCCATTAAGCGCAGCGCCATCACCAACGTCCCCGCAATCTGGTCCCGCGTCACCGTGCGCGGTCAAGAGCTTCAGGTTCTCAACGTGTCGCAGGATGCGGCCATTGTCGAAATAACCGCAGGCGGCTTGGCTGAGTAAGGTTATGGCTGCTGCCGTTTCCGTCGAAGTGTCCTTGGACGAACTGAGGAAGTTTGTGCCCAAGTTTGTTAAAGCGACCACCCTCGAAGTCGGCAAAGAACTGATGCGCCAAGCGCGCCTTATGGTGCGTGATGATGGCGACAACGGGCTTTTGGCGATTACTCCGCCCAAGACGCAAGAAATGGGCGAAAAAGCTACGGCACGGGACATCAATCGCGTCTTTGTCAGCGCCACGACAATCCCCGCCATCCTCAAAGATAGCGGACAACGCGGCGCGCGAGCGGCCTTTCGCCGCTACACCACGCCGGGGCCAGACTATTCGCAGGCCCGCGCTTTGGATTTTCTCAATAGCCAAACCCCGACCAGCGTTGAGGTGCGGCCCTACACAACCAAAAGCGGCAAGCGGGTCCGCAGCTACACGCAAACGCGCAGAGTGTCGTCTCTTGGAGATTCGCGCCTCGGAAATCTGCGCTATGTGGACAACGCGCCCAGCCGCACGATCCACAAGGCAGCCAAGAACGCGCGCGGCAGGGTCAACCAGACTGCGTGGAGCCAGCTTGTCATGAGCAAGAGCAAGATGAACAGCTACACCGAAGATGTGGTGAAGCGCGTTGGAACTCTAAAGGCGGGGTGGGGCGCGGCGGCGCGACAGGCTGGGCTCTCGGTCAATTTGCCAGCCTTTGCCGCTCGCAATGCCAAGCGCGCCAGCGGTAAGGGCCGCACAAGCGTTGCCAATCCCAACAATATGTTTGTCGAACTGGCCAACACCACGCCCAACGCTTCCAGCATTATCAACAAGGGAGCCGTAAATTGGGTGGTCGGGCTTCGCCAGAAACAGATTGAGCGCGAGATGAACCATCGCCTTGAAAAACTTGCCGTCGCAGCATGATCCACCGCGAACTTGAATCAGCATTCGCCGCCTATGTGACGGCCAACCGCGCAGCCACAGCCCTCGCCGGAATCCCTGTGCGCCACGCCGTTCCAGCCGACGCGCTGGCTTTGCCGTGCGTCATTGTTGCCTCGGCCTCGGCGGAGCTTTTGGAAGGCGGAGTGCGCGAGGCGACCCGCGCAACAATGGATTTCTCGGTAATCTCGGCAGCAAATTCGGGGGCGGGCTGGCAAACGGCACACAAAAACCGCGTAGCAGCCCTGTCGCGGCTTTTGGACGATACCAACACCAACGCCGCTTTGGCCTCGATTAACGCCGCACAGAGCGATTTTACGCTCTACGGATGGCATCTGGCCGAGTTGGCCAGCGACACATCGGCCAATTACCAGACGGACACAATTCGCATCAGCTTGGTCGCGGGCCAAAGAATCGCCACCACTCCCACAGGGCCAACGGCCACGCCGCAAAACTACAGCCTGCGCCACGAAATTGAGCAGATTGTTTCGGCACATCTTGGAACCGAATTGCCAAGCGCCGTGACCGACGATTACACCGTTTACCCCTACTACTCGGAAACCACTGCGCCCCCGCGCCGAATTGTTGCCGCTTGCCTCTCCGCCGAGCGCCCTTATCCCCAACTGGCCCGATGGTCCGCGCAAGTGACAATCCACGTTATTACGCCGGGCCAATACGCCACAGGCCATGACGAGACAGTGACCTCGGTCGAAGAAACTTTGCGCGATATTGTTGCCCAAGACTTCACCTCGGCCAACGTCACCGTGGCCGGGATGCTGGAAACCGGGCACACGGTGGACCGTTCCGACAACCACATCACGGACATTCTGGCCCTGACGCTCTACTGCCAGCAAAATTGACACGCCCCGCGAGGGCATGGCTATCACTTACGGCTCGACGGCTGGCTTTTCTAAATCGACCAGCAAGGTTTACGAGTATCTTGCCGTCCAAGACAACACGGGCGCGGTCGCGGACAACATCCTCAAATATACCCGCACCGAGACGACCACCGAGACGGTGACAACGACTTTCGGAGCGCCGACAATCGACAGTTTGGAAGTTCTCAGCGCCAACGTGACTTGGAGCGTAGACGAGCAAATCATTGATCCTTCTTCCAGCAGCACTGCGCCCCCGGCTGCGCGCACCTATAACCCGCGAGCGGAAGCGTCCGCCACAGTTCTTGGCGCTTTTACGGGTTCAACTTTTGAATTGGATTCAACGACTTTTGAAACACTGAGCGCCGAGAAGTCCGAGACGGCGGGCGATGTGGTCAAAACCAACATTCGTGGCGTCTATTACGGATCGGGCGGAAGCCTGACTGTTGGCAGCATCGCGGCGGGCGGCACGATCCGCAGTGAGAAACGGTGGAGCAACACCGATTTCCTCCGCACCGTCGCAACAACCGTAGCCTTTAGCGGTTCGTAACCGCGCAAGCGCATGGACGCGCTCGCGGCAGAGTCTTTTCTTAACGCCGACCACCGCGTTTGCGGTCTTCGGATGCGCCCGCTTTCTGTCGGCCACGCCTTTACCTTGGAGGCCATTGCCTCGCCGTTTTATCACGGGCAAATCGGCAGCGAGGAAGAGTTGCGCTTGGCCGCGTGGATTTGCTCAAAGCCCGCACTACGACTTCCCAAGATGCGCTCGCTGGCTTGTCGGATCTGGCAAATGTTGCCGATAGATTTTGAATGCGAAGTGGACCGCTGGCGAACCTATGTAGCCGATTATTGCGCGCCGCCTCAAATGTGGAACAAAGCGCCCAAGCGCGGAGAATCCCAAGCGCAGCCATCAAAAATCCCCAACGCCATCAGCACTGTTGCCCGCCTCATGCGCCTTGGCATGAGCGAGAAGCAGGCATGGGCCACGCCAGTTGGATCGGCAGCGTGGTATGAGGCGGCTGCCTACGAAACCGAGACGGGCGCTCGCTTGGACATTGTGACCGACGCCGAGCGTATCGCCATAGCGCGAAGCAAGGCCAAAAAGAAAGAGAAGTCCAATGGCTGAAGTAAAAGTAAAAGTTACCGCGCAAAACCAGACTCAAACTGGTTTCCAAGCAGTCTTGGCCGACGCACAAAGGACGGCAGCCCAAGTTCGCCAAACAATGGCGCAGGCCACAGATCCCGGCATTCGTCCTGTTCCGCAGCGCCAAATGGAAGCGCCAAAGCCATTTGTTATCGACATTGGCGACTACGGATTGGAGCCCCTGCGGAAAATGCAGGAAGAAATCCGCAAAGTCCGAGAGTCAGCGCGAGCAGGCTTGGACGCCCAGCCAGCCGAAGATTTCAACAATGGCATCGGCGGAATTGTGGGAAGATTTGCTATTTTGATCGGAGCGGCAGCGACAGTTGGCAAAGTAATCGGCGCAGCCTTCGACCGACTCAGTGAGGCCGTCCGCAACGCCACGGCGCTTCAGTTGCAATTTAACAAAGCACTGTCAGACGCCGGATCGGCAACATCTTTAGAAGGCGCTGTGGGGCAGTTTCGACAGCTTCGGGATTTGGCAGAGCAAACCCAAAAAAGCATCCAAGAAACCACCGGGCGCAATTTTGGAGAGGCTTTGGCAAATGCACTAAGCGCAAGACCGGGGCAGCTTTTGGCCCGTGGCGCTGACGCATTAACCGGGGGCGCGGTGACAGAAGGACTCAACGCCCAAGCCGAGCAACAGCGCCGAATTGCCAGAGAAAGATTGTTAGCCAATCTGGAAATTCAAAATTTGGAAGCCGGGGCCATTGCCAAGGCTGGCGGTGACCCGCAGGCGCTTGAGCAAGTTCAACGAGAGCAACAGCGCCGCAGGGAGAGGGACGCGCTGCGCGCGGCTACCGAAAACCAAAGCCCGCAATTTCGCGCACAAGCCACATCCGCTTTGGAGGAAAAATTTCGATTAGAGGACGAATCTATTGCAGCCAAAGAACGCTTCAAAGCCGAGCAAGACATCACCAAAGAAAAAGAACGCCAAGCGGCAGCCGCCGAACGCGAAGCCCAGCAAGAGGCCAAGCGGCTGGCTGCCGAGCAAGAGCGCGTGGCCAAGCGCCGCCGAGACTTCGATCAACAAATAGCACTTAGCGAAGCCAAGCTGCGCGGCGACAAGGGCGCTCAAGAGGACATTTTGCAACAGCAAGACATTGACCGAGTGCTGGAAGCGGGCGGCACTTTTGAGCAGGCGTCCAATCTGGCCGCCACTAATTCGTTGCAACGACAAGTTGATGCGGCTTTGGCAGCGCAAAATGCAGGAACTACTGGCTCATTTGGCGCATCCGCCCTTCAACGCATCGGCTTCGCCTCAAACGAGTTTTTCGACACACGCCGCAAAGAAGACCCAAGCAAGCTGATGCAGCAAATGGTTTCCGAGCAAAAGAAAACAAACAAATACCTCGGCGATGCAGGCGGGCTTTACCTTCAATCATCCTCATAAATCACATGGCACAAATCGAAACAACAGGCGGCGGATTTCTCGACAGCGGCGACAGGAAGGTCATCCGCAAGGTTTACGTCACAACGGGCGGCGAACTGGTCAACATTCCGACAAGCGAGCAGGGCTTCCCCTTGTCTTCCGTCAGCGCGAGCGAAGAGCCGGGCGGCATCCGTCGCGCCGTGGCCGAATACTCCCAAGGCGGCGAGGGTGGCGCATCTTATAACGCATACGGCAAGCGCATCGAGCTTACGGGCGGGACGCGGGAAGTTCCGATCTACAACCACCCGACATTTGAAGCACTAACTCCGCAGCAGATCCAAGACGTGCAGACTGCGGTGGAAAATAAAACCCAAGGGCCATTTGCAAACGCGGCACAGACCAAGCTCTTTGGCTTTTTGCTGCGTGGGACGGAATACTTTCTCGCCCCGGCTGTTGTCGGTCGTATTTCAGAAATTGAATCAACTCTTCCCAGCCTGTCTCCCATTGCCAAAGTTGCTAATCCCTCGGAGCTAAATGCCCCCAGCGGAACTTTTTGGGTATGCACGGCCATTACGGCCAACCCTATTGGAACACGCTACGAGGTGACCCGCGAATACACGCTGAACTTTAGCGGATGGGAGGATGTAGAAACCCTTTACGGCTGGAGTTAAAATGTCCGACTTCGCGCAAATCCGTTTTCAGCCCAATAGGCCGCTCCTGCGCGAACTGAGCGCGGATCGTCTAAACACGATTCTGCAAGAGATCAAGCGCAACAAGCCCAAGGGTGAGCGCGGAATCACGGTGAGGCAAGACGGAACAGGAACTTACATCGGCCTTGCTGCGGCATTGCCTCGCGGCGGCACCCCAACCACCCGCCAACCGTGGGACTTAATCGCCCGCGTTGATCCCGACGCCGATCCCGAAGACGAGAACCCGCCTTATCTTGTGCGCGTTCAGCCCGGAACGCTTAACGGCATCCTGCCCTCTAATTGGGACGAGGAGTTTGAGTGCGCTGGCACGGGCCTGCATTACGCCAAAGCCGTCATCACCACAGACGGCGAGGCCATCACGGGCGTGACCATCGCCATAGACACAACGGCCCCAACGGTGCAGGAGCCACAGGAGTTTGCCATTGCCACCGAGGTCGAATACTTGTTCGGGCTGTTTGCCGAGGGGGCGGTTTATCGCGTGATTGGTGGGGGGCATATTGTACTGTTGCCCACTCAATGGCTGGTTGTTTCCGCCGATCCTCCAGCACAACCCGGCGAATTGCCTTATTCCATCTACTACAGGCTGCAATGATTTCATGGACAATTTCCGCGCCCGTCATTCTGACGGCTTTTTCTTCAAACGAGTTGGTGGCTTCAAACACTCACTACCGAAGCACCAGCGATGCTCCTACATTTTACACGGACGGGAGAAGCTTTAACGGAGAAAGCAAAAGCTCAGAAGCCTCTACGATTATTGTTTTCTCGTCGTATGGATCAAACGGCGGATACACATTAAACAGCACAAGTGCCTTATATTTCACTTCAAGCACTTCAAAAGGCGATGGCCCCGATGGCACTTCTGGAAGCAGCTACTCTTTTTCCGAATCTTACACAAACACGCAACAAACAGTTGAAGCCCTCCCGACAGCCTTCATTGCGACAAGCACAATTTTGACCAGTAGCTCGGTTTTTACAACAACAACCACAAGATCAAGCACTACTCGCGCATATTCCACATCAGGAACGGATATCCAATTTGTTTCGTCGTCTGTTTCTTGCACAGTTGTCGGATCAACAAATTCCACACGCGAAGCAAGTCAGCAAATATCGACAACACTGACGGAAACTCAGCACTGCCCGGCAACGGCCACAGTTTACCAAGCCGACGCAAGCGAAATTCTATACCAGTTTGACCCTAACGTTTCGTGGCCCGGCTATGCTCCAGCAACATCTTACGCCGCGACACAGACGCGGCTTACCGTTTTCCCTTCTTCTTCAACCGTTGAAATGGCGAAGAGCAGCGTCTCTCGCCCGACATCTGGCGCTACGAATGAATCTCAAAGTTTTTCACTGTCGTGGCGGGCCTTGTCGCCAACGCCGAACTCAATCACGGTCACGAGGCCAGTGGTCGTCTCGGAGCTTCCAAACTCCACTGCCACATTCACACAACAAGAACAATTTACACAAGCCACAGAAACCACGGGGATTCATTTTAGTTCCAATTCGTTCACGCACGGATCTTTTGTTTCTACTTACGCAATCACAAGCTGGGCAACTATTCCTGCCAAGGTCAGACGATGGAACGGTTCTGTTGAATACGACGCAACTGTTCCGTCCTACGTTTCCACAACAAGGCAGTCATCATCATCGCTTCTTTCTACAGTTGCTTCAAACAGTTCAACAACTGGCACGCCAGCATTTCGGCCTGAAACAGCCTCGCAATATGTGAGCCGCACAATTCAAAGGTCATCGAACGCCGTTGTTTATGGCCCTCCTCTTGTTTCTTTTGTCAGTCAAGGCGGTTTAACAAAAGCGCGCTACTTCACTCAAGGTGCGGTTGTAGGATCGGCAACTGGCGGATGGATGAAAATAGAAGGTGGCCCTGTTACGGTGCAAACCGCCGTGCAAGCGCCGGGGGGAGTTACGCTTTTTCCATTCACTACTAAAGGCACAACTGTAAGCTCGAACACGCTGAGTTATTCTGTTGAAACGACAACCAGCAGTGCTGTTGTTTCCGTTTCTGGCGAAAGTTGGACGGCGGTTCAAGGCACGGCGGGGCTGCATCACGGTGGCGGCCCACTGGTGAAAGGGCAAACTTTTACACAAGCAGCCAGCCCCGGTGGCTACAAAGATGCCGTAAGCGGAACAGTTACAAGTTTTGGTGGAGAAGGCTCAATCTGGACGGAATCGCAAAGCAGCCAAATCCGCTTGTGGTATCCGATAGCAGCCATTTCACCACCAGAACTGCGGGAGGACAGACGATCAATCGTTTTTGCTGCTCCAAAAAATAACAGTCAGATTCCGTCAGCTTGACACCCGCCCCGCCCGCGAGTGCTGGCAATCGCAACATACGCGACCAAGTCGTATTTCTACTGCTGGCCGCAGTTCCTCCGCAGGATAGCCGCCGCAGCCGGGCATCACGACGAGGCGCACTTCATTCTGGCAACTGATCAGAGCGACGAGGCCAAGCAGGCCGTTGAGGCCGCGCGCCACGAGCTTCCCGAAGGCTGGCGTATTCAAGCGGTGGCGTTGCCGCTCGATGACGGCGGGGCCGAGGGCAAGGACTACCAAGTAGAGGCGCAAATGCGAATTGCCGCGCTACAAGGGGCCGCGTTTGCCGCTGCGAGGAAGATCCGCGCCACGGCCTTGTGGTCAGTCGAGGCCGACAACCTTGTGCCTGCCGATGCCCTGCGGGTGGCGGAGTGGACGCTGCAAATGCCGCAGGCGGATGGGTCGCCTTACTACGAGGTCGCAGCCGTGACGTATCCGAATGGCTTATTCTTGGGGGGCAACGGGAGCCCAAATCATCCAATCGCGGAGGATTTCACCGAGAAGGAGCGCAAGCTCCCGCCGCGCCTCGTCCGCGCTTTGGAGGTCTGCCGGGAGCGCCTGAAAGCCGAGCCGACGAGCGAGAAGGAAGGCAAGCGGCTCGGACGCCTGCACGAGCGGGCCAAAAAATGCCCGCCAGACGGCAACGTCTTTGAAGTCACGGCCAAGCACGGCTGGCGCAGACGCGGGTGGATGGATTTTGCTTACCCCGGAATCGGCAAGGGGGCCATCGTGCCGAGCGATTGGTGCGGCCTCGGCTGCACGCTCATGTCAGCAAAGGCGTTGGCATTGGCAACCTTTGAGGGCTACGACGGCAGGGGAACGCAAGACCTGTTTTTGTGCTGGCATCGCTGGCACTCGGCAGGGCTTCGCATCGCGGCAATCCCTCACTGCGCGGCAGACCATGTGAAGCGGGACAAAGACGGCCAGATTGTCCACCACCGCGCCTATCACGAAACAGAAGGCGAATATCGCGGGCACTTGCGCGTCCGACAACAGGCTTGGATGCCATGTTAGCCGAGATCCGACCACTCACCACCCACCTCGATGAGCGCGGACGCCTCACCGAAATCTTCCGCGCATCGGATGACGCGCACGGGTTCGGGCAGGCTTATATCACCACTTGCGGGGCGGGCGTGGTGAAGGCCTGGCACCGCCACCGACTGCAAGTGGATCGCTGGTTTTGCGTAGCTGGGGCGGCCAAGGTCGGGATTTGGGACGCTGAGGCTATGCGCGGGCAAACCATCATCCTTGCCGCCGACACGCCGCAGCTTCTCATCATCCCGGCAGGCTTGTTCCACGGCTTCACGCCATGCCACGGCCACCAAGAGGCGGCGATTCTTAATCTTCCGTCCCGCGAATATGATCCCGCCAATCCCGACGAGGAGCGGGTTGGGCCGTTGGCCTTTCCGTTTCGGTGGGCCGTGGAGTCGCGCTAACGCTTTGACACAGAGGCGAGGGGCAGGCTGCTATGCGCGTTTACGTCAATCTCGACTCCTCTGAATTTGTTGTCTCGCCTGTTTTGACGCAGCGGGTGACAACCCTGTATTTCACCCGCCGCGACACGGTTCCGGTCGAGGTGCAGTTTGTCCGCGCGGGCGCGGTAGTTGAATTGGGAGCCGGGGCCACGGGAGCTATCGGCATCAAGAAGACCTACACAGGCTCATTCCTTGCCAACGACACGGCATGGACAAAGACAGGCACGGGAACCAGCACGGTCTACACTTTCGACCTCAATCTGAACACGGCAAACCTTGACTCGGAGTTCAGCCCGGACGCATCAACCGACTCCATCACGGCCAAGATCGAGGTCACTTGGACAGTGGGCAGCACAACGACGACCACGCTCCCCACATCGGTCACAATTTACAACGATGTAATTCGCGGCGGCGAAGGTGTTCCAACCAGCACGGCAGCAGGATCGTTTCTCCTGCAAGCTCCCGACGCCTCGATCTGGTCCGTCTCCATCGGCAACGACGGTGTTCTTTCAGCCACCAAGCAATAAACATGAAAACACTTCTCACCCTCCTCCTCGCCACCCTCTGCGCGGCCACCAGCTACGGGCAGACGATCAAATCGCTCGGATTTAATTCCACGAACGGCCAGATCGTCGCCGCGACCAATGTCGTGTGGACAAACTCGTTTTCTTTCTCAACCAGCACCGTGGCAGCGCAAGTTCGCACGAACCTCGGCCTCGGCTGGAGCGCGTTGACTAATACGAATGCTGCAAACTTTAGAAGCGCGATTGAGTTAGGTATTGACAACAGCGTGGAATTTAATCAAGTTGTTGTTACAAAAAACGATCTTACTACTGGGCTATATAGTGAAGGCGGTATTGTAATTGAAGCAGACGGCACAAATTATTCTTCTGTATTTGTTTTTAGCGGCGACGAGTCGGTAAATTTGCAAGCCCGCGCCCGCACCAACCTCGGCATCCCGCTCGCAGCCCTCACAAACACAAGCAACGTCACGATGATGCGGGCGCTGTCGGGCTCGACCAACACAAACCATCCGTTCAGCGGCAGTGTTTCGGTAGTCGGGACCAATAACACAAACGTCTTGGTATTTTCCAATGGCGTCCTTCAAGAAGTGCAATGAGCGACTCCGAACGCCGCAATGTAAACATAGCCTTGGCGTCCTTCGCCGTGGTTTTGCTTATCCAGACCGTTGCTGTGGTCTGGTGGGCCGCGACTTTGCAAGCCAACGTCAGCGCCCACGACGAGCAACTTGACTCTTTCACGCCGCGCATTGAGCGGCTTGAGGCCGACTATTACCGCAGAGGAGGGAATGGAAAATGAGCGCCGTAGCCTCGCATGACCTCACGATTCCGGCTGGAGCGACATATTCTCAGACCATCAATTATAAAACGGGCTCGCCTGCCGCGTTCGTCAACACCACGGGCTACAGCGCCCGAATGCAGCTTCGGACAAGCTACTCTGCGGCCTCGGCCTCGCTGGAGCTAACCACAAGCAACGGGCGCATCTCTCTGACCAACGCGGGCGTCATCACACTTTCACTAACGGCCACCGAAACCGCCGCGCTGGCCGCTGGCCGATATGTTTACGATCTTGAAATGGTTTCAAGCGGCGGACAAGTGACGCGGTTGCTTGAAGGCGTGGTCACGGTTTCCCCGGAGGTAACACGCTGATGGCCGACACCATCGAGATTGTCCAAGGCACGGCGACTCTGGTTGAAGTGGCCGGACCCACCGGACCACAAGGAGCGAAAGGAGATAAGGGCGACACTGGTGCGACCGGAGCCCAAGGCCCGGCTGGAACTGGAATTGAGACTTTAACCACTAAGGGCGATCTCCTTTACCGCGACACCTCGGTTGCCGCGCGTTTGCCCATCGGCTCATCCGGCCAGATTCTTAAAGTCGCCGCCAGCGGCATCCCCGAATGGGGTGCAGCCCCGGCGAGCGGCGTGACGAGCGTGAATGGGGAGACGGGTGCAGTGACGCTTGATTCGACGGATATTGGCGCATTGCAAGCAAGTTTTACTACGGAAACATTTTTTTATGATGACCTTGGCGGAACGGGCACAATGACATTACCCGCCAGACGAAATGCCCTATGGACGGTCAATTTTTTAATTAGCGGAGGAACTCGCACGCTGATGCTTCCTAACGACGCTCAAGACGGAGATCGTATTCGCGTCGAGTTTACCGCACCTTCAAACACAACAGTTATTGTTCGCGTCCCGCGCCCCGGAAATTCTGTTGTTTTAACAACCGTGTCTGGAGGACAGCAATTCGCTTACGCAGCGCAAGTTACGCGACTTGTTACAGGCATTCCAATTTGGAGTTCATACGGCACTGTTCAAGCTAATCTTGGCTTGGTTCCTTCAACCGTAAATTCAACAGGAGAAGCAGGATCTTTTGCTTTCACTTCCCAAGCTATGTATGTCTGCATTGCCACAAACACTTGGAGGCGTGTCCCGATTGCGGCGTTTTAAGTTATGGCCCTCAACGACATCAAAGTTCCCAAAGAAAACGCCAGCGGCACGTTTGATGAAACCGTCCTCACGCCAGCGCAAATTTCTGCCGCTCCCACAAGCAGAACTATCACGGCAGGAACTGGTCTTACAGGCGGCGGCGACCTCACAGCCAACAGAACGCTCGCAGTAAGCTACGGCACATCGGCTGGAACTGCCTGCGAAGGCAACGACAGCCGCCTTTCCGACTCCCGCACACCAAGCGCCCACGCCGCAAGTCACTTGCCTTCGGGCGCGGACGAGCTTTTTGACCAGTCGTTGAATACAGCAGACAGCCCGACTTTTACAAGTGTAACACTGGAAGACGGCATCGCACAAGGCAGCCTCGTTGTCTACGAAGAAGGCGAAGGAAGCATTTTTGATTTTGCTACTGATGGAACGGCGGTGATGAGCGTCACGCCGCAACAAGTGATATATTACAAGCCGCTCAATATCGTTGGGGTAAATGCAGCAACACACAAGGCCACCACCCGCGCCAACCTCGGCGCAGCCGCCTCTGGCTCCATCACCGCATCGGGCCTCACGCAATCCACAGCGCGGTTACTCGGAAGGACGACTGCCAGCACAGGCGCTATTGAAGAAATCCAAATCGGATCGGGCTTGAGTCTTTCGGCGGGCGAGCTTTCTTCGACAGTCAGCGCGGGCATCCCTGCAACGCTCCTTGACGCCAAGGGCGATTTGATTGTGGCCTCTGCGGCGGATACGGCGGCACGGCTCCCTGTCGGAGCTACCAACGGCCATGCGCTTGTAGTCGATTCCGCCGAAAGCCTCGGAATGAAATGGGCGGCGGTCAGCGGAGTGGTCAGCGGCAGCGTGGATAACGCAATCTTGCGGGCCGATGGGACGGGAGGCAGCACAAGCCAATCGAGCGCCATAACAATAGACGACGCCGTTGTCGCCTTTAGCGTCACAGGCGTTGCGTCTACCGACATCATCACGGCAACGGGCCACAACTTCACGGCCAACCAAGCAGTCCGCTTCCCGACCCTGACAGGAGGCAGCGGACTCACAGCAGCGACCACGAACTACTTTGTCCGCGACATCTCTGGCGACACGTTCAAGGTTTCCACGACAAGCGGCGGCGCGGCGGTCAACTTCACCACCGACATCACGGCGGGAACAGTCATTGCCGTTCAGGCGAATGTAACAATCGCCAATGTCAGCAGCGAGACAACTTCCGCGCTGGTTCTGACGCCGAAGGGCGCAAACGGCGCGCTCATTGTCGGCAACAAGCCAGACGGCACAATCACAGGAGGCAACCCGCGAGGAAATGGAGCCGTCGATATTTGTTTTAACAATGAAGATCCGCGATCTGACGCCACGCGGGTCGCCTCTGGTCAGGCGTCCACAATAGTCGGCGGATCGAATCAATCTGCAAGCGGCCTTGGATCAACTGTTGTTGGAGGAAGGGCCAATACCGCATCAAGCGGTTATGCGATTGTTTGCGGCGGAATCTCTAACACAGCCAGCGCATCACGGGCTTGTGTCATTGGAGGACAGCAAAACATAGCAAGTAATGATCACGCTTTTGCTACTGGTTATGTTAATACGTCTTCTGGGATTTATTCAATTTCGTTTGGAGCAAGGGCTGTCGCCGACAGGGTTGGCCTAATGGCGCATTCTTCGGGATTCTTTAACGCGAACGGAGACGCGCAAAGAGCTAGCGCCGTATTGTTTGCAAAAATAAGTTCAAACACACTCACTGAGATTTTTATTGCGGGAGCAACACATCGTTTTACGGTGTCGAGCGGAAAAACAATTGCAGCGATTATTCATGTTGTCGCAACAACAAGCGGTGGTGAATTTGCCTGTCAGTATGTCCGTCACTGTGTTATTCGTAATCGCGGCGGAACGACAGCCTTGCGAGGCTCTGTGCAGACGATTGGCACAGATATTGAAGACTTTGCCTCTTGTGATTTATCGGTTGACGCTGATGACACCACGATGCTCTGCGCGTCCGCTTCCAAGGCACAGCCCCTGTCACGGGCTGCACGGCGGCGGCTTCTACCGATGTCATCAGCAAGACGGCGCACGGATTCAACGACAACGACGATATTATTTTTTCCAGCCTTACGGGAGGCGCGGGACTAACGGCCAACACTGTCACTTATTGGGTGCGTGATGCGACTGCCGACACCTTCAAAGTCAGCACGACTCGCGGCGGCGCAGCGGTCAACATAACGACTGATTATTCAGACATGACAGCCACACGCCTCTTTCGCGTAGTCGCTTCAGTTGATGCCGTCGAGGTCACCCACGGAACCTAATCTATGAAAACCTTCGGACTCATCTGGCCTGACGGCACACAAGAACTTCGTTCTATTGTCTTGGACGATGATGGCAACCCCCGCATGGATACGCTTGAGCCAAATCCAAAGCCAGAAGATTGGCAGGCTCCACAAGTTTTGCCGCTCATCAAAATCGAAAAACCCAAACAAGGCGCATGGGAGCCGAATGTTGTCTGGTTCGCTGATCGCGTGGAGCGGCAGTGGGTTGCGGGAACGCCAGATCCGTTGCCGACCTACTCGCCCGAAGCATGGACTTCGCTCCATTTCTCGCCCATGCAAGTCAGCGCCCTCCAGCGGTTTGAGTTTGCCTTGCAACAGGCAAACAAGCCGCTCGGCCCTAACATGACGGCGCTCAAGGGCTGGATGGAGGGGATGCTGGTTGCCAGCGTTGATCCGACGCCGCGCACGTTTGATTTGCCGCCGTGCAGCTACGAGCAGGCCAGCGCCGAGGCCGTGGCCGCGTTGCAATCTTAGCTCACCCGGCACATGGCAGGTAGCCTTTGACACCCGCTTGCAGGGCATGACGAAATATGTCCTTGATCGGCTGGCAGAGAACTCAACGTGGCGTGGTTTGGTAATGTTGCTGACGGCTGTCGGCGTCCAGATGGACCCCGCCCAAAGCAACGCCATCATCGCCGCCGGGCTGGCGCTGGTTGGACTCATTAACGTCTTTCGCAAGTCCTGACTGTATGCGCTTGGCCCTAACGGCCCTGCTGTGCGCCTTCGCTGGTTTGGTTAGCGGCTGCGCGGGAATGAAGCTCGGCGGGGGCTACCGCTTCGACACCAAGGAATTTTTCCTAACGCTTGAGCAGCCGCTTGAGCGTGGGCTGAAAAAGTGAACTGGCTA
>Ga0129333_10001373_pt1 | contig 21987 bp, 21 predicted proteins | sample CPB6_08_DNA_FD_94474 | JGI IMG/M metagenome (GOLD analysis project Ga0129333, IMG submission 94474) | Freshwater to marine salinity gradient microbial communities from Chesapeake Bay, USA - CPBay_Sum_0.6_0.8_DNA | ecosystem: Environmental > Aquatic > Marine > Coastal | place: USA: Chesapeake...
ACACGCCGACGGGTGCGAACATCAACGGGTTGTTGGATGTTCCGGTGCCGATCGAGAACACGGTGCTCGTGGAGGCCGGTACCAGGTCGACGTTGTTCGCGGCGGTGAACGAGGACGGCACGGTGACCGAGGTCGAGCCGGGTGCGGTGATCGAGGTGTTGGGCAACGGTGAGGTTGGTGTGGCCGCGTTCGGTCTGACGCCGAATGAGGCGGTGGAGTTCGTGGTGATGTCGACTCCGACGCTGCTCGGTTCGTACACGGTGGGTGCGAACGGCACGGTGAAGGCGCAGGCCGCGTTGCCGGCCACTGTCGGGGACGGAAGCCACACGTTGGTGGTGGCGAGCCCGACGGTGCAGGCGTCGCTCGGTTTGAAGGTGTCGCCGGCCACGGTTGCGGCGTTGCCGGCCACGGGTGCCGATGATTCGGGTGACTCGTTGTCGGTGGCGTTGTGGATGTTGGCCATCGGTGCCGGTGTGGTGGCTGTGGTGCGTCGCCGCCGACTGGTCTGAACGAAACGACGGGTGCTCTAGGGTCTCTGTGATGGGGACCCTGGAGAACCGTCGAATCGCCGAGCGACATTGGGAATTCATGTACGCCAAGGACTGGGAGGGTGTCGCCTCCCAGTTCGCGGCTGACGCGCAGTACGCCGACGTCGGTGCCACACCTCCGGCGATCGGCCCGCGGGCCATCGCCGACCGACTGGAACTCGGACTCGGTCCCACCGCCAAGATGGTCCATCGACCCGGCGCCGTGCTGGCCGAAGGCGACCTGGTGATCACCGAACACGTGGAGGAATGGCACTTCCACACCGGCGAGGTGATCGCGCATCCGTTCTGCTCGGTGATGGAGATTCGTGACGGCAAGATCGTGCGTTGGCACGACTACTCGCACCTCGGCAATCTGCTCGACAACGCTCCGCGTTGGTGGATCGACTACATCATGAGCGGTGGCACGGCTCCGATTCCCTGACGAGCCGGTTCACCCAACCACGATTCTCACACCACGAGGGCCGACGTGACCAGAGTGGCGGCCCCCATGACGAGGAACACGACGGCGGGCGCGGTGTTCCGGAGTGAATCCCGTCGCCGCACGTGGGCACCGACCGCGATGATGAAGTACACGACGAGTGCCAAGGCGGCGAACAGGCGCAACGAGTCGTTGCCGAAACCCATCATCAAGCCGATGGCTCCGCAGGCCTTGCTGATCCCGCAGAGCGGGATGATCGGACGAGGTAATCCGAGGCGGTCGACAGCGTCCACCACCGAGGAGGCCATGGTGAAGTCGGCGACCGCCGAGACGACGCACAAGAGAGCGAACACGATCGCAATGACGCCCGCCAGAACCTCCACAAGAGGTTTCTAGCAAACGATGGTTCAGGGCTCCACGATGGGGAAGCCGCCGGGAAGCACATCGAGGTTGCCGAAGATCGCGAGCAGCGCCCCGGCGTCACCGTCGACGACGATGTTTCCCTTGCCGATCTCGTCCACGAACGTGGTGGCCTGCGCCACGATGTCGAGGAGCAGCGCGCGCGGCAACGACACCGTCACGTTCGCGCCCGCTTCGTGACGCCCACGCACGCCGCGCAAGGTGCGGTTGGTCAATGCCAGAACCCAACGGTGATCAGGTGTTCCTTCCATGTCGGTGAAGGTCCAGTTCACCGAGACGTTCGTGCCCCCGACGTCCTCGCTCTTCAGTCGCACGGCGATGGTGTCGAACACCTGCTCGATGGTCATGGCCTGCAGGAAGCCGCGGCCCCGCACCTGAGCGTTCGGTAGCGGTGGCGGCCCCTCGCGAAGTTCGCGGGCACCGCTCAGGTAGGCGTTGCGGAACGTCGACGACTCGGCCTGGTAGCCGAGTTGCTCGAGAGTGTCGGCCTGCAGTGCGCGAGCGGCGGCGTTGCCGGGATCGGCGAACACCAGATGGTTCAGCAGTTCGGCCGCCCACCTGAAGTCACCGGAGTCGAAGGCCCGTCGGCCAGCCGCCAGCAAGGCGTCGGGACCACCGGCCAACTCCACGTAGCGGCGGCCCGCCTCCACCGGGGTGTGGCGATGGAGGTTGGTGGGGTTGGCGTCGTACCAACTGAGGTAACGCTGGTACACGGCCTTCGAGTTGTGCACCAGATCGCCGTAGTAGCCACGGGTGTGATCCTGGGCCAGGAACTCCTCGGGCAACCGCAACGTCTCGGCGATCTCGGTGGGTACGAAGCCCTGATTGGCCAGTCGCATCGTCTGATCGTGCATCCAGCGGTAGAGGTCGCGCTGCAGCGCGAGGAATTCGCGCACGTCGTCGGCACCCCACCGTGGCCAGTTGTGCGAGGTGAAGAGCACCTTCACGTCGGCGCCGAAGAGCTCGATGCTCTCGTCGATGTACTTCGACCACTTGAGCGCGTTGCGAACCAGCGCGCCGCGAATCGGCACGAGGTTGTGCATGGTGTGCGAACAATTCTCGGCCATGCACAACCAACCGCGATCCGGGAAGAAGAAGTTCATCTCGGCCGGAGCCTCGGTCTCGGGCGTGAGTTGGAAGACGATCCGCACACCGTCGACGTCGAGCGTCTGGCCGGTGTGGATGATGTCCTCGGTGGGGGCGATGAGGCCGGGAGGTCCGACCGGAATCGAGTTGCCGAGGCCGCAGTCGACGTGACCCCGCGGACCGGGAGCGAGCAAGGGCCCGAACTGATACAACGCGCGGCGCCCCATGGCGGGTCCGGCGATCACGTTCTCGCCGATGGTCTCGTGGAGAAAGCCCACGGGAGCGATCACCCGACAGCGACCGGCCGCGACGTCGTCGGGAGTCGTCACGCCGTGCACGCCACCGAAGTGGTCGGCGTGCGAGTGGGTGTAGATCACGGCCACCACCGGGCGGTGACCGAGATGTTCGTCGACGAGGCGATAGGCCGCTGCCGCCGTGGCCTCGACCGTCAGGGGATCGATCACGATCCAGCCGGTGCGGCCCTCGACGAAGGTGATATTCGAGATGTCGTAGCCGCGCACCTGCCACACACCCTCGGCCACCTCGAACAGTCCGTGATGGGCGTTCAGTTGGGCGTGACGCCACAGACTCGGGTGCACCGTGTCGGGGCAGTCGTCCCGCAGGAACTCGTACCGCGAGATGTCGGACACGCGTCGACCCTGGGCGTCGAGCACCTTGCCGTCGGGAATCGACGCGATGAATCCTCGGCGGGCCCGCTCGAAGTCACCCGCATCGTCGGGTCGGGTGGCGCCACGATTGCGTTCGGCGGTGTGAACGGTGGCCGGTTTCGGGTCGAGATCGGGGTTGCTCATGACGCTGTCCTCAGTCGTGGTCGGGGGTGAAGTAGGAGGAAAGCGCGAAGTCGGTGGGTTGGTCGAAGAAGGCCCGCACGCGCACGATCAGACCGACCTCGTCCACACGAAAGATCTCGATGCTGTTCACCTCCACGTCGCGCTCGCCGATGCGCCCGCGGTTGTGCATCACGACGGCCGCCTCGTCGCCGGCCGCCACGATCTGGCGGGGCTGCAGCGTCCAGCGCCGACCCGGTGCGAACGATCGATCCCACGAATTGTGCACCGCCTCGACGCCGTGCTTGGGAGCCGAACCGACCGGATCCTCGAACACCACGGTGGGGGAGAAGAGCCGAACCCACTCGTCGCGGCGCATCTCGTTCCAGAACGCGACATGGTTCAGGACGGCGCGGTGCGCCGGGTGTTCGCTGGTCATGCCAGTGTCGCGAGGAAACGGACGATCGCCGCGTTCACCGGTTCGGGATGGGTGAGATTGGCGGCGTGCGGTGCACCGGGCACGACCACCAGTTCGGTGGGCCCACCCAGACCGTCGCGCAACCTCTCGGCCTTAGCCAACGGAATCGCGGCATCGGCATCCCCGTGCACGATGAGAGTCGGTGCGTCGATCTCGCCGAGGCGACCAGTGACGTCGTCGCGATCCATGAGGCAGCGAAACGCGAGCGTGAACTGTTCTTTCTCCATGCGCGCCCACTTGGCGAACCAGTCGTCCCATCGACCGGGTCCGAGAATGAGCCCGGCGATGACGTCCTGCACCGGAGTCGGGCCGTGCTCGACCCACGTCTGGTGCAGGAGACCGTACCCGTCCACCTTGTCGGCGTCCTCGGTGCCGGCTTGCGTGTCGATGAGAATCAGACCACGCACCCGATCGGGTGCGGTGAGCGCCACGCGCAACGACAGGAATCCACCCTGAGACATGCCGCCGATCACGGCCTTCTCGACACCCAGATGATCGAGCAAACCCAGAACGTCGCGCGCCGAGTCCCAGTACGAGAACGATCCGGTGGCTCGCGTGCCACCGAAGCCACGCTCGTCCCATGTGACGACCCGGTGCGTGGAGCGCAACGCGGCCACCTGTGGATCGAACATCGTGTGGTCCATCAGGAATCCGTGGCTCAGCACCACCACGGGCCCCGAACCGCCGGAGTCCTGGAAGTGGATGTCGGTGCCGTTGATCGTCGCGGTGGGCATGCACCGACAGTAGTGGCGACATCGGCCGACCGATTCAGGGGCCGACGACGATCGGCAATCCGAGACTCGTCGAGGCCGACTCGACACTGCCGGCGTTCTCGACGTCGCCGAATCCAATCGACTTCATGTACGACTGTGCTTGCCCGGAACGGTTGCCGCTCCGGCAGTAGACCACGTACGAGCCGGACGGGTCGAGCGTGGCGATGCGGTCGGCGAAGTCGGCCGACTGGAGATCAATGTTCACCGCACCATCGAGGTGGCCGGCGGCGAACTCTTCGGCTGTGCGGACGTCGATGATCATGGTCTCGCTCCTCGATACGGAATCGTCGGTGCCGATGGGTCGGCTGGCTTCGATGGCCCCGGACACCGGCTCCTCCGAACCACCGCACGAACCGGTGACCAACGAGAGTGTTGCGGCGAGGGAAACGGTGAGCCAGCGAACCACACCCGAACCCTATATACCCCAAGGGGTATCCGTCAAGCCACGCGCTGCTCGGTCGGAGTTGGTGAGAAACCGCCGGTTATGGTGCGGAATCACGTTGTGCCGTCAGTCTCGGAGGTCATCATGAATCGCTCTCGTCGTCGCGCTCTTGCCGTCGCATTCCTCGCGGTTTCACTAGCCGCCTGTGGCGGTGGTGACGACTCCGCCGAAACGACCGAGGTCGCCAACAGCGAGGCTCCGGCGGTCACCGAGGCACCGGTGTCCTCCGAGGCCCCCGCGGTCACCGAGGCGCCGGTCAGCGACGAGACCCCCGTGCTGCCCGGACCACCGGCTCTCACCGGTGTCGCCGATGTGAGCATCGAGGGACCCGTCACCGGGGGTGCCGGTCAAGTCGTGTTCGGTACGTCTGCTTTCGACGGTGCGGCCTTCGGTTACCAGGAGGACGAGTGGTTCATCGGTGGAACCGCAACCAGCTACACGTCGGCCGAGCCGTTGTCGGAGGACGGTGACTGGACCGTCGAGCCCGCTGGCACCGCCGATTTCAAGACTCGCGTTCTCGTGCGTCGACCAGCCGACGAAGCCGACTTCAACGGCACCGTGTACGTCGAATGGCTGAACGTCACCGCGGGTCTCGACACCGGCCCCACGTGGTCGCTGTCGTGGATCGACATCATCCGTCAGGGTGCCGCGTGGGTCGGTGTGTCGGCACAACGCGTCGGCGTGGAGGGCGGCGGCAACCCGATGGGCGAGTTCCGCGTTTTGAAGATCGCCGACCCCGAGCGTTACGGATCGCTGGCGCACCCGGGTGACAACTTCAGTTACGACATCTACAGCCAGGCCGGAAACGCCGTGTGGGAGCAGTCCGACGTCTTGCTCGGTGGCCTCGTACCCCAGGTCGTCGTCGCCGCCGGCGAGTCTCAATCGGGTTTCCGGATGGCGTCGTACCTCAACGCCCTGGCTCCGTTGCACGACGTCTACAGCGGCTACCTGGTGCACAGTCGCGGCTCGCGAGCCGCCAACCTCTTCTGCGCCACCAACTGTGCCGATCCTGGTGACCCGAGCGACGTGAAGACGCCGGGCACCGTTCGCATCCGCGAGGACCTCGTGCGCCCGGTTCTCAACTTCGTCACCGAGACCGACGTGGTCGGAGACTCGCTCGGTTACCGTCGCGCCGAGCAGCCCGACACCGCTGTTTTCCGCAACTGGGAGGTGGCCGGCACCGCGCACGGTGACGCGTACAGCCTCGGCATCGGTGACGGTGAGAAGGGTGACGGCGAAGCCGACCGGGCACTCTTCAACGCCCAGTTCGATGCCCCGACCTCGGTCTACATGGGGATCATCGAGTGCGACCTCCCGATCAACGCGGGTCCGCACACGTACGTCCTGCGCGCCTCCCTGCGCGCCCTCGATGCGTGGATCCGGACCGGAGAGGCACCGCCCTCGCAACCCAAGCTCCAGAACAATGCCGACCTCACCGGATACGAGGTCGACGAGAACGGCATCGCCCTCGGCGGAATCCGCACCCCGTACGTCGACGTGCCGCTCGCCGTGTTGTCGGGTCTCGGTCAGTCCGGTGGATTCTGCGGACTCTTCGGCACGACGGGCAGCTACACGCTCGAGAAGCTGGCCGAGATGTACGGAACGAGGGACGCCTTCATCGAGAAGTGGAACGCCTCGGTCGACGAGGCCCTGGCCGCCGGAGTCATCCTCGAGGAGGACGTCGATCACATCAAGGCCGCCGCCGAAGGGTTCCCGGAAATCTGACAAGATCTCGTCCGACGGATGACCGTTCGGGCGTCCGTGGCGGAAACATCAACCAGAGGAGACAACAGGTGTCGTCGAACACTGTGAACATCGGCAATCTGCTGGCCCGTCGGGCCAACATCAACGGGCGCGTCGAGGCTCTCTACGACGTGGCGGCCGGACGTCGCTACACCTACGCGGAGTTGAACGCCGAGACCAATCGGGCCGCTCAGTTGCTGCTCGACTCCGGAACCAAGAAGGGCGACCGGGTGGGTCTGCTGCTCATGAACTCGGCCGAGTTCCTCACCTCGTTCTTCGCCACCGCCAAGGTGGGAGCGGTGATCGTGCCGCTCAACTGGCGCCTGGTGGCCGACGAACTCGAGTTCATCCTGAAGGACTCCGGAACAACCATCCTCGTGTTCGGCGCCGAGTTCGCCCCGGTGGCCACCGAACTGCAATCGCGCGGATCGAAGACCGACGTGCGCGTGTGGCTGTACGTGGGAGCCCCCGAGAACAAGCCCGAGTTCGCCCTCGACTACGTGGCCGAGACCGCGATGCGTCAGCCGATCGAACCGGCGGTCACCGCGTCGGGTGACGATCTGCTCTACATCATGTACACCTCGGGGACCACCGGTCTGCCGAAGGGAGTCATGCACTCGCACAACACCCAGTACTGGGCCTTGTCGACCATGTGCACGACGGCCGACTTGGCCAAGGGCGATCGCTACATCAACCCGATGCCCATGTTCCACGTCGGAGCGCTCACGCCCGCGCTCGGCAGCGTGTTCGTGGGGTGCACCCACGTTCTGCTCCGCACCTTCGATCCCAACCAGGTGTGGGAGATCATCGACTCTGAGCGAATCAACAACGGCCTCATGGTGCCGGCGATGCTCAATTTCATGCGCATGGTGCACGACCCGGCCAAGCACAAGCACGAGCACGTGCGCTGGCTCATGGCGGGAGCCGCGCCCGTACCCGTTCCGCTCATCGAGGCCTACGCGGCCATCGGCATCGAGATCAACCAGGTGTACGGCCTCACCGAGACCTGCGGTCCGGCCTGCCTCACTTCCCCCGAGGACGCGATCTCGAAGGCCGGCTCCACCGGCAAGGCCTTCTTCCTCAGCGAAGTGAAGATCGTGCGACCCGACGGAACCGAATGCGCACCCAACGAGTCGGGAGAGGTGCTCGTGCGCGGTGGGCACATCATGCTCGGATACTGGAACCGTCCCGATGCCACCGCCGACTCGCTGAAGGACGGCTGGTTGCACACCGGAGACGGAGCCATCATGGACGAGGAGGGTTTCGTCTACATCCAGGATCGGATCAAGGACATGATCATCTCGGGTGGCGAGAACGTGTACCCGGCAGAGATCGAGAACGTGATCATGGGTCACCCCGGGGTGGGCGAGGTCGCGGTCATCGGCATCCCCTCGCAGAAGTGGGGCGAGTCGCCGCTCGCGATCGTCGTCAAGAAGGATCCGGACCTTTCCGAGTCCGACATCTTGTCGCACTGCGAGGGCAAATTGGCGCGCTTCAAGCAGCCGGTCGCGGCCCGCTTCATCGACGTGATCCCGCGCAACCCTTCCGGCAAGGCACTGAAGAAGGATCTCCGCGTGCAGTTCAAGGACGTGGTCGGCCCCTGACCCGACCGGCGCTCAGTCGGCGTCGGGAAACGAGTAGGTGACGTCACTGAAGCGGTCGCGTCCGAACACGTAGGCGATCCTCAAGGGAACGTCGCCGACCGCCCGGGCGAAGTGCTCGACGTCGGCCGGAATCCAGATCGCCGAACCGGGACCAACCGGAGTGACCTCGCCGTCCACGACCACCTCACCTTCGCCCGACAGCACGAAGTACACCTCGGCGGCGTCGTGCGAATGACCGCGCCGCAGGGGGTGACCGTCAGCCGGCACCTCGGCGATGCCGAAGGTGATCTCGGTGGTGGGCGTGGCGTCTCCTCCGAACATTTCCCACCAGCGCACCGAACCCCGGACCGGGTCGTCCCAGGACTCCGCGACGCAGTCGTCGACGTGCCTCACCACCGGGCGCGGGGGTCCATCGGCTGGTGTCACGCCGCGAACCGTATCGCAGCAGGTTTCCGGTGACCGAGACCCGTCGCCGGATGGGACGCGGCCCGAATCGCGGTGGCAGAATTCCACCATGAGCACCATGACCGACGACGCGCTGTCCGCGCAGGACGCCGAGGCCTTCCGGGCTCGGGTTCGCGATTTCCTCTCGTCCAACGCCACCGGCAACCTTCGCGACGGGAACTCGATCGGCGTCGGCCGGTCGTTCCAGCAGAAGCTCGCCGAGGCCGGTCTGGCGGGCCTCACCTACGGCAAGGAGTTCGGCGGTGCCGGTCTCACCAAGGCCCACGAGCGGATCTACCGCGAGGAGTACGCGAAGTACCCCGACATGACCTTCGAGTTCGTCATCAGCCACGGCATGTGCCTGCCCGTTCTCAACCAGTTCGGCACCGACGAACAGAAGAAGCGCTTCATGCCCGACAACATCGCCGGACGAACGATCTGGTGCCAGATGTTCTCCGAGCCCGGGGCCGGTTCGGACGTCGCGAGCCTGCAGACCAAGGCCGAGCTCGACGGTGACGAGTGGGTCATCAACGGCCAGAAGGTCTGGACCACGCTGGCGCACGTGAGCGACTACGGCGTCGTCATCGCCCGGACGAATCCCGATGCTCCCAAGCACGCCGGAATCTCGATGTTCATCATCGACATGAAGGCACCGGGCGTCGAGATCCGCCCGATCCACCAGATCGACGGGGGCAGCCACTTCAACGAGATCTTCCTCACCGACGTTCGCATCCCGAAGGATTGGTTGCTCGGAGAACTCAACAACGGCTGGAACCAAGCCACCGCGATGCTCATGTTCGAGCGCGTGGCCATCGGAACCGGCTCCACGAGCGGCGTCACGCACACCCTCGCCGACGGACTCATCGAGTTGGCCAGGAAGAACGGCAAGATCCACGATCCGGTGATGCGTCAGGAACTGATGCGGATCTACAGCGAGGAGACCACCAAGTCGTTGGTGGCCATGCGCACTCGTGCCGAGATGAAGGCCGGCAAGGTGCCCGGCCCCGGAGGATCGCTCGGCAAGTTGCACGGTTCGCGCATCTCCTGGATGATGCGACCCCTGATCAGTCGCCTGCTCGGCCCCGAGTCCGACGCCTGGGAAGGAGAAGGATCGCGCGGCGAGGTGTGGGGCCGTCGTCTCCTGAACAGTTTCCAGTCGGGGATCGCCGGAGGCACCGACGAGATCCAGAAGAACATCATCGGTGATCGTGTGCTCGGTCTGCCGCGCGAGCCGATGGTCGACAAGGATCTGCCGTTCAAGGACCTCAAGGTCGGAACGCAACGTTAGAGATGCCGTGAGAGTCGCCCAGATATGGTCGTATCCGGTCAAGTCGATGGTCGGGGCGACCATCGACCGAGGGCACCTGGACGAACTGGGTCTCCGTGGCGACCGATGCTGGGCCGTTCGTGACCTCGATCGGGGAGGAATCCGCGGGGCGAAGAAGATCGGGGCACTGATGCGGCTGGAGGCGCGCACCGACGACGAACGGGTGGAGATCATGTGGCCCGACGGCCGGCGCGTGTCGAGCGACGATCCCGCGATCGACGCTCACCTGAGCGAGTTCCTCGGTCACAACGTTCGTCTCGAGCGACTTCCCTCGGCCGACGATCTCGATCACTTCCGTCGAGGCGCCTCCGACTCCGACGACATCATGGCCGAACTTCGCGCCGTGTTCGGTCGTGAGGAGGACGAACCTTTGCCGGATCTGTCTCAATTCCCTCCGGTGGTGATGGAGTTCGAGTCGCCTCCCGGCACCCACCACGACTGCTGGCCGCTCATGATCATGAGCACCTCGGCTCTGCGGGCCCTCGCCGATGCTCTGCCCGACTCGGCGATCGACGTGAAGCGCTTCCGTCCCAGCTTCGTGATCGACACCGGCGAGGACCCCGGACATCCCGAGTTCGACTGGACCGGTCGGAGATTCGCGGTCGGTGAGGCCGAGATCGAGATCGTGGGCCCGTGTCCGCGGTGCGTGATGGTCACCCGCGCCGTCGGACGCGATCTTCCGGAGGATCGCACCATTCTGCGGCACATCGTGCGCGACCTCGACCAGAACGTGGGCATGTACGCGACGGTCGTCAGAGCCGGTTCGTTCGAGGCCGGCGACGACTTCGTCGAGATCTGACGGTCAGGCGCCGTCGGCCACGGGTATCGCCGTCGGCGCGTCGATGGTGCCGCCACCAAAGGACGACGAGGTGCCGGTGGCGCCGAGCAGAACCGAGGGATCGCGGACGTCGTCGACGTAACCGAGTGCGTACGCACCCATCGCGTAACCGGCCAGGCGCTGGACGTGCGGCGGAAGATGTCGAGCGACCTCGGGCGGGCAGGAGAGGTACTGGTTCTCCTCCTGTCGCAACCATCCGAGCGTGTAGTCGACGTTCAACGCACGACGGACGCGGTCACTCGCGTTCGCGCCGCCCCCATGGATCGTGCGTCCGGTGTAGAGGACGACCGAGCCCCGGGGCATCTCGGCGGGCACGTCGCGACCGGGGATCGACACCGCTTCGCGGGGGTCGAGCAGCGAGTTCGGAACGATGCGCGTCGCTCCATTGGTTTCGGTGAAGTCGTCGAGGGCCCAGATGGTCGACACCTCCACGTCGAAATCGGCCGGGAACGCGAAGAAGTCGAAGCACCACTGGTCGCGGTGGAGGGGCTGGGCCGCCGAGCCGGGTCCGATGCAGATCATCTGCGTGAGGTGCAGCTGGTAGTTGGTGGCGTTGGGCCCGAGGACGCCGTCGACCACTCCCAGCACCGCGGGATTCGCGACGAAGTCGATACTCGTCCGCGAGCGGGCGAGCAACGCCCCGGTCCGCCGCGTGTTTCGCCCGGAGAAGTCGTCGGCCCCGGGAGGAGTCGCTTCCACCCAGGGCATCATCTCGTCGAGCAGTCGATCCACGGTGGCGTCATCGACCAGTCGCTCGATCACCGCGCAACCCACCGTTGTCATCGCCTCGATGACGGCCGAGAGGTCCCGGTCGTCGCCCGCGAGAGTCCGTCCGTCGAAACGAGGAATGCCGTTCATGCCCACACCGTAGTTCTCGTCGCACCTCGCGTTCGCCTAGCGTTCCGACGATGTCGGCGACGATCGAAGTGGCGCTCACCGGAACGGGAATCCCGCATCCGACCCCCGGCCGCGCCGGACCCGGCACGTTGGTGCGATACCGGGGAGGCGGACATCGACTCGATCTCCAGTTCGATGCCGGTCGAGGGACCGTGATCCGACTGGCCGAGATCGGATCGCCACCATCACGGCTCACGGCGATGTTTCTCACTCACGTGCACAGCGATCATCTCGTGGACTTGGCCGACGTGGCCATGACCCGTTGGTTGCAGAGGCAGTTGCACGATTGTGGCCCCCTGCCGATCGTGTGCGCGGCCGGAGTGGCCCAGCGTTTCGCGGAGCGAATGTTCGAGACATTCGACGACGACATAGCCGTACGGGTGCACCACGCCGGATCGGAACGGCCCGAGATCTCCCTGCGAACCTTCGACGCCTCCTTCGACGCTCGAGAGGTGTGGCGGCACGATGCCTCGGGAGTCACGGTCACGGCGGTGGCGGTGCACCACGAACCGGTGCCCGAAGCAGTGGCGTACCGGGTGGACTCACCGGCTGGTTCGGTGGTGATCTCCGGTGACACGCGCGTGTGTCGCGAGGTGGAGGACCTGTCGCGCGGCGCCGACCTCCTGGTGCACGAAGCCTGTCGTGCCACGGCCATGCGGGACGCGATCGCCGGCACCGTCTTCGAGAAGATCTTCTCGTACCACGCCGACACCGTTGCTCTCGGTGCCTCGGCCGAGCGCGCGGGCGTGCCTCATCTGGTTCTGACGCACCTCATTCCCTCGCCGGCCGACGAGACGGAGGAGCAGGGGTTCGTCGACGACGTGCGCGCCGGCGGTTATGGAGGTCGGGTGACCGTGGGTCGCGACCTGATGACGTTCCAAGTGAGCAACAACGTCTGAGATCCGACCCGTGCAACCGGGTCGCTGAAATCCATAGATTATTGACTTCGCCCACCTGCCCGTTCTATGTTCGTCGCGTGACAGTCGCCCCGATCACGCGCGCCGACTTCACCGACGATCGCCTGCGCGACGAAATCCTCTCCGGGCGACTCGGACCAGGTTCGCGCATCCCGGTCGAGCGCTTGGCCGAGGAATGGGGCGTGTCGCCGACACCCGTCCGGGAGTCGATGCGTCGCTTGGCCGGCGAGGGTCTGGTCACCCTCCTGCCCCAGCGCGGCGGTCGGGTGACGACGATCGACGTCGAGGCGGCCGGCGAACTGTACGCCGTTCGGATCCTGCTCGAGCCAGTGGCGATCCGGCAGTCGATCGAGGTGGCTGTTGGCGACGCGACGTGGCTCGCCGAACTCGACTCGAGTTTCCGACGACTCGCAACCTCGGATCAGACGGGTCGAATCGACGCTCATGCCGACTTCCACCGCGCGGTGATGTCGCGTTGTCCGAACGGCACGTTGCTCTCGACGATCGACGGCTTGATGATGCGCTCCCGCTTGTTCCAGGCCCTCGCCCATCTCTCCCGCCGTCGGGGCGAGCCCGGTCACGAGCACCGCCGCCTCTTCGACGCTGCTCGAGCCGGAGACGCCGACGGTGCGGTGGCCGTGCAGACGGAGCACCTCTCCAGCACGCTTGCCTCATTGAGGTCTCTGGCCGACGGTGCCGGTGTCACGATCGAAAACAACAGGAGGTAGTCATGTTCCGTCTCGCCAACATCGACGGTCGCTCGGCTCTGCAGGTCGACGACGGTCACGTCGATCTGGCCCGCTTGGCCGACGACGAATCGCTGGCCGACCCCATGTCGGCGATCGCTCGCTTCGCCGAGCTCCACGCCTGGGCCGACCGAGCGTCATCGGCGCCGCGAGTGTCGGGGAGGGTCCTGCCCTGCGCGCCGCGACCGAGCAAGGTCTTCGGTATCGGACTGAACTACCGGTCGCACGCGGCCGAGTCGAACATGGAGCTTCCCCCGGCTCCGCTCACCTTCACCAAGTTTCCCTCGTGCCTCGTCGGTCCCACCGACGACGTGGTCCTCTCCGGTGACACCGTCGACTGGGAGGTCGAGATCGTCGTGGTGATCGGCGAGGGCGGTCGGCGGATCCCGCTCGACCGGGCGTGGTCGCACGTCGCGGGCCTGACGCTCGGACAGGACATCTCCGATCGAAAGGTGCAGACCTCCGGGAAACCGCCGCAATTCAGCCTCGGCAAGAGTTTCGACACCTACGGACCCATCGGACCGGCACTGGTGTCGGTCGATGCTTTCCCGAATCCCGACGACATCGGACTCTGGTGCGACGTCTCCGGCGAACGGATGCAGGATTCCCGCACGTCGAACCTGATCTTCTCGATTCCCGAACTGGTGTCGTACCTCTCGAGCATCTGCACCCTGGTGGCCGGCGACGTGATCTTCACCGGAACACCCGACGGTGTCGGAATGGCCCGTGGACGTCTGTTGCGCGCGGGTGACGTGATCGACAGCGGTGCCGAGGTGATCGGCAACTTGCGCAACGTCTGCGTGGCGGGCTGACGTGGCCCTGAATCGTCTGGAGGGGATCCGCATCGCGGTTTCTGATCCGGTGGCCCAGACCGACTTCTACGCCGCCGCCGGATTCGGTGTCGACGGCGGGCAGGTGGCCACGCCCGACGCGGGACAGCAATTGGAGGTGGTCGAGGGAGACTTCCGACGGCTACTCGCGGTTCGTCTCGGCACCACCGAGGAGGCCGATCTGTCGGTGATCGGATCGAGGCTCAGCGGACTCGGTGTCGCCCACCGCACCATCGACGGCGCGCTGCGAACCATCGACCCGATCACTCGCGTCGAGTTCGAGATTCGCCCAACCGAACCGCTCGCTCAGGTGCCGTCGACCGAGTTCGCCTTCAACGCGCCCGGACGCGTTCATCGCCGCAACGCCCGTGCCGCGGGTGCCCACCCGCGTCCCCGCTCGCCCCGACGCCTCGGACACGTTGTGATCGGCACCCCCGACATCGAAGGCACCAAGAGGTTCCTGGTGGAGGGTCTCGGCTTTCGCCTGAGTGACGAGACCCCCGGGATCATCGCGTTCCTCCGGTGCAGCACCGATCACCACAACGTGGCTCTGGTGGGTTCGGAGGTCCCGCACCTCCAGCACTATTCGTGGGAGTGCGACGACGTCGACCACGTCGGACACACCGGCACCAAGATGTTGCGACGCAACCCCGGGGCGGTCACCTGGGGTTTCGGACGGCACTTCGTCGGATCCAACTTCTTCTGGTATCTGCCCGATCCCTCGGGTTCGTTCTGCGAGTTCTACAGCGACATGGACGTCATCGACGACGACATCGCGTGGGAGACCACCGGTCGCACGCCGGTCGCGCCCGAACTCATCGGTCACTCGTGGGGTCCGGCCATGCCCGTCGAGTTCATCGTTCCGCCCGACCTCGATGCGTTGCGGCAGGGTTGGGCCGGGATCGAATGATCGTCGACGTCGACGTTCTCGTCGTCGGCGCCGGTCCGGCCGGGTCCACACTGGCCGCGTTGCTCGCGCGCCGGGGCGTTTCGGTCCTGGTGGTGGAAGCCGATCCCGAGGTGTATCCACTGCCGCGAGCCGCTCATCTCGACGGTGAAACCGCCCGCACTCTCCGGGAGACCGGGGCGTGGAACGACGAGCGGGTCTCTTCGACCGAGAACCGCGGAATGGATTTCCTCACGGCCGACCATCGATTGCTGCTTCGGATGACGTCGCCGGCCACCCAACCGGGCTGTCTCCCGAACTCGAACTTCTTCCATCAACCTTCGCTCGACCGGGCGATGCGCGTCGCCGCCGAGAGCCGGGGCGCGACCTTGATGCTCGGGGCCAGGGTGACCGGATTCGAAGATCACGGAAAGCACGTGACCGTGGACATCGAGTCGCTCGACGGCTCTCGCAGCACTCGGACCGCCTCGTGGCTGGTGGGTTGCTGTGGTGCTCGCTCGTTCGTTCGCAAAACCCTCGGTGTCACCCAGACCGACCTCGACTTCGACGAGCCCTGGCTGGTGATCGACCTGCTCCTGAAGGAACCCCCAAGCGGCGAACCCCTGCGCGCCTGGCAGGTGTGCGACCCTGCCCGTCCCCACACCATCGTTCCGATGCTCGCGCCCCGCAAGCGGTTCGAGTTCATGTTGCTTCCCGGCGAGGATCCCGACGAGATGAATCGACCGGAGGTGGTCGAGCGTTTGATGGCGCCCTATCAGGCGCCCGGGAGCGCCGAGATCGAGCGCTCGGCGGTGTATCGCTTCCACGGACTGATCGCCGACGAATGGCGTCGGGGAAGAGTGTTGTTGGCCGGAGACGCCGCACACCAGATGCCGCCGTTCCTCGGTCAGGGAATGTGCAGCGGAATACGAGACGCGGCGAACCTCGCGTGGAAGCTGTCGGCGATCCTCGGTGGTGCCGACGAGTCGTTGATCAACACCTACCAGAGCGAACGATCTCCTCACGTTCGTTCGATCATCGAGTCGGCGGTGGGGTTCGGTCGGATCATCTGCACCCTCGATCCGGACGTGGCGGCCTCCCGAGACGCGGCGATGTTGGCCGCCCGGGAAGCCGATCCCTCCGATCGGGAGGAGCAGGGCACACCGATCGTCGGCCTCTCCGAACTTCGCACGGAGAGCGGAGGTCGACCGATGAGCGACGGCATGGTGGGTGGTCGTCTCATCGACGACCTCCACGGCGGGCGGTGGCTCGTCGTGAGAAGGCACGCCGGAATCGACGTGGACGGAGTGCCCGCATCGCTCGGAGCCGTGGTCATCGAGCCGGAAGCCGCCGATGACGCCGCGGCTCGACTGCTCGACAATTCCGGGTGCGATCTGGTGGTGGTTCGACCGGATCGGTTGGTGTTCGGCGCCGGTGGCGAGGCGCTGATTGCTCTCGCCCGAGCCGCGGAGCGATTCGGTCTCTAGTCGGGCATCACCAGCACCGGCTTGATGACGGCACCGCTGGCGCTGGCCGCCTCGGCCTCGTTGATCCGATCGAGCGGGAACTCGGTGATCAACTCGTCGTACGGGAACCGCCCTTCGCTGTTGAGTCGAGCCAGGTGGGGGATGAATTCGGTCGGCACCGAGTCGCCCTCCATCACGCCGGTGATGGTGCGACCGCTGATCATCGACAGGAAATCGACCGTGAGGTCGCCGAAACCGACACCGGCCAGCGCGATCGTGCCGGTGACGTTGAGTGCGGAGTGGGCGGCCCGGACCAGGGCGGCGACCCCGGTGGTGTCGAAGGCGTAGTCGGCTCCGCCGGTGGCCGCCGTGATGGCGGCGGAGATCTCGTCGGGAGAGCCCGAGATCGCATGGGTGGCCCCGTACCGCCGAGCGAGATCGAGTCGGCTCTCGTGTCGGTCGACGGCGATGATCGTGGAGGCCCCGGCCACCTTGGCGGCCATGACCGCCGAGAGGCCGAGAGCGCCGGCACCCGTGATCACCACGCTCGAGCCGGCCTCGACCTCGAGTGTGTTCAGGATCGCTCCGGCTCCCGTCTGGATTCCGCAACCGAGCGGTCCCATGCGACGAATCGGGGCCGACGCATCGACCTTCACCACCGATGCCTCGGCCACGATGGTGTGAGTGGCGAACGACGACTGTCCGAAGAAGTGCGAGCCGATCGAGGCGCCCGAGCCATCGACGAAGGCGGTGGAACCGTCGGGGCGTCCGCCCGACATGTTGTGCAGGCCGAAATCGAAGCAGTAGGGGAAACGCTTCTTCCGGCACGACTTGCATGATCCGCAGAAGTTGAACGACAGCACAACCTGATCGCCGGTCTTCACCGCTTCGACCTCGGAACCGACCGCCTCCACCACACCGGCTCCCTCGTGTCCGTACACGCGGGGACCAGCGAAGAATTCGGGTGGCAACTCGCGGCTCAGGAGGTCGGTGTGGCACATTCCGGTCGCCACCACGCGAACGAGAACTTCGCGCGGACCGGGGGAGCCCAACTCGAGTTTCTCGATGGTGAAGGGACCGTCACCTGTTCGTAGGACTGCCGCGGTGGTCTTCATTCACGGCAGAGTAGCCGCGACCTTGGGGCGAATGATCGGCCACGAGCCGCGCAAACCGGCGTGCAGAGGGAAGGTGTCGACGGCGTGGATCGGCACCCACTCGACGGCGTCGGATTCGTAGTTGCCGGGAGCCACGATGACGTCCGACCCCACGTGGGCGATGACGGTGTAGTAGCTCCAGTTCAGATGGTCGTCGTGGTGGACGTCCTTCACGGCGACCCCGGCCGGATCGATGCCGACCTCCTCCCAGGCCTCGCGAACGGCGGCATCGATCGGATTCTCGTGCGAGTCGAGGGCACCTCCGGGCAACGCCCACGTGCCACCGCCGTGCGTCCACATGGCGCGCAACTGGAGGAGGACGTGCGGCTCGTCGAGATCGAGGCGCACCATCAGCAATCCGGCGGCGCCGTACAAACCCCAGTGTCGCGACTGGCAACGCTGGCAGAACACCCAGCCGTCACCGTCGCGAAAACCCATGTCCCAATGCTCTCACGCCGGTGCCGGTTCGAGCGCCTCGGGCGCTCCGCGGCGCGTCCGGTGTTCGCCGGCCATCGTGTACCCGGCAACGATGAGCAGAGCCATGAGGATCGCCGACGCACAGAACGTCACGCCCCGACCCAACGAGTCGTAGCTCCAGCCGGCGGCCGACGCGGCGATGCCACCCATCAGGGTTTGCACACCTCCGAGGAGACCCTGGGCGCCGGCCTGTCGTTCGGGAGGGGCGGCCATTCCGACGGCGATACCGGCGCTGGTGACCGTGAGCCCATCGTTGATGACGTGGAACAGGAACACCGCCATCATCAGATTCGGACTCGGCAGCAGGCCGTAGCAACACATGAACAACGCACCGAGCAGCATTCCGGCCGAACCCATGCGGTACGGGCCGAGACGTTGCGACAGTCGGCCACCGTACGGGCCGAGCACCACCATCGGAAGAACGAAGAGTGTGATGCCGAGATTCGCCATCCACGACGGCGCCTCGAGGTCGTCCATCATCACGGCCCACAACGAGTCGAAGGTGCCGATCATGAGAAAGAGCGCGAGGCCGATCATCACGGCACCGGCCACTCCGCGGTTGGTCAGCAGGTCGAAAGCGAAACGTTCCGAGGGTCGCTCGTCCTCGGCGGTCTCGGGGACCTGCACCCGGAGCAGCATCACCAGAATCACCACGATCACGGCACTGATCACGACGAAGGGTGCCGGAATTCCGATGGTGTCGACGGTTGCCACGGCGATCACCGGTCCGAGAGCGAACCCGGCGACGTCGACGCTCACCAGTCGTCCCATGTTGTCCCCCAGGTGCTCGGGGTCGGCCACGATGATCACGCGCCGCAGTGCGGGCAGTGCCATGCCGCCCCCGACTCCCATCACGAATCGTCCGGCCAGGATCAGCGTCGCCGTCTCTCCGAATCCCATCGCCATGCCACCGGCGATCACCAGCAGGAAACCGACCACGATGAGCCGCTTGGTGTGGCCACGATCGGCGAGGGGCGCCAGTGTCAACTGGGCCACGAACGACGTGAAGAAACCGATGGCCACCACGAGCCCGAGCAGTCCCTCGGCGATGCCGTACGCGTCGCGGTAGTCGTCGAGCATCGTGAACATGACGCCGTAGGTGCACGACATCATCAGCGTGCCGGCCTGGAGAGTTCGAATCAGGCGGCGCAGGCGGCGCGGATCGGACGCAAAGGGACGCGCGACGGACGAGGCGGTCTCACCGCCGGTGGGGGTCACGACCACCAAACTAGACGGCTACGGTGTCACTCCATGGGGTGGTTATGGACTCCGGTGACCGGTGTCTTCGGTGTCGAGGCGGTCGGCGGGTATCTGCGAGATCTCGATGATGACGGTGTGGCGGAGGTTCGGGAGCGATTGTGTCGACACGAGGTGGTGGTGTTCCGCGATCAGTTCCTCGAACCGGGCGACCAGACGAGGTTCTCGCGTCGGCTCGGGCCCACCGGAGAAACTCCGTTCATCGTCACCATGCCCGAACATCCCGAGGTGATCCGCGTGGTGAAGGAGGCCGACGAAGGAGCGGCTCTGAACTTCGGAGGTGCATGGCACTCCGACTTCTCGTTCCAGGTCGCACCGCCGTCGTTCACCATCCTCGCCGCGGTCGATGTGCCGCCGTGGGGTGGTGACACCTCTTTCGCGTCGATGACCGCGGCGTGGCGCGCGCTCGATGACGCCACTCGGGACTCGCTGCGACCGGTGCGCGCCGTCCACACCGCCCGCGACGCGTACTCCCGTCGGATGCAACCGTTCCACTCCGGAATGCGCGGCATGACCATCGTGTGCGACGACTCGGCCGAGGGCACTCGTCTGCATCCCCTCGTCACCAGGCATCCCGAGACCGGACTCGAGGTCCTCTTCTACAACCGGGCCTACGTCCGGGATCTGGACGGCATGGCCAAGGAGGATGCCGACCGACTGCTCGGTTTCCTGCATTCGCACACGACCGATGTTCGATTCCAGTACCGGCACCGTTGGCGTCCGGGCGACGTTCTGATTTGGGACAACCGCTCGGTGCAACACGTGGCGCTGAACGACTACTCGGGATTCCGGCGCGAGTTGCATCGCACCACGGTGGCCGGCACGACTCCCGTGCCGGCCTGATCACCAGGATCCGCCGCCGCCACCACCGACGCCACCACCGGCCGAACCACCGGCCGAACCTCCACCTCGAATCAGGAAGGATCGCGCGGCCGCCCGGGGGTTGCTGGCCACGATGCTCGGCCTCCAGACGTAACCACGATCGAGAAGACCGAGCGCGCCGGCACCTCCGAAGGCCGTCATCAGACCGGAATCGTCCGGCATGGCCTTGGCCAGCTCGTCGACCGAGTCGAAGGCCACCGCGTAGCCGGCGTACTCGCGCACGAGCCCGAGCCTCTCGGCGGCCTTGGCGTGCAGAGCCTCGCTGTCTCGCATGAATCGTCGGAAACCCTCCACGCGCAACCGGGCGGCCTTGGCGCGCGGTGTGTACCCGGCCCATTGGCGCTTCCAGAAGTGCGACCAGCCGAGAAGGATCACCGCGAGAATCCCACCGGGCAGGAGCATGGCCACGGTCGACGAGCCCGACAACAGGACGGCGGGCATCGCCGACGCGATGAGGACGAGGAAGGAGATCCCGAAGTAGGTCCAGAATCTCACGGGGAAGCGGTCGTTGTCGGTCACCAGGGCCAGACCCCGCAAGAGACCGAGTCGACTGAGATTCGAGTCGACCGCCGTCCGGAAACCTTTCGCGACACCGGCGATGTCGTCGCGTCGGTCACGCAGAGCCACCCAGGGCTGGTCGGGGGTCCGATTGTCGTAGGCGGGGAAGATCGCGTGCAACAACAACAACTCGTAGGCGGTGACCTGACGAGGTGGCTGGGCGATGGGTCGGACCATCACGTCGTCACCGTCTCGTCCGATCTCGACGATGCCGTCGGCGGCGAGGTCGGCGAGCGTCGCCGCCATCATCCGTCCGATTCGGGCGTTCGACAGGTCGAGGAGCCGGAGCATGCTCACCGGGTCGAGATTGAGCGGTGGCACGAACTCGATCGGCGAGGCTCCCCGGAACTCGAGCGACGATGTGGCGACCGAGGAATCGCGACGCCCGGGAAGCGAACCCTGCTGAAGACCCGTGAAGGTGGACTCGATCTCGGCCATGCCCTCGGCACGGAGACGTCGTTGCTGCCTGACCGTGTTCGCGAAGGCGAGAAGCAGCACGAACCCGTGGATCGCGGCGAGCAAGGGCCAGAGGTCCCGGGGGTCGTCGAAGGACACGGACGCTCGGGGTTCGAAGGTGCCGACGCGGAAGTCGACCTCGGCGGTGAACGCCTCGTTGGCGGCCAGGCCGTCGGGATCCTCGGGATCGGACTCGGAGGAGAACAGCCCTCCATCATCGAGAGCGACGGCCGTCGCGCACGACGAATCGTCACCGATTTCTCCCTGGAAACAACGCACCGCGACCGGGCTGTCCGGGCCGACGATTCGGTAGTCGAGTCGTCCGACGTATTGGCTCCAGTCGGTCAGCGCGTCGAGGGCAACCCGCTCGACGCCGTCCTCGGCCACCACGACATTCTCGATGATGTACTCGATCCGGTACTTGTGCAGTCCGGTGATCCAGACGTCGGGGTCGCCGACACGGACCTCGAGACCGTTGGCGAGTGAGGTGAGTTCGACGTCGTCGGGAGTGCCGTCGGAGGTGGAGACGCGCAGGGCGGTGATCATGTGCAC
>Ga0129333_10001375_pt1 | contig 21978 bp, 42 predicted proteins | sample CPB6_08_DNA_FD_94474 | JGI IMG/M metagenome (GOLD analysis project Ga0129333, IMG submission 94474) | Freshwater to marine salinity gradient microbial communities from Chesapeake Bay, USA - CPBay_Sum_0.6_0.8_DNA | ecosystem: Environmental > Aquatic > Marine > Coastal | place: USA: Chesapeake...
GTTGTGCTATGTCCAACTTGTGGCTGTGCCATTAATCTTCATCTCCTAAAATCATACTAAGTGCGTCCTCGCCTATATCGCGTGTATCTACTACATACGGCGCAATATCGCAAACACAATTTGGGTGTGCTGGCGGTTCCGTATCTCCACTTGGAAATGTTTCGCCAATACGGATAGGCGACACACTTTCGTTTTCCTCGCAAATATCACAAGGGTCGGCAACTAGCCACTCTACCAGTTCCACGCCACTTTCTTCATAAAGTTGCCTACTTGCTGTTGTAACGGCGCGGCTAGTTTCTGTTTGAGCAATCGTTAATGCGCGCTCGCTGTCGCTATCAATTAAATCTGCCACTTCATCTTTGATTTTAGATGGCGCCCAACCCTTTTCTAATGCTCTTGCCAATATTGTGCCTAATCGGTCAAGTGTTGTGCGATTAATGCCTTGAATTGTTACACCGCGATTATCCAAAAGCGTAGATAAGCCACGCGGCTTTCTGACTAACAATGCCGCTGGTTTATTGCCTGCTCGCCATGTAGCCCAGTTAATGTTAGTGGCGCGGCGTAATTGGTCTAATGTAGGCGCTTTACTTATCTTGGCTTTGGCAATTGAACTCATGCCAACATCTTCGCCTAGTGCGTAGCCTTCTAAATAAACACGGCGTAATGCGGCACTTAACGCGTCATCATTTGTGCGCACATGTGTTCTAGCCCATGAACGTGCCTGTTCAGGCGTTAAAGTCTGAAAGTTCATGGCAACAAAATCATCTACAACAGCACTTGTATTAAATGATTCTTTAATGGCGTTTCTAATCAGTTTTGCGTTACGTGCCGCTAATCTGACTTTTGCGCCATTACGTTGCTTCCATGCGCGGTTCATTGTGCGCCTTACGCCAAATAGCGTTCGGCATACCAACGTGCGCTTTCGTAATCTTTAACAGATACGAATTTATTTAACACTTCGGCATACACAACTGGCACTTCTTTGAAATTAAACTGGCGTTCAGGCTCTTGCTTCAAGAATCGCAAAAACTTCTTCAACTCTTGTGCCGCTTTTTCGCCATTAGTAACGTCCTCCGTTACTACTGTTTCTTCTTGTAGTTCAGGCGTTACAAGATTTTCGCCTTCTAAGCCAAGACCGCCAACTGCGTCCTCAAAAGGCTTTATGCCTGATTCTGTTATGAAATAAGAACCAGTTGCCACAGAAATAATTGGCATATCGGCTTCAGGCGCCTCAATAAGTGGCAAGCCTGAACGAGAACGCGCCTCATTAATTGTTAGTGAGCCTGATTTAATTTCCAAATCACGTGTGCGCGCAATTGATTCTAAATCTTGGCGTCCTGATTCCATAAACTTAAATTCAAGTTCGCGTGGCATGCCAAGATATGTGTAAGACAAGTTAGAAATCATTTTGGCAATCCATGTTGCTAACGGAATTGCGCCAATAACTTCTGAAGATTCGGCTTGTCCAAGTTGGAAACCTGCGCCGCCTAAGCCGCTTTTTGGATTAAAGCCAATCTCTGATGGCAAAACTCCAAAGTGACCGCAAATGCTATTTACTAAATAATCATCTAACGTATCTTTAAATCTTTCGCCGTAGCCATCAAATTGAATTGGCGTCATGCCTGCTGGCAATAAACGCACACGCTTACGTTGCTGTGTTTGCCCTGCCAAATCATCATTAAAAATGTTTTCATAGGCGCGTAACAAATCAGGATTATTACCAAAGTTGGCGTCAGTTGCCATTAACAATTCAGGCGTTACGCCATCTGTATATTCGGCACGTAACCATTGCTGACGGCGTAAATAAATATCGGCAACTGCGAGTGCGCGTTCTGTTGGCGAATAACCATAAACAGACATTGAACGGCGATTGCGTATCATGTAAGAAAGTTCATCACTTGTAAATTCGCCATCTGCCGATTCGCCTTCAGTTGGCGCGGCAAATTCACTACGAGGAAAACCAAAAAGAATTTGCTGATAGGCAGGATTTGGCGGTGTAGGGCGCATGCCGCGGTCATCAATAAGTGGCTTAATAGTTGAGCCATCTAGTATCTGTAAGCCGTGTAATTCGCCGCCTACTGTTGCTTGAGGCCATACAGCCCACGCGTCAAGCACAAGAATTTCTTCTAGCGCAATATTTAACCAATCGTTAAACAATAAGCCGTTTGCTTTATCAGGCTGTTCCCAAAATTGGCGCATGCGTGAGATTTCTTCAGTATATCTTTCACGCGCAACTGTCATAGCGCGCACATGAGTGCCGCCTATTTCTGTAATAATCTTTTCGGCACTATCTTCTGCCAAAACAATATCCCAATTTAAGCCAATGATTTTAGATTTTAATACTTCAATACAACGGCGCAATATATCTATTTGGTCTGCCGCCGCGCGTAATGTTTTAAACGGCACTAAACGTGTTTCAGTTACATTTATGTTTTGTGCTACTTGAAATTCGTATTGACGTGGCGCTGGTCTGCCACTATCTGCGATTGGCGGATTAATTGCGCCCGGCACAATTGGCATGCCCGGACTAAACGGCACAGTTGGCGTAATTGGATTACGTGGCAAAGGGTCTGATTGCCCATAAGTTGTATTGGCGCTTTGTGCTTGCCGCATTTGTTGCTCTGTCATTGAAACTGCGCCTACTGGAAGATTAGGTGCTTTAGTAATCTCTTTTGCTACTCGTTCAGCAAATCGGTCTATTAAACCCATTACATTAACCTCTCAAATTATTGCCACACTTAATACAAGTTGCTGCCGTTTTTGGCGATGGCATGCCACAAACAGAACATAATAATGCCATACTTGCTAACGCAATCATACTATTGCCGCCGCTATTTAACTCTGTTATAGCCCACACAAGTGCGTCTAATCGGTCAGGCGATTCTTTACTAAGTGGCGTCCATTCGCACATTTGAGTTTCTAGTTGCTCAAAATAGCCAACATGATGAACTCTGCCTTGTTCATACAATGAAGAAACTGGCTCGGCGCGTAACTGTTTGCCACGTGTTGCCGTTACTTTCTGAACTGGCACAGCCATATCAACTTGCTTAATGACGCTTATTACCATATCACCGCCGTTATTTGTTTCAGCAATTATCTTGTCGGCTTTTAATTCGTGATACAGATTTACGGCTTGGCGCGCCCATGTATCAGGCGAGGCTCTAAAAGATTTATCGTCCAATACATAGTAATGACCATCTGCCGTTAAGCCAGCCGCTACTATGCCAGTTTCGTCTGAATCGGCGTTACTTGTCACGGCAGGGTCAATCGCCACAACTATACGCACAAGTGCTGGAGATTTTTGAACGCGAGCCGTTTCAATCATTTGGCGTGTCCATAATGCGCCTTCAACATCATCAAGAATTTCGCCATATAACTCTTGTCTGCCTAATCGTGTGTTTTCGTAACGCAATTTAAGTTCAGCGAGCGCAGATGGCGCAAGATTCTTGGCGTTATCAAATGTTGAGCCGCGCACTACTACAACTTTGTCACGCGTTATTAAATCTTTTATTAACTTAGTTGGTCGCGGCGTTGTTGTTACAACAGTTTGTGGGTGTGTGCCTAAACGTAACGCAAATTGATATTGGTCCCACGTATCAGGATATTTAAATGCCGCCAACTCATCAAACCAACCGCCGTGAAACTGTGGTCCGCGTAAGCGGTCAGGTTCTTCGCCGCTAAATAACTTTATGCGTGACCGATTGGTTAAAAATATTTCGCCAAAAGTGCGATTGTATTCTCGTAACGTGCCGTATTGTTCAAGTATCTTAATGATTCCTGATTCGCCTTCTGCGCACGTATCTCTAACATCGCCATAAGTAGGCGCAACAATTGCCCATCTTGTGTTAGGTCGGCTTGACGCTTCATACGCCAGCCACTCTGCCGCTGTTCTTGTTTTGCCAGCACCGCGACCTGCCAAGTAAAGCCATACAAGCCAATCGTTATTCTCCGTTGGTAATTGCTCTTGGCGCGCCAGTTGGTGCGTCCATCGCACTCGCCTGCTCGCTATCAAGGAGTGCGACAAGTCTTTTAACTTCGGCGTCAATTGTGTCGCGCTCATAAATATTTACCTCAATTTCTGCCTTTGTAGGCATATCTAAGCCAAGTAGTTTGGCTCGCCTTTCCGCAATCTTTATGTAAGTCAATATTGCTCGCGCTCGCTGTTCAGGCGTGGCACTTGTGTTAATAATGTCGCCCCAAATTGCCGCCTGAGCAATATCTAAGCGGTCAATTTCCATGTTGCGTGTTTCTACTACGTCTTGATACACAATGCGCTCTAAGCCGCGTTTCCACGCGTTGTAGGCGCCACTAGCACTTGCGTAGCCAACACGAACAGCAATTAAGTCAAACGGCAATCCGCCGCGCCTTAACTCTAATACTTTTGCTTCTTTTTCTAACGTTTCAGGTTTTAATTTACTTTTGCCCTTCGGCATTGCCAGTCCTCACTATGTTAATAAACTCTGAATAACGGCAGTTACATGAATCATCTTCGCCAGTATTTGCCAGCCATGAATACGTTCTACGGCAACTTGTATCGTGAGAGAACGTTCTACTGTGCGCCTCTAACTGTGCCGCTATCAGTTCGCGTTGCTCTTGTAGCAATATGCCTACTGTTTTCTCCACGTTTTCACCGCCATATATTCATAGAATAAGTGCCAATTAAATCATTTTTTCGGAAGTGGTGCTAACACTTTCGCAACTTCATAATCGGGCGCGCCTACGTATCTAAATGACGTGGTAACGCGCGCCCTAGACACTCCCATGCGACTTGATAGGGAAGATGTTTTCCCTTGTTTAGCCACTCGGCTAGGCATGCGAATTAGTTCCCAGTTTGGCGACTTGTTTAGATGATGAACTTGCGTTGGGTGGCTGGCTGTCGCATAAACCGATAAGCCTTGCGCTATTAAGCCACTTGCGATTCTTTCGTGAAAAATTCTGCCTAATCCAATGCCTTGAAAGTCAGGTAACACTACGTTACGGCTAAATCTTCTAGCGTTACGAATATGTGCGTTTGGTAATGGCAACATGGCACTAACGCAAGCAGGCTGGTCATCAATCAAGCCAACATAAACGTGCGCCGTCTTATTCAAGTTTTTATCTAAATAGTGATGACGTGCGAATATGGGCCACGCTTCATACTTTGCCCAAATGATTTCAAGGTTAATTTCTGGGCGTCGCCTAAGTGACCTCCATCTAAAGGAGCCAATATGTGGCTCGTAAATCCAATCAGGCTGTAACCATTCTTCAATGTCGTAGTGGCAACCTACGGCAACAAATTTCTGATTACGTTTTCTTACAGCACTAGCAATAGCAACAGAGCCGATTTTGGCAACTGTGCGGTCAATAACGGAAGTGAATTCATCAACAACTGTTATGTCATTTTTTTGCGCCAGCAAACGCGCAATTGATACCCGAAACTGTTCGCCGTTACTTAGTGCGTAATATGGGCGTAGCCAAGCGGGCGGCGAACTAAAGCCAACAGATGAGAGTAATTCTGTTACTTCACGCATAGCCATGTCAGTTGGAAACGCGTCTATTACAGCCTTTTCCATATCCCAATCAAGTGTTTCCGATTTTTTCAAAATATCGCCAAATTTTTCTTTCGCAATTGTTGTTTTGCCAGCGCCGCTTGGACCCACAATTAATCCAACGTTCCAATCGCGTTCGTTCAAATCGGGAATGTTATTTTGAACTTCCGTTACAGACCGCGCCTCGCTATCAATGTCAAATAAGCCTTCTAATTGCATAACGCGTGGTGTGCGAATAATCGGACTTTCAAGCCTAATAATGTTACTCATTTTTTGCCTTTCATTACTTGCCGAACATTACCCTTATGGTTTTATTGCCATAAGGGTTCTGTCCAGCACTCTCTCTTATCGCACTTTGCGATAGTGAGGTGTCGGGTATCTGACCCAACTTTATTAAATGATTATTGCTCGCACTTTCAAGCCTTCTTCAGAAAGGCGTAACAATAATGCCGTTTGTTCATTTTCATCTGCGCACTCAATAACTACTTCATAACGTTCGCCTAAGTCCTTGTAATCAGTATCAGGCAAATTTTCTTTTTCGTTTAACTCAAAATTGCCAAAGCCAAGCGCCTTAATATCCCAATCGCCTAAATCTAATTCGCGCAATTGGTCTAACAGTATTGTGCTATCCCAAGTTGCCATTTCAGCCGTGCGATTATCAGCGAGCGCATAAGCCTTTATTTGTTCTTCTGTCCAGTTTTCAGGCACACGCACAACGTCTAAGCCTTTCCAGCCTATTTTATGCGCCGCTTCAACTGTTCCGTTGCCAGCAATCACTACATTTTCTTTTGTTACAACAATTGGCTTACGTTGCCCAAATTTGCGTAACGATTCAGCAATTGCGTCAATGTTTGCCTCGTTATGCTTACGTGCGTTATTTGAATCAAGTTTTAATTCATCTAAAAGCACAGTTTCTATTTTTTCCATTTTAGCCTTTCGTTAATTTTAAGAAAGAGTGCGCTCAGGACAGGGGAGCGCACTCTTTCATTGCGCGCGTCACTCCGAAGGGACGGACGGAGTTCGCGCTGCCTTTACCTGTGCCACGTCAGCCATTTTGAATAGCGAGCGGCGTTTTTCCTTGCCACATGGGACAAGGATTTTGCGGTAAACCAGTTGCCGTAAATTAACGGCTGAAACTCCAAGAAACTCGGCAGTTGCCACCGAATCAATTATCTCGTCAGAAACGTCATCATTAAATTCCATTTTTGCCTTTCTTAGATTGCCCAAGGGTCATCTACTGGGTCCTCAATTGGTTTTTCGTTGTGCGCCACTTGTGGCTCAGCAACGTTACGCGGAACAATACCGTAAGAATCCGCATTAATTTGTAACGATTTTACAATTTCGTTTTCTTTGTTTGTAAAACTTTCAACACTAAAACGACCTGTAATAATTACACGCGTTCCTTTACGCAATTCATTAGCCGCGCCAGTTGCGTCTTTACCCCACACAAAACAACGAAACCAAATTGTTTCGCCATCTTGCCAATCGTTATTTTTTTTAACGCGTGGAGTGTTGGCAAGATTAAATGATGTTACGGTTACCCCAGTTGGTGTTAAACGTAATTCAGGGTCGCCGCCTAAATTGCCAGTAACAGTAATAATTCCTTCACCAGCCATATTGTTCCTTCCTTTCCAAATAAACGTAAGTGCCTTCCGCGCTAAGTGTAACAACAGAGCCGTTAGCAAGTGTTAATGGATATTCACTCGGCTCTGCGTGTCTTGGCACGATTAATCCTAATTCGGTGGCAACTTTTATATTCAGATGAACACTATCTGTGCCGAGATTGTGGCATTTATGATGTAACGCAACTAAATTATCGGCTGTATCTTTTCCGCCACGCGAGCGCAACTTTCTATGATGTAAAGCAAAATCTTCAGTTAAGCCAAACCCACATTTTTCACAGTAATGTTGGCAACGTGTCAGAATTAAATCGCGTAATGCTTGCCAATCCGTCATGCGCCGTCCTTTGTGATTATGAAGATGGGTTAATCGGTATAAGTATTGAAATAATCGTCTATGACGGCTTCGGCATTAGCCAAACTGCGGCGTAACTTTTCTTTATCAGTAAATTTAATCCATACGCCTTCATTATCGCCATACTCTTTTACGGCAGTTAATTTAACTACTTGCTCATCATCTTCATAAGCAACGCCAGTTAAACCATCAAGCACAGCGCGCGATAATTTATCTATGTCTGGGCGTATGTATGGCTCATTGCGCGTTACAGTTTTTGGTTTTTTAAGCACAAACGTTAAATGAATTTCTACGCCTTGTTGTGCTTTTTGAAAGATAGCCGAACGTGCTTTGTTGGCAATATCAGCGCGCCATAACGCTAAATCTTGTGCGCGCACATGAATAGCGTGTCCGTTAATAAATTTTAGGGAGCCTTGTGGAACTGGTCTGCCGCTTACGAAAAAGTCGGCTTTAATACCAGTTTCTTCTTTGCCAATGTTGCCACGCGGCACAAGGGGTTCCATAACGGTGCTCAATATAGCGCAATCCGTTATTAATTTGAGCCATTGGGTGCTTATTCTTCTCTTTTAACATTTGGGCAATTCCAAACGCTGTGCTGTGCGGATTATCGGCTAAATGATTCCAGCCTGATTCTTTGCCCCATAATCTTGCTAGGCAAACATATTGTTTTTTGTTCCAGTTGTATTTTTTAAGCGCAATTCGTGCGTAATCTTTTGGATTATTCATCGCAAGATTCTGTAACAGTTGAATTTGCGACATTTTAGGCGCCTGTGCCTCGGCAGGGCTGGCTAGTGATAAAAACATGCCGATTATTGCTATAAACGATACTTTGATTTTTTTGATGTGTTTCATATTGCTACTCCTTACAGAGTGCGAGTTTTATTCGCCTCTTGTTTTTCGTAGTTTTCTGTATTTTTATATGATGAACGCTCTCTTAGGCGTTGTGCCATTTCTTCACTACTGGCAGATGTGCGTTGTATGTGCGCTCTTTCAGGGTCACATACCGAGCAGAATTGAACGCCATCATACCAAGTTTCCACTTTTGTTTCCACGCCGTTACGCGTAACAATTTTTGTGTCAGAATAACGGACGTGAATCCAGCCGCGCTCGCAACCATCAGTATGTGTGCAACGGCAATTAACTTTACGGCAATGATTTTCGTTTGTCCCTAACATTACAGTTCCTTTCTTAGTGCGTTGAGTGCTTGGTCTAGTGCCATTTCATGCCCTTCTTTGTAAATAAACGCCAACTCATTTGCCGGCGTATCTGTTATGCGTAATTCTTCAATCTCGCGTAACAGTTTAGATATGAATTCAAAATGGTCAATTTGCGCCATGCGTTTTGCCTAACGCTATATCGGCACAAATGGCTTGAACACCGAGTAAAGCGTTATCAATGCCACCACTTATTTTCATTATCTTTGCGCGGTTTTCTAACGGTTTAAAATCGCAAATATCGTTATAGATTTGTAGCCGTATTTGTTTTTCAAGTGTTTTTATTACTTGCTTTGCCAAGTCTGTGGCTTGTTCGTTTGGCGTGTCTAGGCGTAGTTGCCCATCTTCAACATACCAATGATTTTCTTTACAATTGTTTTCCATTTTGCCGCCTTTCTGCCGTGCGCCTTGTTGCGCGGATTAAACAACTGCGCAATTAATTTTGCGCCGCCTTTTCCTTATACATGTTTTGCGCCACTCGGTAAGCGTAACTAACCAAATCAGTTAAGTCTTTGCTCGCCGCTTCATCAATTGCTAATAAGGCTATACGACCAAATCTCTTAGTCATTTGCCCAATTCTGCCAATTTCTTGACTTGATAACTGGCGCGTTTGTAGTTCAGCCACATACCAAGCGGTTAGTGCGATACAGCCGCCTATATCGTTATTGGTGTGTAACTTATCCCACTCATCTTCAACAAGCCGAGATAGATTCCATGCGTTAATGCCATTGGCTCTCGCTTCAGCAAGTTTGTTTGAGATATTTTCTACGGCAAGTTTGGCACTAGCCACTCTCGGCGCAGGTAGTTCTTTAGTATTTATCTCTGTATTCTGTGTTCTGTCCTCTGTATTCTGTATTCTGTATTCTGAGGACGTAACTAACGCGTTATCCCAATCGTCATCACCGCCTTCCGATTCCGCGTTAGTGTTTTCTTGTGTTTTTTGGCGTTCTCTATAACGCTTTTGGCGCTCACGTGTTAAAGACCGCTTTTGTTCCACTTCACTCTTAGATGTTTGATGTGCCAAATAATCGTGAATACGAAATCCGTTATTTTCAACGTCATCTAGCCATAAACCAACGCTTGATAGTTCGGCAATCGCCGCCATATCTCCGTTAGCCAGCCTGCTTGCTATTGACATTGGCACAAATCCGTCTGTCAAATAACGACCTGCGTAACACAAGCCACTTATATGAACACGAAATGCCAAGTCAGATAGTCCAACAATTTTGGGGTGGTCGGGGAATCCATCATCTATTTTTACCCATGTTGCCATGATTAAACCTTTCTTAGTCCTAGTGCTATATCGGCGGCTTCATTCCAAATCGCCTCTATAACTTTCCAATGTTCGGCACTTTCTGTCATGTTTTTATCTTCAAACATTTCTTTCCAATAACAAGATTCCGAGGCGCGTTGTCTTAGTTGTTTTTCAATCAAATCACGCACTTCTTGCTCTGTTAGCGGTAAAAAACGTTCCATGTTGTATGAGGAACAAGTCGGCTGATGTGCTTCCGCTATATGTTCATTACATTCCACGCAAAGATTTTCGTTTGTGTATGGCATTATTTCACCGTCAATCGCATAGAAGAATCTCCTTGCTTTGTCGGAACAAAACCTAGGAGTTTTTTGACTTCTTGCTCATCAACACTTGTGCGCCCATTGATTTGGCTCCAAGATACTTTGACGCCATCAGGCGTTACGCCATTAACGTTTTCCAATGCCGCTTTAACGCCATCTTTTTGTGACGTTAATTCTTTTATTTGGCTGTCTAGTTCCAAATAACGCTTTACGGCAGAAATTACTGTTGTATCTTCAATAATTTCGCCTGTAAATTCTTTTCCCTTGCCACCACACTTCTCGCCAAAATACGGACAATAATGTTGGCAAAATTGTGCCGCGTAGCGTTCAGGTTCGGGTGCCGTGTCACGTGATTGAACGTCACGTAGCCAAGCAATTGCCTCTAAAGCAATTTGCTCGTTGTATTCCTCTGTGTGTATCTTAATTTGGCGTTCATCGCCGTCACGTGGAATGGCTACTAGAGTTACAGTTTTTGGCGTAGCGTTGCCAGCCTTCTGAATAAGCCACGCATAAACTTGAACCTGCCAACGTTGTTGTTTGCTTGGAAAATAATCTAAGTTTTTTAACTTGGTTGTTTTCCAATCTACAACGGCTCCAATTTCGGGAATATACAAATCAACATGACCTTTTAAGCCGTCATATTCCAATTCTTCTTCCAGCCAGTATTCACCCCATGATTCTTTTACTAACGCTTCCTCAATCATTTTGTGAATTGCTGTTCCCATTAATGCTGGCAGGCGTAACGTATTTGTATTAGTTTTTTCTGCCTTGTTGAGTTGTAGCCATACTTGTTTGCGACAACCGCCTAATTGCGATACACCGATTTGCTCTTGTTGTGAGCGTTCGCGGTTGTTATCGTAACTTGTAAGTGCTTTCATTAACACTTCATCAATTTTCATAACTATGTTCCCTTCCGCCTAGTTTGTATGCCAATGTGTAAGCCATTTCGCTAAACGTTTCATCGGCAATTTGATTTACTGCTTTACTGTTATTAAAACGTTCCACAATAGATGACCATTGGGAATTTGTTGCTTCACTTATGCCCATCTCGGATAAAATGGCATTTAATTCTTCTTTTTCGTAGAAGATTAAACACAATTCTGCCGTGTCGGGCATATCTTTTATTATTTCTTTTAACTGTCCTACTTTCATTTTTTCCTTCCTACATTTCTAAACTGGCTCTAACGGAAGTTCCGATAGAACGTGCAATATCTACTTGCGTTCTAATACGCGTGGCATTAGCGCGCGCCGCTTTAACGGTTGCCTCTGCCACGTTTAGTGCCTGATACTGCTCGGCACATAAAACAAGTGCTTGGTCATTAACGTCTTGAACACGCAACTTATCGTTTATGTATGACAGCCGCGTTTTAGCCACCGCTATTTCATAAGTGGCTTTTGCCTTGTGATAGGCGTGTTCGGCTTGTTCTAAATAGGCATGTGAATCATCAACCTCTTTAGATAATGTTGCCAGCCTATTTTCTATAGCCTGTGGTGTAACCATTTGGCTTATCCTTTCCAGTATTGCCACAAATTGAACATTGCGCCAACGGGTCTGTTTTCCAGTTGGCGCAATACCAACAGCGATATGGCTCGTTACTCACTTTTTCCATGAGCAATTACGCCAATTATGATAATTAGTGCTTCATCTTGCGAGAAGCCAGCGAGTATTAAATTGCCATACAACTCAAACAATTTATCTACTGGAATAGCCAATTCAAACTCTTTTTCTTTTGCGATTGGCTTAATTGTTATTTTTGTTTGTGTTCTTTTTGTTGCGCCATTTGAGTAGATTTGCTCAAAAAAGGCAAGTGTTTCTTTATCTATGTCCATTACATACTCCTAATTGTTCGTAGTTCAAACACGTTTTCCCATTGTGGGTTGTTGGCAATAATGAGCCGTGAATAATGTGGCGCATAATTGTTATTTATCTTGAAATCAGAATTGGGGTCATCTGTTTCCATGTAATAGTTCCAGCGCAAAACCTCAAATAACATTTTGATACCGATTTTGCGCCTTCCGCGATTAACCATTTCTCTAGTCATTGATTCCAATGCCGTATAAACCTGCGGATTAAGTCTGTGAAATTCTTCAAACTTATCCGCAGGTGATATGACGCCAGTTAGATTTAATTCCAAATTATGGAATGAATTAGACATTAGTTGCGCCTAAATTATCTTTAAGTGCTTGTAACGCCGTTAGTTTGGTGCGCCGCATTAATATCTCGTTTTTGAGAGTTGTCGGCTCATCATTGTCCGTTGGCTTAAATTGATAATCTAAATAGGTTTTATGGCGTTCATATAACGCTTTTAGTGCCTCAATAGATTCAATTGCGTCTGCCTCGTCCAATATCTTTCTTAAATCAACAGTTAATTCTGCGCTTGCCACAAATTGCTTTGTAGGCACTTCAACTGTTGCGATAACTGGCGTTTGGCTTGTTACGTCAGCCTGTTCCATTTCTTCTGCCGTATAGATACCCGACAAATCATTTGGAAATGCTTTACGTAACGCCAACGATTCGGCACATTTAGCCAACATAACGTCAGCCATCTTGTTCCATAAGCCCATTGGCTTGTTGTCCTTGCCAAGTGGGCAATATGAATCAAAACGCGCCACAGCCCAAAGCGGTTCGGAGAATCCTTTACGGAATACGCCGACTTTTGCCGCGATAGGCGGTGTTGATTGAAGCCATACGTCTGTCCATTCGCCATCTTCGCCACACCAAAATGGTCCAGCCTGTCCAGCGTATTCGCCACTACGTTGCGCCACGATACGTAATCCATCAATACTTGCCTGAATTGTGTATCTGCCGCCGCGATTAATCATGTAAATCTGCCTAGCGAAAGGGTCAAGACCAGTTCGCTGTGCGAAATGTAGAAAAACTGCCAAGTCGCCTTTTGGTGCGCCTTGTAGTCCTAATTGATTAAGTGCGGCGATTTGTTTATCGTCCCAAAACGCTTGCTCGGTTGATACGGCAAGTGTTGCGTTATTACTCATTTGTTTCTCCCTTTGTTTTCTTTTCGCGTGACAAATTCAACCGATGAACAGTTGGATTTAGTTCGGCATGTGATAACGCGTCAATGATTACGGCACTTGCGTGTTCGCGTAATTCTTCTCGGCGTTCTTTTGGTGTTTGCTTTACTGCGCCTTCTTTCGGTTCAGGCATATCTACTCCGATAATTGCCTTCACTTTGATACGTGCCATTGGTTTGCCTTCCTTTGGTAAATAACCACCGCAATTTGCGGCGGATTAAACAACTGCGCCTAAAACCACGCCACTTGGCACTCGGTTGTAGTTGCGTTTGGTCGTAAATCGCAATTCACATTAAAATGTAAGAAGAATTGCGCCACGAAAAAGCCAGCCACTAAAGACACGACAAAAACTAGGCGTCTGCCTCTAAGTGTTAATTTGCTGTCATTATTAAGGCGAATAAGAATCATTACGCCACTTGCGAACGCCATAGAAAATAAAATGGCTATTACATTACTTATCATTTGGGTTGCCTCCAGTTGTAGATGATACTTGAAAAAACGATTAGGAACGTCATAGGCGCGTTAGCCATTTATGTAGCGTGTCTTTGTGTCACTACATAAAAGCCAACGCGCCTAATCGGTTAGTTTGGCTGGTTAGTTAATTACAAAAGAGCCAAGATTTTATTCTTGAATCTATCGCCACTTCCATTAACAATACGTTCGGCACGTGCCATGTCAGCGTCCTTTGAGCGAACTGGCTTTGCCCAATCGGAATACTCCACAAACGTGTTGTAAGCCGCCCACTTAGTATTCTTAATGTTGGCTTGTGTTGGTGCGTTCCATAAGCCCATTAGCGCGCCACGTGCTTGTGTAGCCATAGTAATGGCACGTGGTGATTCTTCCTTTGGGTCAAGTGGCACTACATACTCAACTAACTTGGCGAACTCTTTGTCCGTCATTGATTGGTTAAGTAATGTTTCCGCTTCTTTCTCAAATTCAGCCGAATACTTAAATGTAACTTTAAGTGCTTCACGTGCCGCTTGAATCTTGCCGCCAGCGGAAGGTGTATGGCGAATTGAGTATTTAGATTTAGCCGCGCGTAGTGCCGCCGTTAATGTGTTCTGACATACAACGCGGATTGGCGTAACACAAACACTAAATGATGATGAGCCATCATGTGTGTTCCATGCCATCAAATACATATCAATGGCATCCACGCCACCAATTTGTAATCCTTCGGGCATTTTCATAGTCATAAACACTTTACGACCATTATCAATTGAGCCAGCCGTTTCAAAAACTGCGCCTGATTCGTCAGCCACATAATTAAGAAACGAAAACGCTTCCGCGTTCTGAACTGGCGTGTAACGATTACCAACCACGCCAAGTGCTTCCGCTACGCCAGTTTTTGGGTGACGGCGATAAGTAATGAATCTATCGCTGTGCGTAACTTCTTCCATTGAACCTTGTTCCATTGCTGAATCGCCCAACATTGGAATCATGGTTGAAACTGGGTTTTCTGATTTGATTACGTCCCAGTTTAGATAAGCGGTTTTAAGTGCTTCTTCCGCTGTTAGTGCGCCTTCTGTAACTGTGCCGAGTTTGTGCCACGCTACTTCTCGCGCGGTGAAGAAAGCGGTTGTGCCATCTTCAAACTCCTCTAGTCTGTGTGCCATTATTTCTGTCCTTTCGTTGTTGTTAGTTGTTGTGCGTATTGCGTTAAATCGTTGGCAACTGTTTGCGCTATCTCAAACGTATTACCAACGAAACTTGGTGCTGGCAGAATTGCCATAATTTTTGCTGATGAGGTTAAAAATCTTGCTTCGTTATACCATTTAGTAAATTCTGAGAATTTAATAACGGCATGTTGTTCAGATTTAACCCAACCAACAAGTTTTGCGTAGTCGTGATAATGCCCATTTGGCGAACAAACCACGTAACTATCTGTAACTGTGCTTGTCATTATTCTGCCTCCACGTTATCTACTTGGTAATCGTCATCTTCTGTGCCATCGTGTTCCAAATTGTTGCTTACTTCATAACTAATGGCGTCAAGAATTTGGCGCTCGGCATCTTCTTCACTATCTGCCTCAACGCCTGTAATAGTAAATGTAATGGTTACATTTGCTGAGTAAGTGAATTTGAGTTCTTGTGCGCCAATACGATTGAGTAAATCGTTAATGTCGTCCACGTCCATTTCAACTGTGGCGTTTTTGTCGCCATCTACTTCATCTTTGAAATATTCACGAACGGTGTTGCGTAGATTGCCAATCTCGGCACTTGCTTTCCAATATCTATCGGTGTATGACTCCTTAGATTCCTTTAGAGAATCTACTTGCGCCAATAGTTTGTCAATCTCAACCAATAACGCCTCGCCTTGTAGAGTGTTAATTAGTTGTTCTGCTTTTTCACGTGTTGTTACTGTATTTGTTTCCATTTGCCTGTCCTTTGTTTGTGCTGATGAGCCTCATCAGTAGTGGCATTTACCACTAGACGTGCCAAATATGTGCGTTGCTTAAACAATTGCGCATATTTGGCACGTTTCGGCTTAATCGGTGAGGTATCTTTCCTCGCTATTAATACATTTGGCGTCAGGACAAAACATAAGTTTGACCCAAGTGCCAGTTATTACATCTTTACCACATGCGCCACAACGTATTTTGCCTGAACGTTGTGGCGCTTTATCTGCCTCTACTTTAGACATTGGCGCTTTCCTTTTCTTCTATCTTGTTGCCATCTTTATCTACATAAACAATTTCTAGCGGAATCTTGTTTAACTCCAAAACCCATAACATGCGGAATTGGTCGGGAGTTAAAAACGCCGCTAAGTGCTGAATAAGTGTTTCCATGCCATCTGTTTTACGGAACACTTTAAGTGCTGTATCAATATCACTTGCGTTTGCTTGATAGTTACGTTCTGCCTTTGTTGTTGCCATTTTTATTACCTGTCCTTTTCTTGTTAGTTAGTTAAGCGAACCAAACTTTTTGATTCGCTGTCTTGCGTCATACTTTGCGTCCTTGATAGATGACGCATAAAACGTGCGCTGTCCCAAATACAAATCGCCAAGCCATGCGTCAATCTGAACTGCGCGTGGCTCTGCTTCTGGTCGGATTACTTTGTATTCAACCTCGCGTAATGTTTTGTCGTCCATTTGTTATGCTCCCTTGATTAAGTTAATTGCTGATTTGATTCCATCTATTTGTCCAACAAGCCACATAATGTGTTCATCTGTGCGATTGTTGTTTTCTGCGTAGTAATCGGCTTTGTCATCTTGTAAGTTAGAAATTAAATTTTCTAACTGTGTTAATAGATTGTGTGTCATTTGTTATGCCGCCTTTCGTGTTTTGATTACTTTGCCATTAGCGTCACGCTTGCCAGCCACAATGTCATCAATAAAATCAATGAAATAGTCGGCGTCAAAATTGCTATTTGCTTCTTTGGCTACTTGGCAGAAACCTTGAATTGCCTGAGTTGTGCCTAGTAGTTGTTGTGCTTTTTGGTCCACGTCCCAATCGCTGTTACAGATTGTTTGGCGAACTTGTGCGAACTTAATTGCCATTGCTATGAAGTGCTTCTTAGTCATTTGTTTATCCCTTTTGTTTGGCTGTCCTCGTCAGTAGTGGCGCGCCAATTAATGCCACTAGACCGCGCGACTTTTAGTGCCGCGCGGTTTCGGATTTATGTGCTGTCCTAGTTAGTTATGTTCTAAGGCTGGTTCGCCATTGGGTCCTTCGCCGCTATCAAATAACTTCCAATCGGCGTCACTCGCTCGGCACATTGCTGTGCGTCATGGCGTCCGATTATCTGTTACAACTTTACGGCGGGTCACAAACTTGCCAAAAGTATTACAACGCCGCCGATTCGGTCACGTGGCGAATACCAAACTGTGCCTATCTGTTACAACTTGCCGCCAATGGCGATACTTTTGTAACTACGTGCTGGCTGGTTTGGACTTTGGTAGTTTTGCTGGCTACATATTGAAAAAGTGGCGCGCTACTAACAACTGCGCCACAAATTCTTGCCTTCTCTATGTCAATAAATGCCAAGAGTTGCCGTCACAGAGGTGCCGTCCCGTAGGAAGTCTTTCGCGGATTCTTTCACCGATTCTTGGTCATTTATTTAGTTGTCAATGTGCTTGCGAGATTCTTACTGGTCTGCGGTCAAGTTGAGAACGGATTCTCGGCGCTTTTTGGGCGGTAAGACGTTCGCTGACTTTCAGAATTCGCTATTTAGTTATGAGGACAGCCTATCACATAAAGCCTGACGCTACTTTTAACGCGTTATTTCAGACGTTACTTAAAAACCACTTATGCCAACAAAATACGCGCCAAATAATGTGGCGCACACGCCAAATGGGCGCAGTTGTTCAATCCGCCGCGCCGAGCCTTGTGGCGTAACAGTGCGTAACGCACTTACAATAAGTGGCATGGCTGCCAATAAATCCAACTACACGCACATTGAAATACGGTGCGGTGGATTAGTTGTGCAATTAGGAACAGAAACCGAATATCCTGATTTAGTAGATGATTTAGCAAATCGCGCCGTAAATGTATTCAAGGAAACTATGGCGCACGCAAAAGAAAACGGCATTGACGTGTCAGATATGCGCCTAATTACCTCCGATTATGGAGATGACGAAGAAGAAGAATAATGTGCTTACAATGTGGCAATTGCGCCGCAGAACACGGCTATTCACTAGATGAGGCAGTAGATACCGCCGAATCTAATCCAGCCAAATCTTATATTCAGCCGTAACTCTGCCTTTATTTGGGTCAATAAAATGTAGGCGTTGGCTTGGTATCGCACTAGCCGCCAATAAATCTCTAGCGTATCTATTGTCCGATTCTGTGCTTCCAGTTTGATACACCGAACCCAAGCCATTAGCCATGGGCCAGCAAGCATGAGTGTGATAATGCCCGATATAAACATCTCTAAATTCCCACGGATATGCGCCACTACGCCATCTATTTGCGTGTTGAACAATAGCGGTTGGCGAAGCAAAGCCGTTTCTGCCTACTTCATCGCCATGTATTAACAAAGCACGATAGTTGCCGACTTCTACACGCTGAACATCATCAGGACAATCTTGCCAAGTTAATCGTTTTTCGCTAGATAATAACTGGCGCGCCAATTCATAACACATGCGGTCAATGTTGTCGCTACGTGGCACATCTGCGCGCTTGCTTCCAATTCTGCCGTGATTACCCCACTCAGATACAACTAACACGTTTTCATAGATAGTCAATGCGCGGCGCACAATATCTACCATCAAGCGGCTGACATTTACATATTGTCCAAATAAACTTGAATCAATTTCGTGTAATTGGGCTGGATAGTTAAACAAGCCTTCCACCATGTCGCCGCCAAACATAATTACAACATCTTTAACTGGGTGGTCGGCGCGCTGTATCTCTGTAATTCTGTGCGCTTTATCTACAAATGAATTAACGCGTTTGCGCATTATTTCCGTGTTATATGTGCTTGTTTTTTTACTGCCTTGCCAATCAGTTAAATGCCATAACGCGCACTCTACGTTCTTTTTACGTTTGTCTATTGCTGGCGCAATTACATCAGTAACTGGACCCATCGCTAATGTGGCGTCATAAGCGGCTTGTTTAGTTGCCTCTACTAATTCTTCTGTGCGGTTTTTAGATTCTTTTAATTGTTTTTGAGTGCGCACCAACGCTCGGCGTAATTCTGTTACATCTTCCGAAGATATTTCGTCAGGTAGTTCCGCCAAACGTTTTTCTAAAGTCATTTTTTCTTTTTCTGTATGTCGTAAAAAGCAGAACTTTGCGCATGTTGCGTATAACCAAACTTATCTAGCCAGTTATCTTCATGTTCAGGATTCTTAAATGCTCTAACAGTTTTAAATGCGTCCATCATTAATGCCACTTTATACGGCTCAATTGGTTCAACGCCTAATAATGCGCCCCATATTTTGCCAATGACTAAAAAATTAGAATAAAAGTCACCGTGATACATGTCGCGTTGCTCAAGAATTTCTTTTATTTTTTGTTCGGACACCGACAAATGCCTTTTCTATGTTGAGCAATACTTATTTCCGCTATGCGCCAGCCTTCTTTACGTAAGGCAGAGGCAAGTGTTACATCAGGCACTTTATTATCAAGTGCTTTTAATAACGCTTTTTTATCTTCATCATTTAGATTATTAATTAACTTAGCAAAAGGGCATACGCCACTATTGTGCTTGAATTCCTCAATAGACTTTTCTAAAGACATAGCAGAAGAATACCGCAAAGACCGCCAAAAATGTGTATGGCTTAGCCTTTACTTAAACAAGTTAAGCAAATTCTTCCGCGTTTATTTGGCAAGCGTTTGGTGTTTGTTGGTGTGTATTCATGCCCATTTTTACAATGTGTGCGAGCGCGCCGCTTTTTGGCATATAAAGACCGCTCAATGTTTTGTGATTGCGGTATGGCTTGTAAATGATTTGGATTCACACAACTTGGTTGGCGGCAAATGTGGTCTATGACTAATCCATTGGGTATCTCGCCTTTGTAATGGCGATAAGACCATCTATGTGCTGTAACAGTTTTACGTCCAAAGTCCGTAAAAACGCCGTAGCCGCTTTTTAACTTACTTGCCTGCCAAATCCAGCAACCATTCTCATCTAGTCTGTATTTGGCTGTAAATCGCTCTAATAGGGTCATTTGCGCCTCACCTGTGCCAGCGACAGGCTTCCCCTTCCTGCCGCTGGCTCAGCGTTATTTAGTTGTAACGGATATGCCGTTTAGAACGCACCCTTGCCAAAAGCAGGGTCGTTTGGATTGACGGCACGAGCCGCTGGTCCAATTACGGCGATTAGCGCACCAAGAAGAATCTTCTTAGTGTCTGTTTCGCCCTGTGAAACAGCAAATGCCACTACTGCCGCAAATGTGCGTAGATAGGAAGCAAGTGCCGCTTTTAATTGGTCGTTCATGTTTCTCCTTATGGTCGGGCTACTGCCATAACAAGAGAGTAGGCGCGTTTCTTACGATAAACGCCATCTCCGTTACTTTGGGAGCCTTTTGTATCTGCGGCAGTATTACCCTCAATACACCACAAATACTTGCCGTTATTTTTAACGACAATACCTACATGGTCGGGCTGTGCGTCATCATCAAATTGAAAAAAAACAATATCGCCAGCCTGTGCTTGTCCGATTGGAACTAACTTGTTTTTCTTGGCGAACCATTTTAAACCAGCGTCACAACTGGCAAATCCTTTTCTAGTTGAAGCCGCAACGCTAGAAGCAAGTCCAGCCTCGCTAAATACCCATGAAACAAACATGGCACACCACGGCTGATTATTCATGCTATACCACTTGCCATACATTGTGTCGTTATTTACGCCTTCTTGATAATCAATTTGCGAATTGGCAATATTTACTACTAATTCTTTACTCATTAACGCGCCTTTCGTTTGACTAATAACAAATAAATTTCATCAATACGTGATTCCAAATTATTCACTTTATTATCTATATCATTAACTTTATCTTTAATTGAACTGCCGCTATTTGGTTTCAATTCTGCCAAATAATGCTTTACAAGATGGCGAACACCAATAGCAAGTGCGCCGATTAGCGTTGTTACGCTGACCGCCAAGCCAGCCCAATCATTAGTGCTCATATCACGTCCAAGTAATAATACGCACGGCGCCAGTGCTATCTACAATCTTTGCCTGATTGGTAGTTGTATTTAGCCACGCGTCACCGATACGTGGGTTTGTAGGGTCAGATGTTACCGCAGGAAATGTGAAACGTGTAGCAGTTTCAAGCAAACGCAAACGTTTTTCTAAATCCGCAAAAATAATTCGTAAATCCGCAGGTTGATTTATGTATGCCATAAACGCCTCAATTCGTAGTTTGCGTTAATGTTAATGTAACGCGTTCAGGGCCATTTTCACCAGGTTCAACATTTAAAGCAACAATTCTATAAACTTGGTCTAACGTATTAGGAAAATTACTGTCAGTTATGCGAATACGTGCGTCATCGCCTATTCCATAAGTTCCAAATTGTGGCGTTTCATAGGCTGGAACTACAACTTTCATTGTTGTTGGCGGATAAGAAACGGCATTAACTTGTCCTAATGCCAACTGGTCTAAATAGGCTTGGTCTGTTACGTCAGAATAATTGCTTTGTTCTTCTAATAACGCCCAACCATCGGCATATTTTGTTGTATCTTCTTGAATTGATATTAATTTGCCTTCATTACTGCCTGCGCCTAGCGCATAAACTTTATTTGCCGCAATTGCGCCATCTTCGGGATATTCGTATTCCACAATATTGCCCGGCATATCAAACATAATTGCTTCAGGATTGAATTGGTCATAAACAGTTCCAATGCGTGGATAGCCAAGTGTTAATGTTTTACTTGGCTGACCTGAGCCGTTATACGCAACTGTAATATTAAAATCAAAACCATCTTCGGCGCGAGATAAATCTTGTAACGCATTGTAAATTGTTTTTAATTCATAGTTGTAATAATTACGCGATAATAAAATGCCTGAAGTTTCTGCGCCTATAGAAACGTTAATATTGCCATAAGGCTGACCTTGCGCCCACGCCACTAGCGTTTGTGCAATAGATAACTGGTCTATATTGTTGAAAAATATATCTTGGCTTATTCGCCTGCGCTCAAAATAACTTTCAAATTCACGCGCACTTATATTTAATGTTTGCGTAGTTGAATTGTATGTTCTGCCCCATATAA
>Ga0129333_10001376_pt1 | contig 21972 bp, 18 predicted proteins | sample CPB6_08_DNA_FD_94474 | JGI IMG/M metagenome (GOLD analysis project Ga0129333, IMG submission 94474) | Freshwater to marine salinity gradient microbial communities from Chesapeake Bay, USA - CPBay_Sum_0.6_0.8_DNA | ecosystem: Environmental > Aquatic > Marine > Coastal | place: USA: Chesapeake...
AGAGATCCTCTATTTAATAATGTAAATCTTGCACTTGATAACGTTATTGGTACTTTTACACCAGAAGAAAAAATAGTTAAGATTAATCCTACCAGAATTAATATAAATGCCGTTACTAATTCTACAGCAAATATAACATGTAATTCTGCTGCTTTTGATACACAACTTCAGACTGGTGATGTAATCTACATCAGAACTTCTGATGATTCTGAGCATTTCATTCATACTGTTAACAGCATAGTGAACTCAACATTAATAACTTTAACAACAAACACAGTATTTACATCAAATAGTGTATGGATACACTTAGCAAACGTCTCATCAAACGGTTATCTTAGCGATATAAAAACTGCTAATTCTATATTACTATCAAACGTTCAAGGAATATTCCAGACAAATGATAAGATTGTTGGTTTGGAATCTGGAACTACCGGAACTGTAACTACAGTCTATAGAAATGATGTAGCTAAAGGGTTTAATACCTTTATACAGCTTAATAAATTCGTAGGTAACCTTGTATCTGGAACATTTACAGAAAATGAAATAATTTATCAGGGCAACTTGACAACTGCAAATGCTACTCTTCATTCAGTAATAAATACATCTAGTAACGGAATTTTATTGTATGTAAGTAATACTGTTGGTTCTTTCTCTTTTGGTAATGTAGGCAACGTGTCTTATACTGTAACAGGAAATGATAGTTCAGCAGTAGCTCATGTATCAAACTCATATCCTGGTGAGTTAGTTTACGGTTCTGGTGAAATATTATATCTCAATAATATTGAAGCAGTTGAAAGAGATGAATCACAAAAAGAAGTATTTAAAATAATTTTTGAATTTTAAGGGGTTTAGATGGCTATCGAGAAAGATCTTAACGTATCTCCATACTTTGACGACTACGACGAAAAAAAGAACTTCCATAGAGTTCTGTTTAAGCCAGGCGTAGCTGTACAGGTTAGAGAACTAAACCAACTCCAGGCTATTCTACAAAATCAAGTTGAACGTTTCGGCAATAACATCTATAAGAGAGGAACTATCATAGATGGTTGTTCTTTCTCTTTTGATGATACTGTAAGATATGTTAAGCTTCTAGATAATGACTTCTATGGTGTTCCTGTAAATCTTAGTATTTTAAATAATTCTAGCTTCAGAGTAAAGAATGGAAACAATGTTTTATCAACTATTGTTAACGTTTCTGATGGATATGAAACAACAGATCCGGATCTAAAAACTCTTTATATTCGTTATAGAAACGCGGGCGATTCTGGTTCTGAATATTCATATGATCCTAACCAAGTATTAACTGTTTATCATAAGAATAAAAGACTCGGCGATATTACTGTAAATAATGGTTCTCTTAATTTCTCGAACTCAGATAGCGTTATTATAACACCGCAGGTCGCTGTAAATGTTACTTCCGGTACATTTACAAATGGTCAATATATTACTGATACAACTACTGGTGCTAATGTACAAATTATCGGTGTTGATACAACTACATATTCTGCTAACAGTTGGATTCTCCTTAAATTAAAACCGCGTGATTCTGCATTAGCAGATGTAAATGCTACATCTAATTCATGGTCGGTTGATGTAGGAAATGAAATAACAACAAATACTGCAGTAGCTACTGTTATAACAAAGTTTGGTAATGGTGCTCTTGGCTTCATTAGAACTACAGCTGCAGGAAAAATTAGCAGTATAACTTTGACTGCAAGAGGCAGCGAATATGAACATGTTCCAACTGTTAGAGTAAGATCTATCGGCAATGAAGCGGCGCTTGGTAACTTAGATCTTGAAGCTAGAAACTTTTATACAAAGTTAGTAATAGCTGATGGAAATACTGCTGTTGGCAACAGTTACCAATTTGGTGTTAGTGAAGGTGTTATCTATCAAAAAGGTCACTTCATTAGAGTTGAACCACAATCAATTATTGTTTCTAAATATAACAATATACCAAACAATGTTTCTGTTGTTTTCCAGACTAATGAAGATATTATTAATTCTAATATCGATACTTCTCTATTGGATAATGCTCTTGGTACAGAAAATGAAACAGCACCGGGTGCCGACAGACTAAAACTTACAGCAAATTTAGTTGTACAAACAACAGCAAATGCCGAAGCCAATTCGGAAACTTATATATTAACTAGTTTTTCCGAAGGTTATCCATTTAGACAAAATCAGTTTACAGCTTTTAATGCTATAAACGATGAGATGGCAGAAAGAACAAAAGATCAATCAGGAAACTTTGTTCTAGATCCTTTTGCTATGACAACTAGATCGCCATCAAACACTGCTTACGAAGGAAATACGTTCTCAATCGTTGTTGATCCTGGCAGAGCATATATTAGTGGTTATAGAGTAACAACTAAATCTAACTTTGTATTAGACGTTCCTAAGTCTTTAGACACCGTAACAGCAAACCTCAATATAAGTTTGAACTATGGTAACTATATTAGAGTTTCTGATGTTGCTGGCATGTTCCAATTTAATACAGGTGATATAGTTAAGTTATATGATACTGCTAAAGATTATATTGCAAACTCAGACTTGGCTACTTCTGAATCAATAACACCTGCAGGAACAAATATAGGTCAGGCAAGAGTTAGATCACTAGTGCTTGAAAATGGTGTAGCTGGTACATCTTCTGCTGTTTATCGTCTCTATCTTTTCCAAGTTAATGTATATCCAGGATATAACTTTAAAGATGCCAGAAGCGTATATTATGATGGCACAATCAAGGGTATAGCTGACATAATCTTAGATTATGATGCTACATCAAATTCTGATATTGCTGTATCAAAAGATAGTAAAAATGGTAAACTGGTATTTAATGCCGGTAAAACTATTAAGAACGCTAATAACGTGAGATATACTTATAGAACCATAGCATCAAACGTTGCTATGGGTGGTAACGGCACTGCAACAATTTCTTATACAAGTATTGCTGATGAGTTTTTCCCATACTCATCTTCTCTAAGTACATCCGATTTACAATCTCTGTACGTAGTACCGGCCGGGCAGGGTTTCAAAGCAAACGCTGCTATTACTGGCACAGTAACTGCTACAACAACATCACCTAACTTAGTTGGTTCATCTACTACATTTATAAATGATCTTAGAATTGGTGATTATGTTTATGTGTATTCAAATACAGCTAGCTATGATATTAAACTAGTTAAAAATATTGTTAATAATACTCTTATAATTGTTGATTCTAATGTATCATTTGCTAACACAACAACTTATGTTAAGAGATACTATCCAAGATATATTCCAATTCCCTTCGGTACTAGAGACGGGTTAAGTGCAAACGTCGATGCAAATGGAAATATATTAACGATAAATCTTGGAAGTGCTATTGAAACACCTTCTAATAACTATACTATAGTTGGTTATAATGTTGAAAGAATAGGTGCTGCTGCAGGAACTAAGACTGCAAGTAGAAACAATTTCGTAAAGATTAGTACTGCTAATAACACTGCTAATACTATTGGTCCATGGTATCTCGGCGTAAAAGATATTATTAGATTAAGAAATGTTTATAAGTCAAACAGCAGTACTGTTAATACTAATAGCACAGATGTAACTAGCTACTTCTATATCGATCATAATCATAATGAAGACTACATAGATAATGGTTGGCTTTATTTAAACCCTAAATTTAATTTCTCATTAGCTAATACTGACTGGTTATTGGTAGAGTTTGATAGAGCAAATACTTCAGTAAGTGGTTATTATACTTCTGTATCTTACTTAACTGCTAATGCTCAGCAAATTGCTTTAAATGATTCTAAATCATTAGCTAACTTAAACAATAGCATGCACACCATGGAAGTGCCTGAATTCTTTACTAATGAAAATAAGTATTATGACTTATTAAAGTGTTTTGACTTCAGACCACATTCAAATAATAATGCAAACTTAACTTCAAATGTTGCTTTAGCTACAATCAATCCAGAAGAATTGAATGCTAATAACTTATTTGCTAATGTAGAATATAAGTTCCCTCTGCCTGATAGCAGACTTACTGCACAGGTAGAATACTATACAGGTAGAACTGACACTGTTAGAGTTAATAAAAATAATACTATAACAGTGACTGAAGGTATAAGTAATGGTGGATTTGCAACTACCGGAAAAACAAGAGATAGCATTAAGATAGGAAATGTTAAGGTACCACCATATCCTTCTATTCCAGAAAATCCTTCTACTCAATTGCAGGAAATATTAGATAAGCAAATAGCTAGTGAAAATTTTGTTTTCAATAGAATTATTGATAGAACTATCTCTAGACAACTTGATAACACATCACAAGCAAAAGCTTATAACATGAAAGATATTGGCAGACTTGATAGAAGAGTTCAAAATCTAGAGTATACAGTAAGTCTTTCATTAGCAGAAAGTAATCTAAAAAATAAAGTAATTCCAAGTTCTATTTCTCCTGACATTAATAGATTCAAATTTGGATTCTTTATTGACGATTTCTCTAATGATAATTTTACAGAAAAGAAAGATCCGGAATACTCTGCAACGTTGGATATAAACAAGTAAATAGGAATAAGAATTCATGAATTTTTTTAAGGTAAAAAACTATGTTATATCCTCTTAGAGAAAATCTTTATATTGCTGTAGATGGCAGCGGAGAACCGGCTTATCAAGAGTTTCAAATAGTTTCTCAGCCTATAGCAACATATGTTTATGTTCCACCAACAACTGGAACCGGTGTTGTAACACCACCTGTAACTGGTGGTACTGGCACCGGCGTTATTGATACTGGTGGCACTGGTGTTGATTGGACGGGAACAGGCGTTGTAACACCGCCTGTAACTGGTGGTACTGGTGTTGTTGATACTGGCACCGGCGTTGGTGTAGATTATCCGGAACATGATGGTAATGATGACGATGATGATGACGATGATGGTGTTGGATGCACTGGAGATACAGACACCGGCAACTCATGTACATCAGCTGATTCTGAAGATGACGCTGCTGACGATGACGCTGCTGACGATGACGCTGGCGATGATGATGGTGGTGACGATGATGGTGAATGATTATATTTTGAAGCTAAATAATAAAAGATATATTTCGGAGAAATTAAAGCAATGGTAGCATTTAACAAGCTGAGAAGATCAAATAGATTTAAACTCAATAAAGCTTCTCTAGAATTTAGAACTTATGGATTGAAACCAAATACTATCTACAATTTTGTAGATGAGTACGGCCAAGATTTAAATTCATACACTCAGCAAGTTAAAAAAGGCGAAAATTATAACGCTGTTTTTAGTTATTATTATGCTAATCAAAGATCTCCAAATCAAGACACTGATGGATATTATATTCCATATTCTCATAGTAATATTCATTATGAGATTCTTTTTAATGATTATAACTATTCAGACTTAAATACAAAAATTGATAATGTAATTGAAATCGGTAATATTGGTGATCCATTAAAATCTGATGAAAATGGAATGCTTGCTTTTTATTACTATCATCCGGATACTAATAATCTCACAGATGACCTTGTTAACAATACTTCATTAAAAGTTAACAGATATAAAGACTTTTTATTCAAAACTTATAAATTGACTCTTCCGGATGGAACTCATACTGTTAATATTAATCCTGGTAAAAAGTTTATTAAAAGCAAAAATATTGATAAGACTGATAATTCTACGTTTACAGAAAGAGTTTCTTCTGCAGAAAAAATATATTTTAACCTTGCACAAACTTTTTATATAGATGCAGATGCTGTAAATAATGCTACTGAAGTTTTCATTAGTAGCGTTGATTTATATTTTAAATCAAAATCAAGCCCAAACTCAACTACAACAATAAGTGCTATAGAAGAACCAGGTTGCAGCGTTAGTATTGTTCCTACAAAAGATAGAATACCTATTATTGATGAAATTTCATCAATGCCATTTTCTAGATTAGAGTATAGTTATATCGGTGTTGATGCAACTTCTGCTTCAGTTAAAACAAAATGTGTTTTTCCAAACTTAGTGAATGTTAAAACTAATACAGAATATGCTATATTAATTAAGTTTGATGGAAATTCGAATTATAAGCTTTGGGCTAGCACAGAAGGTGAATATATCTTAGGTACTACAGATAAAACTGCAGGACCAGCCGGCAAATATATTGGGAACTATTATAACTATTCTAGTTCAGGAAATAGCTGGATACCGAACAATAATACTGATTTAAAATTTAACGTTAATATTGCACGATTTGCAACAAACGGAACACCTTTTAATGCAAATTTATCTAACATTATTGTTAGAAATAATAGTAGAGAATTTATACACTTTAATGAATTAAGTTCTTCTGCTAAAGATTTTAAACACAATGAAAAAGTTTATCAAGTACAAGCTAATGCTACTGGAAATATTTCTGTAAGTAATACTTCTACAACTATTACCGGAAATGGAACATTATTTGATAGTTATTTTGATCAAGGTTCTGATTATGAATGGATAGTTATCCAAAATTCTGGTGGTCAAAACGAACTTAGAGAAGTTATTTCAGTAACTTCAAATACGGTTTTAACAATCGATAGACCAACTAGCTTTACAAATACAGCATGTAAGTTTTATAAAGCTCCAGTTGCTTGGGTAGAAGCAGTGAAATCTTCTCATCTAGATGGTGGAAAATCTAACTTATTAGTATTAGCTTTTTCACAAGCTAATAGCTCTCTTAAGTTTTCAAACAACGGAACAATTTATGGTTCTGTAACCAATGCTTATGTAACTAATACTCAGATAATAGATATAAAAGTAAACGAATCTTCTTTGGCATTAGATTTAATTAATCCTGCTCAAGTAGAATATAGTACTGATATAACTTTTAATTATACTCTAGATGCTGGCGGCAATACTATAGTAGATGCTACACCATTTACAAGAAATGTAAGTAACTTTACAAGCTATACTTTTACACCACAAGATGCAGTAGTTGTGCCTTCTAGATCAAATGAAATTTCTGCAATTGTTGCTAGCGGAACGCCAACAGTTTATGCTAATGATTATGGTAATTCTGTAGTATTGCAAGTAACACCAACTGTTGTTAATGACTTTGTCTCACCAAAAATCGGTGTTCTAAAAGATGTTGTTCTAACAAGATACGTCATTAATAATGATTATACAAATGAAAATACTAAGTATGGTAATGCTTATAGTAAACATATCACTACTAAAGTAAATCTTGAAGCTAATGTTGCGGCAGAAGATCTGTTAGTTTATATTAATGCATATAGACCAATTGGAACGGATGTAAAAGTATTTGCTAAAGTATATAATAACTTAGATATAGATGCATTTGATGATAAAGATTGGACTCTTTTAGAACAAAAGAGTTCTGCTGTAAATGCTTATTCTAAAAACAAGAATGATATAATTGAATATACTTTTGGTTTTAGTCAGTATCCTAATACAGAATTTACTTCTGTTGGTTATGTATCAACAGTAATTGATCAGTCAAATGTTACTGGAACAAACACAACATTTACTACCGATTTTGCTACGAACGATCTAGTTAAAATATATCCTTCGTTGTTCCCGAATAACTATATTGTTGGTGTAGTTGATAGCGTTACTAGTAATACTCTACTGACTCTAAAAACACCAATAACAAATAATAGTATCACTGGATCTGGCTTAAAGATTGATAAGTTACAATATAAGTATCAAGCTTTTAACAATATTACAACTGATAACGTTGCAAGATATTACAGTTCTAGCATGACAGAGTTTGATAAGTTTAATAGCTTTAAGTTGAAGATAGTATTCTTATCAAGCAACAATTATAGTATTCCATTTGTTCAGAGCATGAGAGCTGTAGCGGCTTCAACATGATACAGAATAAAAATAAGAAAAAGAAAAGAAAGAACAATTTAATTGCAACAAACTTACCTGGTTTTTATAAAAATAAGAATACCGGAATCATTATAAATAAAAATAAAAACGAATTAGCTCTAGTAAAAAATGCAGTTAAAAATGCTAAGCTTGCCAATGAGAATAAAGAAAAAGTTGAAAAATTAGAAGATGAAGTTAAGCAATTAAAAGAGTTATTATTACAAGTTATAGAACGGAAGTAATTTATGTCTAAAACTCTATCTTCTATCAACACAGCTGCTGATACTTTTCAAAACTGGATAGATAGAACAAATAGTATTATTACTTTAATAGATACTGAAGTTGTAACGGCTAATACTGCTGGTGCTCTTACTTCCGGCAACGGCTTCGTGAATGGACATTTTGGAGCAAATACATTAGTTGCTACAAATATTAGAGGCGGAAATGTCACTACAAATAGTGTTTTAACATTTCAAACTAATACAACGTTCAGCGCAAATGTTCTAATAAGTGATCAACTAGTAGTTACTAATACTGTTTCTTTTTCTAATACATTAAGTGTTACTGGAAATAGTACTTTATCAAATACATTAGCAGTAACTGGTGCTACTACTTTATCAAATACATTAGCAATAACAGGTTTAGCAAATGCTGCGGGTGGTATTAATACTACTACAGCAAATGCTACGGCTATTAATATTGGTGCAAATGTAAACCTTACTACAAGCTATTTAAATATAGGTAACTCTTCAGTTAATGTTGTAATAAATTCTACGTCTATTACAACAGGTTCTATTATTGTTAACTCATCTATGATGACCGTTGGTGGTAGTAATGTAGCTACTGTTGCTGCTCTATCTGGTATTGGTATTTCAAATACTATTACTTTTACCGGAACTTCTTCACAGGTAATGGATAGCGTAACTTTATCTTCTATAAGATCGGCAGAGTATCTTATATCTGCAAATAATAATGCGGCTAATGCTTATCAAGTCACAAAAATATTAGTAATTCATGATGGAACTGATACTTATATCACAGAGTATGGTACACTGTATACAAATACATCAGTAATTTCAATAACAGCAGGCGCAAATGCTACTCATATGCTAGTTAACTGTACTCCTGTTTCATCTAATACTACAGTCAAGTTTACTCGATTTGCACTAGGTGTATAAAAATGGCAACTAAAGCAAACTTAGTAATAGATCAAGGAACAACATATACTACGGATCTAAACTTAACCGATGAAAACGGTGATCCTCTAGTATTATCTGGATATTCTGCTAACTCTCAGATCAGAAAACATTATACCTCTACAAATTCAGTAGCTTTTTCTGTTGCTGTCAATGCGACTGCTGGTGTAATAACCTTGTCATTATCAGCAAATCAAACAGCTAACATGACTAGTGGCAGATATGTATATGATGTAGAACTAACTGATGCATCTAACAGTGTATCCAGAATAGTTGAGGGTATAGTTACCGTAACACCACAGGTTACTAGATAATGGTTAATATAGTTGTTTCATCTAAGAAAGCGATAAGAGTTACTGCTAACACAACAGGTGAAGTCATACAATCTTCTACGCCTGTTACTTTAAAAAATACTACGAATATTAGTAATGCTTCTAGACTAGATGAATTGGCAGATGTAATAGAACCGGCAATCCCCGAGGATGGAGCTACTCTAGTATATAATGCAAATACAGATACTTACGAAGTTAAAAAAGTTAATCTGAGTGAAGTTGAGGGCAATCTTAACGGTGGAACGTTCTAAAATATAAATAATTAAAAAAATAAAGGAACCACCGATGGCAAATCAAATTCAAATTAAAAGAAGTACTACTACAGCAACACCAGGATCACTTGCTAATGGTGAGTTAGCATTCTCATCAAATGGTGACGTTCTCTTTATTGGAGCCAACGGAGTAGTTGAACCGATTGGTGGTAAAAGAACTCCCGGTACTCTTACAGCTAATCAAGCACTCGTAGCTAACTCTACATCTGGAATTGACAAAGTCATAGTAGCAAACCTTGTGCCTACATCGGTATGGGCAAATGGTGCTGCTGGTACTGGTGGCCAAATCCTTACTTCAAATTCAAGTGGTGGTGTTTATTGGGCTTCTCCAGCTGCGACCACTGCTGGTGCTAATACACAAGTTCAGTTTAACGATGAAGGCGCTCTTGCCGGCGATGCAGACTTTACTTTTAATAAAACTACAAATACTCTTACAGTAACAAATATTGCCGGTAACGGCGCTGCTATTACTTCTGTTAATGCTTCTGCTGTCGGTGGTAATACTGTAGCAGATCTTAATACGTATGCAGATAATAAAGCAGCTAATGCTTATTCAAATGCAATGTCTGACACACTATCACGCAGTGGTAGTTATACAGGTAATAACACATTTGGTGGTACAAATACAGTAATTACGTCGAATGTAACTATCAGTGGTACAATAAACAGAGCTCCAACAATCACTCTTGCTGGTGACTTAACAGGTTCTGTTACACTTACTGATTTAGCCAACGGTACTCTAACTGCAACAATCGCTGCTGATTCTGTTGCTCTCGGTACTGATACAACTGGTAACTATGTTGCTACTATTACAGCAGGTGCAGGTATTTCCGGTGCATCTTCTGCAGAGGGTGGAACACCAACAATTGCAGTTGTAGCAAATAACGGTATTACTGCAAACTCATCTGGTGTGTTTGTTAATGGTCAAGATGGTCTAACAACAAACTCCACTGGTGTGTTCGTTAAAGCTGGAACTGGTGTTACTGTTAATGCTACCGGTGTTCATATTGGTCAGGCTGTTGGAACAACTGACAATGTAACATTCAACGATATTACTATAAACGGAAATACTACTATTGGTAGTAACAGCAGTGATGTAGTATCAGTTAATGGTAGAATTAACACTGCTCTTGTTCCTGCTGCTAACGTTACCTATGATCTAGGTTCAACAACAATGAGATGGAAAGATCTTTATCTTTCTGGCTCAACACTCGTTCTTGGCAACGTAACTCTTTCTGATGCTTCTGGCTCACTATCAGTTAATAGCGCTTCTGTTGGTGAAAATTTATCTGTACTAGGAAATGCTGCTCTTGGTAGTAATTCTTCAGATATAGTTTCTATAAATGGTGTTGTTAATACTGCTATTACACCTAGTGCAAACATAACATATGATCTAGGCACAAATACTTCTCGTTGGAGAGAAATTCACGCAGCTAACGTTCACTCAGTAGATGGTTATTTCGATGGTAACCTTCAGGTTTCTGGTAACCTTGTAGTACTTGGTGATGCATTAACTGTGAACGTTGCAACACTTGCTGTTGAAGACTCTCTCATCCAGCTAGCAACAAATAATACTTCAACAGACCTTCTTGATATTGGTTTCTATGGAAACTACCAAGTTGGTGGTGGTGGTCATGAACATGCTGGTTTATTTAGAGATGCATCAGATGATGGTATCTTTAAAATATTCTATGGTCTCCAAGATGCTCCTACTACTACAATTGATATTGCTGGTGTTGGTTACACACAAGGCACTATTCAAGCATATCTAAAGTCTGGTGCATTAATTTCTAATGCAACACATGTTGCTATTACAGCTAACTCTACAGTAAACGTAGCTATTACTGCTAATACATTATCTCTTGCTACTGCGCTTGCAGCAACAGATGGTGGTACTGGATTTGATACGTATACAAGTGGTGATTTATTAGTAGCTAACACAGGTAATGCTCTTTCCAAGTTGTCTCTTGGAACTGATGGCTACGTATTGCAATCAAATGGTACAGCGCTAATTTATAGCACTCTTGACGGTGGTTCCTTCTAAATAAAGGGTTTATATTATGATCAATGATGAAAATAAAGATCAATATGCTCTTGCTTATATACAGAAGCAAGAGCAACACATAACAGAGTTGTTAAGAAAAACTATAGATCTAGAAATCAAGATCGGTATGCTCAACAACTCTGTAAATTACATAAGCAACAGTTTAGAAGAGTCTCAGAAGAATGTGTCTATATCAAATGATATGATGGCACAGGCTACGACTAGCATAGAAGATCTTACTCTGAAGAATAAGCAACATGTTGAAAGAGAAGAAACTTTAGTCAAGACTATAACCAACTTACAAGTTGAAAATGATAAGTTAAAATCAGAGATTGGTTCAATAAACATTCAAAGAGAAGAAGCAAAAAGACAAGTAGCTTCTCTTGATAATAGCATCGAACAGTATAAAAAAGAAATTGCTAGACAGACTGATGAGCTTCAAGCTATGTTTAGAGAAAATGAAGAATTAAAATCAAATATAAATACAAAAAAGCCTTCTAAAAAGAAGGATGATACTTTTTAATCCAGTATATACTGGTGAATGAAGAGGCCACATGGCGAATACTACTATCCAGCTTAAGCGCTCATCTGTAGCCGGTAAGCAACCAAACACAACTACGCTGAGCATAGGCGAGCTCGCGATTAATCTTACTGATAAGAAGATATACTCTTCTGATGGTACATACGTATTCGAACCAGCTGGCAATGTTACCAATTTAAACGTCACTGCCGGCATTAAAGCAAATGGCTCTTACGGTGTAACAGGTCAAGTACTTGCTACGAATGGATCTTCAGTGTATTGGACTGCAGATCAAACCGCTAATGTAATTGCTGCTAATAGCTTAACAGCTAGTTATATAACTATTACAACTGGTACATTATCTGTTGGTAACTCTACAGTCAATACAGATATTGGTAATAACTATATTAGTGTTGGAAACAGTTCTAGCTTTGTAAATGTTTATAGTTCTTATATTAGTATTGGCAATATTTCTACTACTGATTCTTTACAGACAAACTCTTCTAGTATCATTCTTGGTAATGTTACACAGGGTGCTACAGAAACAAATACTGTCTTTATAAGCAGTAAACTTCTTCAAGATAAAAATTATTCTGGTCAAACAGGTCTAGGATCAGCAATTGCACTTGGTCACCCTGGATGGAATGGACCCGGTGGAAAAGTTCATTATGCTCCTCAAGGCACTATCTATGCTACTGATGCTAATCTATTTTTCGTAAATACTTCATTTATGCAGATGGGTAATAGCACTGCATATTTTAATATGACGCCTAGATCATTGACAATCGGAAATACTATTGTTAATAGTTCTTTAATATCTACTACAGCTCTAAGAGCAAATGGTTCACTTGGTACTGCAGGACAAGTACTTGCAACAAATGGTACTGCAATATATTGGACTGCAGATCAAGGTGCTAATGCTATTACGGCAAATAGCTTAACTGCAAATCTTATAACTATAACTACCGGCACACTATCTGTTGGTAATTCTACAGTTAATACAGATATTGGTAATAATTATATTAGTGTTGGCAACACTTCTGGATATGTAAACGTCTATAGTAATAGAATTTATCTAGGTAATTCTTCTGCTAATGCTACAATAAATTCAACAATATATACTGGCACTTCAAATAATGCTAACTATTTGGGTACAGTTGCTGCAGCTGCATACATTCAAAATACTGATAGTAGAACATTAAGTGGTAACTTAGTATTTTCTGCAGCCAATGTTGCATTTACAGGAAACGTCAGATTAAATGGTGTTATTGCTAATGGATCTTTAGGAACTGCAGGTCAAGTTCTTTCTTCCAATGGTTCTGCTGTTTATTGGGCTCCTGCATCTAGCGGTTCATCTGTAAATACAACACCATCTAATATTAAAAATATTGTTAATACTAGTGTCGGCATTACACAATCAGTTATCGATACAGCTTCTGCTACAGGTATATCAACAATAGAATACTTAATATCTGCAAGAGATAACACTAATCTAAATTATAAATCTTCTAGAGTACTAATAACTACAGATGGAACTTCTTCTTTTGTAACAGAATATGGTATAGTATTGAGCAATAATTCTGCTCAGGTTTGTTCATTTGACTCTGATATTAATACAGGAAGTATAAGATTATTAGCAACCGGTGACAGTGCAGATGTTGATGTAAGTTTACAGAGAGTTGTGCTTGGTTCTTCTACCGAAGCTGGTGATATTGCTGCGGCTCCTGTTTTAGATAGTGTAACAAATACTTCAAATATAATAGCAGCTTCAGCTAACTCTGTCAAAACTGCTTATGATGTTGGCATAGCAGGACAAACATCTGCGGCGGCGGCATATACAAATGCTGTATCATACACCGATACAAAAGCTGCTACAGCGTATTCTAATGCAACTTCTTATGCTGATACAAAAGCTGCTGCAGCGTATTCTAATGCAACATCTTATACAGATTCTCGTATAATTGATTCTGTAACAAACACATCTATAACATACGCTGCTTCAGCCAACTCTGTTAAAAACGCATATGATAGAGCAATAGATGCTAACACGCGAGCAAGCTCGGCGCAGACGTCTGCTACAGATGCATATTCTAATGCTATAATGTTTGCATCAAACGCAAGTAATATTAATACTGGAACTCTAGCAGAAGCAAGACTTCCATATAGAATGAATCAAAATGTTCAGACAACCGATACTGTAGAGTTTGCTGGGCTTACTCTTTCTGGTAATCTTGTCGTATCTGGCAACGTTAATATCATTGGTGCAAATAATCTATCTATCTCAGATAATATGATTTATCTGAACTCAAATAATGATGTATCTAATCCTGATCTTGGTTTTGCTGGTAACTATAACGATGGCACATATCATCATGCTGGTTTCTTTAGAGATGCATCAGACGGTATTTGGAAAGTATTTGATAACTATGGGCCGGAACCAGATGCTTCTGCATTTATAGATACAACAAACACAACATTTCATATAGCAGATTTTCAGACAAACACACTGTTTGCAAGTTCATTAAGTGCTAATGGATCTCTTGGTACTGCTGGACAAGTACTTACATCTAATGGAACTACTTTATATTGGTCAACAGTTTCTGGAGGTGCCGGTGGATTTACTAATGGTCAATCAATATCAGTAAATAACTTTGTTATAACTGGTGCATTTTCTGCTAATAGTTCCAACGGAACTTCTGGTCAGGTACTTACTTCAAATGGAACAGGTACTTATTGGTCAACTGTTTCTGGTGGTTCCGGAATTTCATCAGGTAAAGCTATCGCTATGGCGTTAGTATTCGGAGGATAAAATGGCTAACCCTAATATAGTGAACACCACTACAATCTATGGAAATACTGCTGCGTTGGCAGTATCATCAACTACTACTAACGTAGTTAGTAATCCAACAAGTTCTGGCAGTGTTTATAAAATAAATCTTTTATCAATTTCAAACTACTCTACTAATAATTATTCTGTTACAGCTGAATTAAATATTGCAGGTACAAATACCAATATTGTGAAGAACGTTGTTATACCTTCTAACTCGTCTCTAGCAGTCATAGGTAAAGATACTGCGATCTATCTTTTAGAGAATAGTTCAATTCAACTTTCAACAACACAAAACTCTGCATTTCATGCTATTTGCAGTTGGGAGCAAATAAGCTAATGCCAAGAATTAGACCAGAAGGTGGACTATCAGGTACATATCAAACACCTACTCCATACGCAGCAAGTGGCATGTGGACTATGCGTGATCTAGATAGAAATAGAAGAATTGGTTCTTGGCCAGCTGATGTTGGAGCAAGTGATGAAGTTTATAAGTACACAGGTTTATTAACACATTTTGATGGCACTGCCAATGATAATAATAATAATATAAAAGATTCACTAACTAACACCGAATTTACTAAAATTCCATTTGCAGATACATTCAGCGTATATTTTCCAGGTTCAATAGGTTATAGAACACCGTTAAGTAATAATTTTGTTCTTACAAGTGATTTTACTATGGAAATGTATGTATATTTTTCTGGTTCTCCAACAGACGTAGCACTGTTTAATAACTATGGTGGTAATAATCTTTCAACAAATTTTGCTTTAGAAATAACTGCAAGCAATAAAGTAGCTCTATTTATCAATGGTCTTAGTACTGTAAGAATAACCGGAACAACTACTGTAACAACTGGTGTTTGGTATCATATTGCAGTAGTCAGATCTTCTGGAGTTGTAAAATTATATGTTAATGGTATTCAAGAAGGATCTTCTTATTCTTTTTCTGGAGAAGTAGGAGCTAATACAGAAGAATATTATATTGCACAATATAATGCTGCCAGTAGATTAACTGGTTATTTATCAAATTTTAGAGTCACAAATACAGCAGTATATACAACTACTTTTACACCACCAACTACAACTCTTACAGCTATAAGTGGTACACAATTATTAATAGCAAACTCTTCTACTTTTGTTGATAATTCTGTTAATGCATATACATTAACTATAAGTCAAACTGGTAACGAAGTTATTACAATTAATCCTATTTCCTTTACAAGAACTGGAAATCCTGGTCAAGGAACATTTAGTCCATACAGTCAACCTGCAGGAAACTGGTCAACTTATTTAGATGGTGCTTCTATTTTAAGCATTGCTGCAAACGCTAATTTCCTTATTGGTACACAAAATTTTACTATAGAATGCTGGGTATATATAAACTCAACAGGAACAATACAAGGTCTTGTAACATCACATCAAACTGGTGGCATGTTTCAATTCTATGTTACAGCTTCCCGAAATATATTTGCTGCAGTCAATACAGATGGTGGTACAACAACAAATTATACTAACTTAACAAGTGCAAGTACAATTAGTAATGGTGTATGGAATCATCTTGCTTTAGTACGCAACGGTACTGAAGTAGCTATCTATATTAATGGAGTAAAAGATACAAATACAGCGACACTTTCTGCTGGCGCAAACATCGGTAGCTATGGTGGTAACAAAGCAATATACATTGGCTCTGCTGCAGATCAAAACAATAAAACTACCGGTCATTTTTCAAATGTTAGATATGTTGTAGGAAGCGCTGTATATACATCTAATTTTACTCCACCGGGACCATTAACAGCCATAAGTGGTACGCAGTTATTAACATGTCAAGATTATAGATTTAAAGATAATTCTGTAAATGGATTTACCGTTTCTATCGTAAGCGCACCATCTATATCACCGTTTTCTCCTTTTGCTCCAACAGAAGAATATTCTGTATCCGCAAAAGGTGGTAGTTATACATTAAATGGCGGTGAATATTTTAGAATATCAACAGCTCAAACTGCGTTTGGTTTAAGTACAGGCAATTGGACTATAGAACTTTGGGCATATTTCACCATCCCGAATGGTATGATCTGGGATACCAGAACTTCCGGCGGTGGTGGAAGTCAAGTTAAACCTACATTATATTTTTCTAGTGCTAATAATTTATCATTTTATGTTTCAGGTGCTACAAGAATATCAGCTTCTGGCATAACTTCTGGTCAATGGTATCATATTGCTATTGTAAAATCTAGTAACAGCACACGTCTTTATATAAATGGGGTGCAAACCGGCTCAGCTTATACAGATACAAATGATTATGGCGCGAGCGCGCAACTTGCAATTGGCGCATCAAATGATAGCGTTGGTTTAATTACTCTTAGTGGTGGCTATATAACCGATTTTAGAATAACAAAAAGTGCAGTTTATACATCATCATTTACACCACCTACATCACCATTAACAGATAACTCATGTTCATTATTATTAAACGGAACTAATGCAAAAATTATAAATCAAACTGGTAGTACAAATATTAGCACTATAAGTGGTGCTAAGCTTTCTACTACACAGAGTAAATTTGGTGGATCAAGCTTAGTATTAAATGGTACAACAGATTATTTAACGTTAACATACTTAAACAACATTGCAGCAAATCCATCAGCCATAGCTCTCGGTATATCTAATTTTACTATTGAAGGTTGGTTTTATACTAATGGTTCAGCTTCAATACAAACCTTATTCCAAATAAATGGCAACTCTGCTGGTTATGCGGCCGCCCGCTTAGATATTACAACAAGTAATACATTACAACTTCTTGTTTCTGCAACAGGATCAGCTCATGCTATAAACTACACGACACCAAGCGCACCAATTGTCAATTTAACTTGGCATCATATTGCTCTCGTAAGATCTGGATCTAATTTTTATATTTTTGTTGATGGTGTACAACGTGGTGTTACACAAACAAGCAGTCTAGCACTAATGGCAGGAAGTGGTTATAATTTAATAGGTGCAGTTATTGCAACAAGCTTACAGGGTTATTTTAATGGGTATATTGATGAGTTTCGTATAACCAGATATGCTAGATACACATCAAACTTTACTCCATCATCGATACCTTTTTCTAATAGGTAACTCTACTTTATAAATAAGTATAAATATTCTTAAAATAGGGGAAAGGGAACCTATTCATGGCAGACAAAGCTTTCATAGTAAAAAATGGTCTTATTGTCAACACAAACCTAATATATACTTTAGGTTCGAATGTTGGTATAATGACTACAACGCCCGGAGCTACTCTTGCTGTAAATGGCAATATCTCTGCAACAGCAAATATTCAAGTTGGTAACGTTAATATAAATACAACTATGGTAGCAGTTTCATCATCAAACGTGATGACATATGCTACCACATTAAAAGTGTATTATGCAAATAATACACAAGCGTTCCCAACTTAATAATGTTTAAGGTGTATTGATGCCAAGACCGTTAAAGATAGATACAGGTACAACACCAGTCTCATTTAAAGAGATGAGTGATGCAGACTATGATTATCTAACACATGTTATCTTAACTCAGTTTGCTGCATCAAATACAGGTGTTGGAACAGTATCTTCAAACAGTAGCTTCACACTAATAGGAACTTTCTCTGATACGTATAGACCATATACGGTTGGTCAACATCCTATTGGCACTGACATCACTACAGTAACTTATAATTTCTATCAAGATTATGGTACTGCTACAGAAACTTTAGTAAGACCTGTGCACTATGATGTAGGTGCAAACACATTCGAGCAGGATGATACGACTCTTAATACTACAGTCATGGCAAACGTTCTTGCTAACTTAGTAAACTATGGTGTTGGAAGCTATTCACTTTCTCCTACTGCTCCGGTCGGTGGAACATGGGTAGCAGAGAGAACTATTCAGAATACTACATCAGCTGCAAATAATGTTACATATGTCTGGAGAAAAACTGCAGCTACAGCTCCAAGCACAGTTAGACCACTAAAGGTAAACTCAACATCGCCGATCTCTGTAAAAGAAATGAGTGATGCAGAGATACAGACATTGACAGACAGATTAAGAAATAGAATTGTAGCTACAGGCATAGGTAAATATGCTGTGCAGTCGACTGCTCCTGTATCTGGTGGTACTTGGGTAACAAGAGGATCGGCGTTCTCTGATACTAGAGAAACTACTTCGACGGTTAGTTATACAGGCACGTACTCAGGCACATATAGTGGAAACTACACTGGAGCGTATACAAGATTCTTTGCTGGAAGTATTGGTGGATTTTTCTCTGGTACATATATAGGTTTTTATACAGGAAACTATTCAGGAAATTATTCAGGTTTAACATTAAATTCAGGCACAGAAACTGTTTCAACAGTATCATTATGGGTGAGGACATCTTAACATGAGAATTATTAGAGCGCCGCGCTGGGCAAATGAAGAAAAAACACACATCATCTGTCAGTTTGAGTATGATGATGGTAGAGTTTTAACAGCTAGTGTTACAGACACTGAAGAAGGTAATCCGGATTGGAAAGAAATCCTTGAAGTCTTTTCTACTGAAGTTATAGATGAAAATACAAAGAAAGACATTGAACTTCATAATGAAAGAAAGACTCAGAGAGAAGAGCAGCAAAAGCAAGAAGAAGAGATTGCTAAGCAAAATATATTGTTCTTAGCTAAGTCTGAAGCTTTTGATCTTGATATTATCAGAGACTCAAGCTATACTGATCTAAAGTCAAACCTCAGAAAAGCTTCATCATTAACAGAAATCCATGCATATGCTGGTGCTATAGTAGCTTTAGAGACTCTTAAAAATAGCTAATTATTCTTCATGAATAAGGGTATTATACTGATAGCTTCTATGTCTAGAGCATACTATGATTCTGCTATTAGATGCGCTGTATCAATAAAAGACTATTCGCCGGAAATCAGTATAACTCTCTTTACTCATCCTGAGTTTATAAAAGAGAGAGATAAAAAATACTTCGATCACATCAGCTATGATATACCTTATCATAGAAGAGCTAAGATGAAAGGTATGTATATGTCACCTTATGACATCACTGCATACCTTGATGCTGATATGGAAGTCATGTCTTCAGAGTTATCAACCATCTTTGATCATTTTGGTGATAATGAAATAATGCTAACTAATATAAGAGAGCATGTTAGCAAAGAAGTATTCATAGATAAAAATAAAACAATAAAGATGCAGTATCATGGTGGTTTCATGCTTTATAAAAAGAATGAAAATACTATGAAACTTTTAAAAGACTGGTATGAAGAGTTTTTAATACAAGATAGCACTGAGTGGAAATACTCTGAATATTTCCCGTCTATGAAAAAGTGGGATCAGTTTACACTTTGGAGATTACTTAAAGATAGTAAATACAAATATAAGATTGGCATTATGCCAGATGATTATAGATGGAACTATATCTGGCTTTATGACATTAAGGGTGCAGACGGTGATAAGTCACCAATAATATATCATCATACTATACCAGATAGGATTGTTCATGCAGGTTATATCAAACATTAATCCTGAACTTAAAAATATCTTAGAAGAGTTTAGTACATGGTTTTTTAATTCAAACTATAACATAGAGTTATCACCATTTGAAAAATTAGATGATAATGAAAAGGGTGACTTTGCAACTTCTAATGAATATCTAAAGCAGGCTCTAAAAGATCCAGAAGCATATGGTTATCCTAAACATATGCTCGGCGCTGTTATGGAAAATAATCTAAATACAAATAGATTACAACCTAAACTGTATAGAGAAGCATGTGATAATATTGATAAAAAACTTATCAACTACTTTGGTGCTAGAAACAATGCGCTAAGAGCATACTATCCTAAAAACGGTTACATAGGTTGGCACAATAATGCGAACGCTCCGGGATATAACATAATCATAACATGTAATCCTGATGGTGACGGTGAGTTTGAACACTATGATCATAACACAGGCATGATCACCAGATATCACGATAAAAAAGGATGGTTCGTTAAGGCCGGTTACTTTGGTTCAATGAAAGAACCAGAGAATCTATACTGGCATTGTGCTAGAACAAGATCTCCTAGAATCACGCTAAGTTATATTGTCCCGCATAAAAGCATTTGGGAATCCATGATTACTGATATTGGTATTCCGGATACAACTCTACAAATAAGTTATAGTACTCTCTAGGATAAAACTTCTTCATACTGTTTAGAAGACATATTTTCTTTTCAGGCTTATAGTATCTAGTCTTAGTCTTTTCTTCACCATAGACTCTAGAATAAAACCAGTTTTGCTGGTAATGATCAAACTCAAAGTTGTTGAAAAGAAAATCATCATCTCCTATGTTTTTACACATATGATAGTCGGTATTTTCTACAAATCTTTCCCAGATATATCTATCTCTAATAGTGTCTATTGACATCACGCTCGAGTTATAAGTATTTTTCCATACTTCTGATTTTTTCCACCAAGCTTTTATTAGTGTCAATCTTTTATTATAGTCTAATATTTCATCTATATTATTCTGGATAACAACGTCTAGATCGATATATGTAAAGTTATCAAGACCAACAACATCTTTATTGAATAGATACATCTTATTCCAATGACCTTCTAGATCATTATCTTTCGGAAAAGATATTATCTCAATACTTCTATTGATATTAAAACAATCATCGGTTAGACAATAAAGCTGAAAAGGATATGTTACGTTTTCTTTTAACATGTACTCAAGCATGTTAACATCTTCTGCAGAATAAAGGTGACCCCACTTAATACATACTATGTTTTTCATATTTTTCCTAGAGCTAGATACATCTTGATGCCGTTTAAATCATATTTTTCGGCGAATAAAGTTTCACTAAATCCACACTGTTCTACAAGATCTTCGATACAAAGAACTG
>Ga0129333_10001377_pt1 | contig 21970 bp, 25 predicted proteins | sample CPB6_08_DNA_FD_94474 | JGI IMG/M metagenome (GOLD analysis project Ga0129333, IMG submission 94474) | Freshwater to marine salinity gradient microbial communities from Chesapeake Bay, USA - CPBay_Sum_0.6_0.8_DNA | ecosystem: Environmental > Aquatic > Marine > Coastal | place: USA: Chesapeake...
CATTATACCAAAAACTCACTGGCAGTCAATGGGCCATTCTCATCTTTTAGGATAAGGTGAAACACTAGTCTTCTATCGAGTCAAGCCACGAGGCAACTTTGATAGCGATAAAAATAGCGATTACTGCACCCATTATTCTTTCGAGCCTCCTAAAAGTATACCAATAAAAAACAATCCAATAGTACCTATACAAAAGATAGCAATAATAGCCTCACTAACTACCTTGCCGACTGTTTCAATATCTATTCCGGTTGATGCAGAGATGAACGCAATAATAGGATAGCAAACCAAGAACAAAACAAAGAAAAACCATATAACATTTGAGATTTTCATCACTTCTCCTTCTCTTGCCTGTTGTTCTCTGATTATACCTAGTATCGGCACGGTGTCAAGAGAAAATCCAGAAAAAATAAAAATTTTATTTGGCACGGCATTTGCTAGGCACACCCCCCGAATGGGGGATGGCGGCGGGCCCGCACCCCCCAAAGGAGGGGGTACGGGTGTTACTATCACTGAGATAGAAACTTAACTACTTGCTTACGACTAACGGGCGTCCAATCCTTATGTAATCTCTTATTAAGTTTACTAGGACGCAGTGAGCCATTGCTCGCAAGAGTGAGTTTATAACCTACAAGGTGGTGGTCTGTTACATGAGTATACTTAACAGCCTCAGCCTTGCAAGTCTTACGATTGAAACCGATACCATATGTTGGTTCATCAAACTTTACCATTTTCATACCCTTTATTTAGAAGTCACCATCGAACTGACCATGATCCCAATCGTCGCCACCGTGCAAGTCTTGCCACTCGGTGTACTCGTCGGGTTGACCATCATCATCCCACTCATCGTATTCGTCGTGGTCGTAGTCGTCACAGTAGTCTTCGTCAAACATTTCGTTTTCTCCTTGTGATGCTCTCATTATACAGGGTATCGGCAGCGTGTCAACCCCTTCTCAAATATTTTTTTCATTTTTTTCCATGACCACATCAAGCCAGATTTCCCCATCTTCCACAACATACCCATATTCATGAGTCGGAGTATAGACCCCAAGATAGACCCTATCCCCTTCGATCCCCTCAAACCCAAACCCAAACCCAAACACCATGAAAAAAGCAGTGAACATTTGTATCCCCTTGACAAGTACCATTCTTTCCTATAGAGAGTATCGGCTGTTCTCTGCACCACTCTTGAGAAAAATAAAAAGATTTTTGTCAACCCCCCTAATGGGGGATGCCGCGGGGCCGCCACCCCCACAATGGGGGGTGGACAGGTGTTCAGTGTACAGACGTTCACTCCTCGTCAAATGGTGAACGCTCGTTCAGTATGTTGTCTTCGTTGTTGTAGAACTCAACCAGTTTCGCATACGCTTCGCTTTTCATCTCCGCGATGTCTCGCGGTTTGGGTTGCTTCTTGGCTTGTCGCTTTGCGAGGTATCTTTCGTAGGCCGCATCCTGTTCAGGCGTATAGGTGAACGTAATGTCAGGGCCGCGAAAATCTTCAAGAGCATCGAAGAACTCTTCGTCGGTCAGAAAGTCATCGTCGGTGTAGTTGATCGTATCCATGTCTCTGTTCCTTGGGTTGATGATGCTTGATTTTACAAAACTGGTTTCGGGCTGTCAACTCCACTTAATCCGATTTGAGAGCAAGACTTCGATGAACTCCAACTCTCTCTTACGATGCAAGTTTGTGGTCTTTCTCTGTTCTTCCAAGCATCGGCTGTATTGAACGTGAACCGCTTCGATATCCATCTCCCAGACCATCTTTCGGAGAGGTTCTTTCCAATCGTACTTGGGCTTTGGGTATTGAGCGGCAATCCGCAGTTCAGCGGTCACATAACCATCACGGTCATCACGGGCGAAGTCACAGCAAGCAGTTGAGTTTCTCATTTTTTCTTTCCTTAGGTCTTTCTTACTTATCGACATTTTACAAACCAGACTTGAGCGTGTCAACAGGTGTACAAATGTTTTTTTGGATTTTTTCTGAGTAGCAAATCTCATGCCAAAACTTTTTCGGCACGCCGTTTGCTCTGGCAGCATACCCCCCTAATGGGGGATGCCGCGCCCGCCGCACCCCCACAATGGGGGGTGTTTCCCCTTGCGTGTGGCCTACATAGGCGGGTGGTTTAGGATGTACAGATGTACACTAGTTGAACCACCGCTTTCGCAACTCGGTTGCACCTTCGGTGATAATGCACCGCAGTAGTGTACGGTGTGCAGTACTGATCGTTTGATCAGATAGCCTACGGCTTGCACCGTGCATGCGAGCGGTTATCTCCTCATCGCTCATGGTTTCGAGTACAGCCTGAAAGTATGGGCCATTGTTTTCGATGCTGAACATTTGTCTACTCCTTACAGTCGAACTGGCATGTAGTCGAGGATGACCTCACAATGGTCACCACAGCACGGGCACACTTCGTACTCGACATGAGTATCGTCGAGGAACTGATTGCAGCACCCACTAGTGGCGACCTGTACTTCACCGAAGAACTCTTCCACTTGGATCTCATCGAAACTGTTCATTTCCTTACTCCTTGTTTCCTTACCATTCATATCGACATTATACAGCCTAGACTTGAGCCGTCAAGAGAAAAAAGAAAAAAATTTTTTGTAGCAAATCTCATGCCAAAAATAGTTTGGCACACCGTTTGCTCTGGCAGCATACCCCCCTAATGGGGGATGCCGCGCCCGCCGCACCCCCACAATGGGGGGTGTTCCCCTCCCTCCCCCCCGCATAGGGGGTTGGGTTAGGTGTGACAGTGTACATGTGTGAGTGTGTGTGTGTGTGTGTGTGTACATGTGTACACTACATGGTAGGTATGGGTGTGTAGCAGTAGAAGATACTGAACACAGTTACAGTGAGGAACAGTAGTATAGTAGTGAACTCAAGATCAGATTGGTCGAACCTTTTCATCATGCTACCCTCTCAAGCGTTTCGATATCGTTCTCATTATCGTAGGCGTTACGATAACCCTTGCCATTGAACAAGCGTACACCAAGCAAGTCTCCGCGAGAATCAATCCCTTCCTTGATACTCTCGACTTCTCCAATGTAAGGGTTGCCACTAGCGGATACCCATTGAACAACGTCACCACAAGAGAACCGATCACCATGCTGAATCTTTTTCATCATTTCCTTTTTTCCTTTTCCCTAGTATATCAGATTTTCTTGGCCGGTCAATACTGAACAAATGTTTTTACAGGATGTTTCCATCTCCGCGAATGCGGTACATGATTCCGCCGATGCTGTAAAGGCAGATACCCTCGCCCATATGCTGAACAAATGAAGCGGAATATCCGTGATGGGCAACTAGGCGGCGAAGCGTATTTTGAACTTGAATCGTCATTTTCTTTCCCTCGTTTTCTCTATTCTAGAGTATCGGCTTTTTCTTGTCAACCCCTTGAATCAGATTTCGTCAGAAACGATTTCCTCATTCTTGTCGTTGAAGATTGTGAAACTGACAGCCCAATCGCTGCCTTCCCAATCTCCACGAACAATGTTTTCTAGCATCGCTGCATCGGAGTGAGTAGTGTAGTCAATCACTTCTCCGAATACGTCATAGATGCGAGCGGTGAACAGGGTTGCAGTTGTGAAGTTCATTTTCTTTTTCCTTTTCTTTCTCGTTTTCCTTATGCCATCATTCTACAGAGTAGATCGGCTCATGTCTAGCAAAATCTTTAGAGATTTTCACGATTTGGTCATAAGTCGTTGGTATCATTAGACTTACGTCATTTTGGATTTTCAGATTTTCTTAGTGGACACTTTGGCGAATGAGAATCGACAGATTTTCCCTAGGGTGGGGGCTAAGGTATACCCCCGTACACTACCTTAAGGTTTTATCTAGGGTGGGGGGGTAAGGTATACCCCCATATACTAAACATTTAAAAAAAGAGATATACCCCCCATTTGCGGGAGGCTCATTTATATGCCGTATATTATATATTTTTTTATGATTTTTCTGAGGGATGCCGAAAAACCGGAGGACATCTAAGAATAGTAGGCACCCCTTTTAAAAAAATGTACTACCTAAACCATCGCCATTGGCTGTATAGATTCGTGAAATCGGCTGAATCTTTCTTGTTCACTAGGGTTGCGGTACAGACTAAGATACAATCTTGTATTAAAGATTTGCACAGGATCATAGAGTTTCTTAAAACGCTCTTTTAAAATATCAAAAATCTCCTGATCCGAAAATCTAAGATAAGTTGCTTTTACAAATGTGGCAACTCCACTACTCACAGCCAAAGGACACTCAACACGCTCGGCATTTCTCATAATTTCATCATAAAGAGTCTTTTGTTTTTTAACTTTAACTCTTGACACAGATTTTGGTTTGTTTCTAGATTTTGGTTTGTTTCTATGAGCAATAGAAAAACGACGATTCTTATTTTTATCTAAAACTTCAGGATACTTTTCTCTCAATCCTAATTTCTTCTCCCATTCAAAAACAGAATAACTTACTTTAGTTCCTCGATATTCTTGATTTTGCTTCCACTTATCCTTAAAGAAATCACTTAGCTCTCCTATATCTGCACCAAATTCTAACCACTTCTTCTCAAACAGTTCAGGAAAATCTCCTCTCTTATCTAATCCGTTTTGACTATGACTTCCTTCCATCAGATGAAGAGGATTATAGCATTTGCTATTATTACACAAATGCCTAACCAGCTTTGGGTAAGTTCCATAATGTTCCCAAAAAGCTACTCTATGTTTCATAAGAGTTTTTTCCTCTCCATTTACTACTATATTTAAAGATCCATATCCTCTTTGACCATTAACATAATTTGCTTCTTTGCAAGGTGTTTCATCATAAAAATTTTCTGTGCTCAATGTATAATTATCATTATAACTTTTAGCGCCTACTGCTTTCTGCAAAAATGGTAAAATTGTTTCTAGTTCTGGGTGTTTATTTTTATTATAATAAGAACTAGTGTTCCATTTTAATAAATATTTATTTTCAACATCAAGAAGATCTTTTTCATTAATTTCTCCCTCTATAAGATAGCATTTAAAAGTATACTTTCTTGAGTTATAGTCTTTTTGCAACTCCCTATTAAAGTGCTTTTTTCTTTTTAAATCGTGCATATGAGATCTTAATCTGCTTATAACATTAATGCTAGACCCTACATAAATTTTTGGGTTTTGAAATATTGCAGAATCTTTTGAGTTGGTAGTATCAATAAGACTAATTTTTCTTCTAACTTCTATAAGATAAATTCCACTAATTTTATTTTTGCTTTTAAGACTAAGAAGTTGCATTTGCTCAATTTCGCTTGATGTGATTCTCAAAGAAACATTTCTTTGTTGAAGCAGTTTTCTTAGTGCGCTCTTGCTAATATTATATTTTACCATAATTTCTGGTTTTGTCATCCCATTAGCATAATCCTGAACTACTCCCCGTTCCTCTACACCATTAAAAATTCTTCTTGTTTTTCTCTTTTTCTTATCAAGACAATTTTTTGGTCTTCCGTTTTTCATAAGGTCCTCCTTGGGTTAGCTATATAATAGCTCCAGATCAAACTCATACAAAGAGTGTACTTATATTTCGCTTGACAACAACTTAGTCTAATCTACTATAATATAATAAAAAGGAGTAATCATGGATATTAGAATAATAAAGAGCGAACTTCATTCTGTTGCGTCTAAGGATCTAGATATAGAACAAGATTTATCGCAACCAGATCAAAATCTACAAGAAACTCTACAAGCACATGAAAAGAAAAGCCAAGAAGAAAACACAGACAAACAAAAAAATTAGCGAACAAGAACTTCTGGATACTATCAATATTATTTCTAAAAAATTGGCTTATAAATTCAAATTTGGATATCATGAAATAGAAGATATGAAACAGCAAATTAGTGTTTTTGCTATAGAAGGATTACAAAATTATGACTATGACAGACCATTAGAAAACTTTCTTTGGACTCATGTTAGAAACCGGCTATTTAATTATAAAAGAGACAACTATCAAAGACCAGATAAACCCTGCAACAGTTGTCCTATGTATGATAAATTTTGCGGAGATACTGAAAATGATTGTTTAAAGTATAAAAAGAAATCAGATTGCAGCATGTATCAATTATGGCATATTAGAAACAACGCTAAAAAGAATTTAATGTATCTAAACAGCATAGATGAGATTAAAGAATATCTTCCAAATATTATTAGTGCTCAATCGAATGCAGAAGACAGAGAGCTTATTTTATTTTTAGAAGAAGAACTTATTGAAGATTATCGTAAAATTTTCCTTAAGCTCAAATCTGGCTCTAAGGTTTACAAACATGAAATTGATAAGCTAGCACATAAAATAAAAGAGATGTTAAACGATGATTAAAAAAAGAGGAAAACTTGGCAATGACGAAATGGGTTTTATCCGTAATAGCATAGGAAAGCTAAGTATAGAACAAATTGCAGATCAGCTTAACAGAACAGTAAAACCTATAGAAAAATTTATAGTAAATAACAATTTAAGCTTTGATGCCGAAGATAACGATAACGACAAAATACTAAGAGTAAAATTACACGCTAAAACTTTCTGGCCCGAAATAGTAAGACAGTTTGATGAAGATACTGGAGAGTTGGATTATTTTGAAAATACATGGATAAGCCTTATCAAACAATTTAGAGAGGACGTGCTACCTGCAGAAGAATTACAAATCAAACAATTTATTACTATAGACATACTTATTAACCGAAGTATGAAAGAACGAAAAAGACACATTAGTGAAACAGAAAGGCTCCAGAAACAAGTTGATGCAGAATATAGTGTTCCTGAAGATCAAAGAGATATTCCTCGTTTAGCTAACTTAGAAACTCAACTAAATTTTGCCAGGAATAGCATTGCGAGCTATACTAATGAATATACTAAGTTATTGAGCGAACAACAAAAGATTGGGAAAGATCTTAAGGCCACAAGAGAACAACGTATTAAAAGAATTGAAGATGGAAAAAGCAGCTGGGTTGGATTAATTCGTATGTTGGAAGATGAACTAATTCGTGAGAAAGAAGGTAAAGAAATGAGTATTTTAGCTATGGCCACAGAAAAAGCCAGAGAAACTCTTTTTCAAAACCATCAGTATGAAGATCAAACTATAGATCAACCAATCTTAACACCAGAAAGTATTCAATATTTAGATGACTTATAGAAATTACCAAGATCCTCAGTATAAAGAATGGAGAAAAAAGGTTTATGCCCGAGATAAATTTTGTTGTCAATGGCCAGGATGTAATAAAAGAAACAAATTACAAGCTCACCATATTCACAAATGGAGCGATTTCCCAGGGTTAAGATATCATTTAGATAACGGTATTAGTTTATGTTATGATCATCATAAACTTATTACAGGAAACGAAGAAGCTTACATTAATTTTTTTAATCAACTCATAGTAAAAGGAAAACTAAAATGAAACTAGCAAAACCAATAACTTTACAACCCCCAAAATATACAGATCCAGCAAGCAATACATTAATGTCCCCGCCTCCTATAACTACTGATTATTTAGAAATAGCTTATATTGATAATGATGCTACTAAAGAATATCTTATGACAATCAAATATATACCAAAATCAATACTTATCTTCAATTCAGAAGAATATCATGATAACATAACCAAAGATATAGCAAGAGCTAAATTTCTACAGATAGCAGGAGACGATATACAACTCTTTCTGCAAAAGCAATATCCTAAAACCCTAGAAGAAGAACCATATGGACCAGGTAGCATTTTACATAGTATGTTTAGTTCTTTAGGAATAAAGGCGGGTCCTAATTGTAGTTGTAAAAGACATGCCTTAAAAATGAATGAAGAAGGTATTGAATGGTGTGAAGAAAATCTAGAAACTATTCTAGGATGGTTACAAGAAGAAACTAAAAAACGAAATATTCCTTTTGTTAAAAGTGCAGCTAGCTTAATAGTTAAAAGAGCTATTAATAAAGCTAGAAAATTTAGAGATATGCAAAATGCCTAATACTGACCCTTTTACAATAATAGTTGATACTAGAGAACAACTTCCCTGGGAGTTTGGGGCTCATTCTACAAGCAGAGAAAAATTAGATACGGGTGATTATACTATTCAGGGTTTAGAACATTTATTATCTATAGAAAGAAAACAAAGCGTTAGCGAAATAGCTAATAATATAACTGAAAGTAGATTTCCAGATTTTCTAGAACGATTAAGTCTTATTCCTCATAAGTTTATGTTATTTGAATTTGATTTAGATGATGTTTATAACTTTCCAGTAGGTAGTGATATTCCTAAAAGAATGTGGGAAAAATTACGAGTAAGCAACAATTATATATTAAAAATGATCATGAGTTTTCATGTTAAGTATGGAATACACACTATCTTTTGTGGAGATAGTGATAATGCAGAAAAGATGGCAGTTAGAATAATGAGAAGCGTTTATGAAAAGTACAAACAACAACTCGATATTTGAAAACGCTTGGTTAAATCTTGGCGATCTCAATGAAATCATTTTGCCGAATAATCCTTTGTTCGGACGAACCAAACAAGATCTAGAAAATCCTGATTTGCATTTGTTAAGATTGCTCGCCAACCCGCGTTATTTTGGTACGACAGTAAAATTACTTTTTGGTATCGAACTTCATCCAATACAAGTAGCGCTTATGCAAGAATTTTGGAACAGACCATTTCCTATGTTTATTGCTAGTCGTGGTTTTGGTAAATCATTTAGTTTAGCTCTTTATAGCATGTTAAAGTGCATTCTTGTGCCTGGAACCAAGATTGTTATTGTTGGTAGCGCATTCAGACAGAGTAAAGTTATTTTCGAATATATGGAAACTATGTGGAGGAATGCTCCTATAATAAGAAGCATTTTTAGTAGCAATGATGATGGACCGCGAAGAGATGTTGATAGGTGTACTATGCGTCTTGGCGATAGTTGGACTATTGCTGTTCCTATGGGCGACGGAAGCAAGATTAGAGGACTCAGAGCGCATATTATCATTGCTGACGAGTTTGCTAGTATTAGTCCGGATATTTATGAAACGGTGGTGGCGGGATTTGCTGCCGTAAGTGCTAGTCCAATTCAAAATGTTAAAGAAGAAGCTCGTAAAAAAGCAATGAGAGCAGCAGGTCTTTGGAGCGATGAACTAGAAGCTGTTCAAATCAAAAAAGGAAACCAAGCTATAATTAGTGGTACGGCTGATTATAGTTTCAAGCACTTTGCTGATTACTGGAGACGCTATAAATCTATTATCAATAGTAAGGGCGACAAACACAAACTAAGAGAAATATTCGGCAATGATCCTCCTGAAAGTTTTAACTGGAAGGATTATTCCATAATAAGAATACCTTATGAACTTATTCCAAAAGGTTTCATGGATGATAGACAGGTAGCTAGAGCCAAAGCCACGATTCATACCGGCATTTATAACATGGAGTATGCCGCTTGTTTCACTGCTGATAGTGATGGATTTTTTAAACGGAGTCTTATTGAGAGTTGTGTGACTAGAGACAAGGATCCTATAATTATTAACGGGCGAGAAATAATTTTTGATCCAGTAACTCAAGGTAATTCAAAACACAAATATGTTTATGGTATTGACCCAGCGTCCGAACAAGATAATTTTAGTATTGTTGTTTTAGAAATGCACGCGGATCATACACGAATAGTTTATTGTTGGACTACTAATAGAAGCAACTTTAAAGATAGACAAAAAACAGGCCTTGTTGGAGAGCATGACTTTTATGGTTTCTGTGCTAGAAAAATACGAAACCTAATGAAAGTTTTTCCATGTGAAAGAATAGGAATGGACGCTCAGGGAGGAGGTGTTGCAGTAGAAGAAGCTCTACATGATGAAAACAGACTAATGCATGGAGAAGTTCCTATTTGGCCGATAATAGATCCTGATAAAGAAAAAGATACTGACGATCAACAAGGTTTACACATACTAGAGTTAGTTCAATTTGCTAAAGCCGATTGGACAGCAGGAGCAAATCATGGATTAAGAAAAGACTTCGAAGATAAAGTTTTATTATTTCCAAGGTTCGATGATCTTAGTTTAGGACTAGCTCTAAGTAAAGACGGCGAAGATATACTTGACAGCGATATCAAAAAAGTCTATGATAATGAAAGCGAATGTATATTAGAAATAGAAGATTTAAAAGATGAATTAACAACTATCGTAATGACTCAAACTAGTCATGGAGTCGGAGGAAGAGATAAATGGGATACACCAGATGTTAAATTGCCTAATGGCAAAAAAGGAAAACTCCGCAAGGACCGCTATAGTGCTTTAGTTATTGCTAACATGATAGCAAGACAAATGAATAGAGAATTAGCACATGCAAGTTTTGATCTAATAGGTGGTAATCTTAGAAATATGGATAAAAAAGAAGGACAGTTATACAAAGGACCAAACTGGTTTACCGAATCTGCTAACGAAGACATTTTCAAGGGAGTTTACAGATAGAGGTGTATCAACTATTTAATCCCAATACAATTACAATACAATACAATTAATACTATTATGAAAAACTCAAAAATACCAGATGCTGAACCTGTTAATGAGAATGCTTATATTACATGGAATGATACTGATTTAGCAGATAAAAGAATAGCCTTAGAGCAAGCTTCAAAAAGCTTAGATGAATTTGGAGGAGTAGAAAGAACATCTGCTTCTAGATGGGGTAGACCAGCAGATTGGTCCAATCTTACTCCAGAAGGAACTAGTGGTAGGCCAGGATTAACAAGAGCAGACTACGAAGCTTTTAGACCAGATGAAGCTGTTCCTAAGAAATTAAAAGGTATTCTTAGAAATTCAGATCTTATCTATAGCAGAGTAGGACTCGTTAAAAATGTTATAGATCTTATGGGTGATTTTGCTAGCCAAGGAGTTAGAATTTCTCATCCTAATAAAAGAATAGAAAGATTCTATAAAAACTGGTTTGCTAAAATCAATGGACCAGACCGTAGCGAAAGATTTCTAAATACTCTTTATCGTCTTGGTAATGTAGTTATAAATAGACAAACAGGAAAGATCAGCGTTAAAGCAGAAAAAGAACTATACAAAACTCATGCTTCTCCAGACATGATAATCAATTACCAGGAATTAGTACCAGCTAATGAAAAAAGAGAAATACCTTGGAAGTATACTTTTATTGATCCTGTTTATGTAGATATTGTAGGAGGTCCATTATCTGGATTTGTAAATGCTAAAACATATTGTATTATGCTTCCTACCGGTTTGAGAAAAATGATTACAAACCCAAAAAATTCTGCTGAGATTGCTATAGTAGAAAAACTTCCTAAAAGTATCATAGAAGCATCCAAAACAAAAAAGCCATATTTACTAGATCCTGACAAAACATTAGTATTCCATTACAAAAAAGACGATTGGCAAACATGGGCTTATCCCATTATTTATAGTGTGATGGACGATATTAATACTATCGAAAAACTAAAGCTTGCTGACCTTGCTGCTCTTGATGGAGCTATTAGCAACATTCGTATATTTAAGCTTGGTAGCTTGGACCATAAGATTGCTCCTACTGCTGCGGCTGCGAGTAAACTCAGTAGTATCTTACAAAATAATGTTGGTGGAGGAACAATGGATCTTGTTTGGGGTCCAGATATTGAGCTTATAGAAAGCAAATCAACAGTTTATCAATTTCTTGGTCAAGAAAAGTATGTTCCTCATTTGAACATGGTTTATGCAGGCCTTGGAATTCCACCAACTCTAACTGGAACCTTCGGAGCTGCTGGAACAACCAATAATTTCATTAGCCTTAAAACATTAACTCAAAGATTACAATACGGAAGAAGAGTATTACTTGAGTTTTGGAACAACGAAATTAGAATGGTTCAAAAAGCTATGGGATTTAGTCAACCAGCTATTATTGAATTTGAAAGAATGGATTTGAGTAATGAAGAAGCAGAGAAAGCTCTTCTTATTCAGTTAGCCGATAGAAACGTTATTAGTGACGAATTATTACAAACTAATTTCGGCTTCAATCCTGATCTTGAGAAGTCAAGACTCAACAAAGAAAACAAAGAAAGAGAAACCAATAGAATGGTTAATAAGAGTGGACCTTATTATGATCCAACATTTGAAAGTGGTCTTAAGAAGTTAGCTCTACAACTTGGTCTTGCTAGCCCAAGCGAAGTCGGCTTAGAACTTTTCGAAAAGAAAGAAGGAGAAAAAACAGTTCTTGAACTTAAGACAGAATCTGAAATTGAAAAAATAAAAAGTCAACCACAAAAACCAGTTAATGAAAGTGGAAGACCTCTAGGAAAAGGTGATACAGAAAAAAGAAAGCAAAGAGAATTCAAACCACAACCAGGAATTCCTCAAAATGCTTCGTTACAGTTATGGGCTATACAGGCTCAAGAGAAAATCTCTGAAATAGTAAATCCTTTCTTACTTGAGTTTTACTCCAAAAAGAATATGAGAAGTTTATCGTCGGAAGAATATAATGAAGCAGAAGAGACTAAAACTAAAATATTCTTTTCTCTAGAGCCCAACACCATAGTAAAAGAAGATATTGTTTTAGATAAACTCAATACTATTAATAGTATTGAACTAAAAAAAGTACATAGTTCTTATATGAATTTTCAAAGAATGCTATCAATTGAAATCCATAGACAGATGACTACTGAAGAGCTAAAATACTGTAAAGCATTCTTCTATGGACAAGTGGTGTAACATAAATGAACACTACTCTAAGAAAGGTTAAAAAATGAAAGTTTTTGAACAAGAAAAAAATGATGGTCTAGAAGAAAAAATTAAAGCCAGTGCAAGTTTCACATACGCTTGTTCTGTAGAATCTTCTGATGTTAGTGTAAAACGCGGAGAGATCAAAGCTCTCGCAGGAGTAGACGATAAGGATTTGTATTATACTCAATCTATTTTAGTAAGTACAGACTGGAACAAGAATGACGACATTTTTGATCCTAAAGAAGTATGGGCAGCAAAAGATACTCCAACACATAAGCCTACAAATATCGAACACCAAGAATCAAAAATCGTTGGTCACATTATTAATAACTGGCCAATAACAGAAGAAGGAGTTATAATAAGTAATGATACTCCTGTTGAAAATTTACCATCGAAATACCACGTTCTTACTGCATCAGTAATTTACACTGGTTTTACAGAGCCTGAACTTAGAGAAAGAACATCTGAACTAATTCAGGAAATTGAAGCAGGAACAAAGTATGTTAGTATGGAATGTTTCTTTAATGGATTTGATTATGGTCTTCAGGATAAATCTTCTGGAGAGATAAAACTACTTCCAAGAGAAGAAGCAACAGCATACCTAACAAAACATTTAAGAGCCTACGGAGGCTCAGGCGAATTTGAGAATCATAAAATTGGTAGAGTTCTGAGGAACATTACTTTTAGTGGAAAAGGTTTTGTAGATAGGCCCGCAAATCCAGAAAGTATAATTTTTCAGAAAGAAAACTTTAAATTTTTAGAAAATCAAAAAACACTTGAAAATGAAAAAGAAGGTGTATCACCTATACAAGCCACACAGGAGGCATCAATGAGTTCAGAAATTTTAAACCCTAACGATAAGGTAGAAGCCATGAATGATTGTACAGAACTAGTAAAGGAAGCTTATGCTGCTCGTGATGAGTTTAAAGCTCAAGCCTCCGAGCTCAAAGCAGCTCTAGATCTTTTAACACAAGAAAAAGAAGAAGCTGCTAAGAAGAGCGACGAAAATTTAAAGAAGAAGCAAGACGAAGAAACACAAAAGGACGAGAAGATGATGAAGCTGAAGTCAGAACTTGACGCAGCTCTTGAAGCTATCGCTGCTTACAAGGACAAAGAAGAAGAAATGAAGAAAAAGGAAATGATGATGAAGCGCAAGGCTTCCCTTCTTGAGGCTGGTCTTGATGAAGAATCAGCATCTTCTAATGTAGAAAAATTTGAAGCTCTTGATGATGAATCTTTTGATAACATGATTTCTCTTATTGCTGCTATGAAGCCAAAGATGCCACCATCTGAGGATGATGCCAAAAAGGATAAGAAAGAAATGATGATGAAGAAAAAGGCTTCAGAAGAACTAACAGAAGCTCTTGAAAATGTAGAGGTTACAGAAGAAGCTAATTTGACAGTTGGTTCAGATGAGTCAGAAGACGAAATGACCAGCACAAGAGCAGCTTTAATTGATTTTGTTTACAACCGACTCGGTAAAACTTTAGATAAGGGAGAATAATAATGGCTCTAAAACCAGATAGAAATGAAGTCTACACAGATATTTCATTTTTCATGAATACTGTAGGCGAACGTGGCGGTATTGTTTCACATGTAACAGGTGGTGTTGGTTCTTCAATGGACGATGCTAATGCTGTTGTTGGGTATGCAGCAGCAGCTGCTACCAACCCAGCTGGACTCCTGTTAAACGACGTTGTTGATCTTGACCTAACCAGACAGCATATGAATTGGTTTAAAGACGAAGTACAAAAGGGTAGCAAGGTTACCGTTCTTCGTCAAGGTTTTGTTGTTACCAACATGATTGATGGTGCTGCAAATCCAGTAGCTGGTCAACCAGCTCACTATGTTGCTAACGGTCTGTTAACCAATAATACTGGTAGCGGCAGTCCACAAGTTGGTCGTTGGCTCAGCGCCAAGGATGCAGACGGTTACGCTAAAGTCGACATCAACATTACATAACTTTTGAAAAAAACAGGAGACTATAAAATGGCAAAGAAATTTGAACCTACCCCAGAGCTCACAGATCTACTTATTAGATCTGGTTCAGCTCGTAGAGAAGAAGCCTTAGCAGCTACCAATGAGTTTGCTAAAGCTCTTGAACTTCCACTTCGTCAAGGTCTTCTTAGTGGAGACATTCTTGGCAACATCTTCGAAGCTATTCAATTAGCTCCGGGTGCTGCTCCAGAATTCCCACTAGACTTCCTTTCCCCAGGCACTGAAAAGGACTTTGTTGCTTATACAATTCCTAATCATGGCTATATTCCACAGCGTCATGTTGAGAGCGATTATGTCATGGTTCCAACCTATGACATTGCTAACGCTATCGACTACTTACTAAAGTATGCTCGTGATGCTCGTTGGGATATTGTTGGTCGTGCTATGGAAGTTCTTGAGAACGGTTTCGTCAAGAAGATGAATGACGACGGATGGCATACTCTTCTAGCTGCTGGTGTTGATCGTAACATCGTAGTTTATGATGCTGATGCTGGCGCTGGTCAGTTCACAAAGAGATTAGTTTCTCTCATGAAAACTGTTATGCGTCGTAACGGAGGCGGTAATAGCACAAGCACAAATCGTGCCCAGCTTACCGACCTTTATGTTTCACCAGAAGCGATTGAAGATATTCGCAACTGGGGTCTTGATCAAGTTGACGAAATTACTCGTCGTGAAATTTACGTTGCTAATGACGGCAGCGGATCACTCACAAGAGTATTTGGCGTTAATCTTCATGACCTTGATGAACTTGGCGAAGGCCAAGAGTATCAACTCTACTACCAGAACGTTCTTGGTGGTGGACTTCCAGCAGGCGACGTTGAGATTGTAGTTGGCCTTGACCAGAGCAAGCGTGATGCTTTCATCATGCCAGTTCGCGAGCAAGTTCAAATCTTCGAAGATGAATCACTACATCGTCAGAAGAGAGCTGGCTACTATGGTTGGGCAGAGCAAGGCTTTGCTGTTCTTGATAACCGCAGAGTTATTCTTGGCTCACTATAAGTCTAGCACTTATAACTAAAAGATTAGAGGCTGCTGAGAAATCGGCAGCCTTTTTTCTTTATAGTGTATTATAATGTTGAAGTCCTTATTTTAGAGAGAAAAATAGGAGAGAGAGAAATGCCAGCAATTAATGTATTTACAGTTAGAAAAGATACCCAAGCTAATTGGGCAGCAGCTCCTGCTGAATTAGGCAGAGCTATATTATATGAAGGCGAATTCGGATATGAAACAGACACTTTCGCTTTAAAGATAGGCGATGGTGTTAGGTCTTATTCTAGTTTACCTTATTTTATTGCACCTGGAGGTGCCGGTGGTGGAACTGTCACAGCTTCTGGACTTATTGATGGATCTGGAATAGCTAATTATTTAAGTCTATTTGCTGATACAGATACGGTTGTTAATAGCGTTGTATACCAAAACGGAGCCAATATCGGAGTAGGAACAACTAATCCTGCTTATAGACTAACAGTAGACGGCTCTTTTTCTGCTTCAACCAAAAGCTTTGATATTCCTCATCCTTCTGATCCAAATAAGAGACTAGTTTATGGAAGCTTAGAATCTCCTTATCATGGAATTAGAATGACTGGCAGAGACGTAATCAGAAATGGATTATGTGTTATTAAACTTCCTAGCTATGTAAAAGACTTAGTGAGACAAGAAGGCTGCTCTGTAAATTTGACGAATATTAAACATTCTAAAATTCTTTTTGTTGACACGATTGACATTCCTAATAATACTATTACTATAAGAATAGCAGAACCCGTAGCAAGAGACTTAGAGTTCTTTTGGGATTTCACTGCTATCAGAAAGGATATTGCGGACTTAGTAGTAGAACCTTAGGAAAATTTATGAGAATTTTATGTCAGGATATAATTGATCAGGGTGGAGATGTTATACCTTTGCTTTTGCCTGCAGGAGAATTAAAAGCTCCTGCAAGCGCTAATGTGAGTGTATTATCAATAAATAATAAACTATTGGTCAATATTAGAAATCTTAACTATGTTTTATATCATGCTGAGAACTTAAAAAATTCTCATGCTTTTGGTCCTTTAGCTTATCTTCACCCAGAAATAGATCAGACTCTTACTACATATAATTATATCTGTGAGCTTGACGACAATCTTAATATAGTAGCTTATTCTTTAGTAGATACAACAGCAAGCGATGTTCCTCCTTTATGGGAATTTGTTGGACTAGAAGATGTTAGGTTAGTACATTGGAATAATGAGCTCTGGCAGTGCGGAGTTAGAAGAGACACAACACCAAACGGTGTTGGAAGAATGGAACTGGTTAAGTTAGGAGTAGAAGGAAATAAGATTAAAGAGCTATCTAGAGACAGAATGCCTGCTCCTCCTCCTAATGATAGTTATTGTGAAAAGAACTGGATGCCTATTATAGACATGCCTTATCATTTTGTAAAGTGGACAAATCCAACAGAAATAGTTAAGTACGATATAAATAATAAGACTACAACAACAGTTAAGATTAGTCCACAAGCTAATATCCAAACAAGTGATCTAAGAGGAGGCTCACAAGTAATCTCCTATAAGAACCACTTTATCTGCATTACTCATGAAGTAGATCTTTATTGGAGCGAAGCAGGAAGAAAAGATGCTGATTATTGGCATAGAGTTATAGTATGGGATAAAGATTTCAATATTGTACACGCTTCTGAGCCTTTTACTTTTATGAATGGCAAGATTGAATTTTGTGTTGGATTAACTATACATAACAACCAATTTATTGCTACTTTCGGATATCAGGATAATGCTGCTTATTTAGCTAAAATACCAACTCAAATAATGGATGGACTTACTGGACTATGATAAATAAACAACTTTTACACGACTATATTTTAGATCCCAAAAACCCAGTTAAATGTTATCGTTTAGGATATGCATATTATTCTGTAGAACATTATGGAGAAGCTGTTAGTTTCTTTTTAAGAGCAGCAGAAAATTCTGAAGGAGATCTAAGATACAACTCTATGCTTCATGTTGCTTTTTGCTATAGAGCTTTAGGAGGCAGAAACTATACTCTTAATAGCATTTATAAGAGCATGATCGCAAGGTTTCCAGCAAAGCCAGAGGCTTATTTTCATTTAGCAAAATTATGCGAAAGAGAAAATGCTAATGTTGATGGGTACATGTGGGTTCATTTGGCCCTAGAGAATTCTAATAATGCAGGAACAGAATATCATGATCTTGAGTTTGATTTTGTAGAAGTATTATTCTTAAAGGCTTATTTTGCGTGGCTATTAGACAAACCGGCAGAATCCAGAAGAACATATGAATACATTCTTAAAAACTATCTTCATGAGTTAGATGAGGGAAGAACTCAATTTCTTAGAGGTCAACTTCTAAAGTTTGGCATGGCTAAAGAATCTGAGACTATACAAGCTTATAATAATAACAATAAGCATCAGTGGATTTATGAGTTTGATAACATTAATGAAATACAGAATAATCATTCGCAAGCTCTGCAAGATATGTTTGTGCTTTACTGTCATAACGGTAAAAAGAACGGAACTTATCTTGAGGTCGGGGCAGCGTTTCCTTATTACACGAGCAACACTGCATTACTAGAGCAGTTTGGCTGGAAGGGTGTTGGTCTTGAGCTTGATCCAGAAATGGTAAAAATTTACAATCAGCACAGAAGAAACAAAAGCTTACAACAAGATGCTCTTACAGCAGATTATGATAAGCTATTAACAGAATATTGTGGTGTTACAGATGTAGATTATCTTCAAGTAGATATTAAAACATCTGAAGAAACTTATAAAGCTTTACAAAGAATTCCTTTTGATAAGTATAGGTTTGCTGTTATAACCTATGAACATGACGATTATGTAGATGATACTCAAAGCTATAAACAAAAATCAAGAGACTTTCTTTTTTCTAAAGGATATCTTTTAGCTGTTCCAGATGTTGCTCCTATTGATGGGTATAGTTTTGAGGACTGGTGGATTCATCCAGATCTTATTGATATTACTAGAGTTTGGTCTATGAATAGATTAGCTAAAATAAATTGGGGAAATACCACATTAGAACAAAGAGACAGAATTTATAATAATGTTCAATTAGAAAATTTATACGAATACTGGAGACCTGTTAAGGATGGAGATGTTGTGGTAGACATTGGAGCTAATGTTGGGGCTTTTGGAGTTAGAGCACTAAGAAAACAACTCAAAGCTCTTTATGAAGTAGAAGCATCATCAGACCTCATGGATACCTGCGTAAAGAACACTTTAAAATATAATAGTAGAAATAGCCCTATAAGTTATTTAAACCATTCTATCTGCAAACCAGGAAGTAATGTAAACTCTTTTACAGGACCAGAAGAATTTACAATCGTAACATTTAAGCAATTTCTACAAAATAATAAAATTTCTTACATAGATTTCCTAAAGATTAATGCAGAAGGTGCTGAGTACGATATCTTTACAAGTGAAAACATGTACTTTCTAAAAAACAACACTATGTTCATCGCTGCAGAATTTCATCTAGGATATGAAGATGGAAAGCAAAAATGGAAAAACTTTAGAGATAAGTACCTTCCACACTTTCCAAATAGAAAAATTAGATCGTTTAAGAATCAAAACATTGTTCCAGGATATATTATTGATCTAGAACCATACTTAAATGATAATCAATTTGTAGATACTTACGAACATCCTTTTATGGTCTATATAAATAATGATAGAGCCTACCTCTAAAATAAAAAACTTACCACCTATCTTTATAGTAACTTTAGAAGAGTCTATAAAAAGAAGAATAAACTTATACAAACAGCTTAAAAAGTACCATATAGAGAATTTTAAATTTTGTATGTATAAAAGGTATGCTGAGTATGGTTGGAAATTTACTGGAAAACATCTTGATAATATAAGTCATAATAGCTATGGTCCAACAACATCTCATATACTAACAAATAAATATTGGACAGAAAATACAGACCATGATTATGTTTTAGTTATAGAGGACGATATAGATTTATCTACTATTGATTTATGGAACTTTAAATGGGACGATTTGTTTAAGTCTCTGCCTTTAGATTGGGACTGTGTTCAGCTATCAATAATGAGAGAAAATCCCAATGACTTAGAGTTTAGAATAAAAAGAAGATATATGCCAGACTTTGGATGTCAAATTTATTTGATAAAAAGACATTACGCAGAAAGAATGGCTAAACTTTATTATAGACCAGATGGGTTTCATTTAGAAATTCCAACTTGCAGGGTGCTTCAAGCAGAAGATAAAGTTGAATGGCTAGATTTATTCCCTATAGTAGAAAATTTAGTATTCGAAGGAATAGGTAAGGTCTATAACTTACCTCTATTTTGTGAGGATTTGGACAATACTAACACAACAGGAATAGGAATAAGTATAGAAGAATATCGCTTTCCTTGTCGAGAATTATTACTAAAAAAAATATCCGAGTATAAATTTTAGTTCTTTTGGTGTAATGAATTCCTGAAGATGAAGCTTTACTATAGCTATAAACTTAGGAGTTTAAAAATATGGCAGATATTCTAATAACCCCAGGTGATGGCACGCTGGTATTCTATAGCGGTGCTGGGGGCGTAGGCGAATTAGGTAGATTTACAGCAACACCAAGCGGAGTATCTTATACTTCCACTGTTGGTTCATTTACCGTTGATTCTCTAGTTGTAAATGGGTCAATGAGTGTAGCTCAACTAGACACACTTGTTAATATTCTTCCTACAGATTATGTAATTGTTGAACAAAGCGGAGTAACAAAAAGAACTCTGGTTTCAGACTTTTTAGCAGACGCTGGAACCATTCAAGAAGTAGTAGCAAATGAAGGAGTTTACATAAGTGGCAGCTATTTAGGAACTGTTTATAACACTACTATCGGAGATAATGTTACTAATGTTGCTGTTGGAGGTTTGAGTGCCGGTACAGCAGCTTCAGTTCTAAAAACAAAAAGCATTGTAGAAATTCTTGACGATATTTTATTTCCAACTCTTGAAGCCACCATTGCCAGCAATCGTAGCGTATCATTAGATGTTTCTGGTGGTGGCGGAACATTAGAAGTTGGCAGTTCAGTAAGCAGAACTCTAACTGCAACTTTCAGCCAAGGTTCTATTACCAATGGAGACGGATCAGCTGGTCCATCTCTTGTTGGAGCTGCTACACAGTATACATTTACTGGTACTGGTATCTCTTCTACAGCTCAAGCTGGTAATACCTTAAGTCTAGGTAGTGCTACTGTTGTTAATGGTTCTAATAACTGGGCTGTAACTGCAGATTACGGAGCAGGTTCCGGAGCATACTATGACAACAAGAGCGTTGCCGGTTCAAACTTAGACGCATCTAGAGCTTCTGGAAGTGCTTCAGACTCATCAAGCAATCCAACAATCACAGGATTACATCCTTATTTCTATGGCTTATCAAATAGTGAGCCTACTGCTGGAGACATTCAAAGTGCTATTGCGGCTGGTGCAGGAACAAAGGTTGTATCATCTTCAACTGGTACTGTTAGTGTTCAGTTCAATGCTACAACAGCAAATTATCTATGGTTCGCTGTTCCTGCAACAAGCACAGACAAGACTGTATGGTATGTTAATGCTTTAAATAATGGTAGTATTGGAGGAGGATCCAATCTGTTTGGTAGCCCAACTACTTTAGCTGTCGATAGCCCAGAATCTTACTGGTCAAGTGTTAACTATGATATTTATATCACTAACTATGCTACAACTACCGGTTCTGACACAATGCAATTAAGGAATTCATAAATATGGCTATAAATCTTAATGACAATCTAAATATACTAGCTCCAAAGAGCGTAGATTCAAGATTTGGTCCTTACGCGAGTACAGCAGCTGCTATTGCGGCATTGGGTGCTTCTGTTAGATACCAAGGCTTGACAGTAGCTATTACTGGAGTTAATGGTGTTCAAGAGTATTGGTTTGCTTCTGGTATTGCTGATGGAGATCTTGTTACTAAACTCGTTGAGGGAGGCCAAGGTAATCAAGGTGTTCAGGGGCTACAAGGCATTCAGGGACTTCAAGGAACCCAAGGAGTTCAAGGAACTCAAGGTACGCAAGGCACTCAAGGCGTTCAAGGTACGCAAGGTGTTCAAGGTACTCAAGGCGTTCAAGGAGTTCAAGGTGCTCAAGGGTTAGGAGCCCAAGGTACTCAAGGCGCTCAAGGCGTTCAAGGAACTCAGGGTACTCAAGGAGTTCAAGGTACTCAAGGTACACAAGGAGTCCAAGGTGTTCAAGGAGCTCAAGGAGCTCAGGGCAGTCAAGGTCTTCAAGGAACTCAAGG
>Ga0129333_10001379_pt1 | contig 21958 bp, 17 predicted proteins | sample CPB6_08_DNA_FD_94474 | JGI IMG/M metagenome (GOLD analysis project Ga0129333, IMG submission 94474) | Freshwater to marine salinity gradient microbial communities from Chesapeake Bay, USA - CPBay_Sum_0.6_0.8_DNA | ecosystem: Environmental > Aquatic > Marine > Coastal | place: USA: Chesapeake...
AGGAACATCTCGAAGGTGGCCCCGTCCATCACGTCCTCGCCAGGGTGCAGTTCGAAGCCGCAGTCAACGCCATTCTCCTCGAACACGTCGAGCAGCGGCTTCCAGCGCCGTGCCAGCTCGTCGAATCCCTCCTCGATCAGGCCCGGCGGGCGCGGCGGCCAGCCATAGAGAAACGGCCAGCACAAGGCGCCGGGGAACGAGACATGCGCGCCGAGGCCAAGATTGCGCGACGCCTTGGCGGCGTACTTCACCTGCTGCACCGCCCATTTCTGACGCTCCTTCGGCTTGCCGTGGAATTCCGCCGGAGCGAAGGCGTCGAAGGCCTCGTCATAGGCGGGATGCACTGCGACCAGCTGGCCCTGGAGATGGGTGGACAGCTCGGTGATCTCGACGCCATTGGCATTGGCAACACCCTTGATCTCGTCACAATAGGCCTTGGAGGTGGCAGCCTTCTTGAGATCGAACAGCCGGCCATCCCAGCTCGGAATCTGGACACCCTTGTAACCCAGCGAGGCTGCCCATTTGGTGATCGCGTTCCAGGAATTGAACGGCGCCTTGTCACCCGCAAATTGCGCCAGGAATATCGCTGGTCCCTTGATGTTTGCCGGCATTGGTGTCCTCCCGTATGTCGAATGTTCAGAGATAGGTGTTGATGAGGCTTTCGATCCGCTCCTGGCGGCCCGAGCGCGGTTGCGGCTCGAGGCCCTGCGCGAGAACCCGGGCAGCGATCTGATCGAGCGTCTCCCTGCCCTCGAGCATGGCGCGGTTCTGCGGTTCGTTCCACTTGGCATAGCGCTCCGCCACGATGGCGCCGAGCTTGCCATCCTCGATGATCTTCGCGGCGCTCAGGAGCCCCCGCGCGCAGGCATCCATCGAGCCGACATGGGCATGGAGAATGTCATCGGGATCGATCGACTGACGCCTGATCTTGGCATCGAAATTGAGCCCGCCGGTGGTGAAGCCGCCGGCCTTGAGGATTTCCAGGAAGGCAAGCGTCATTTCCGGCACATTCATGGCGAACTGGTCGGTGTCCCAGCCGCTCTGATAATCCCCGCGGTTGATGTCGATGCCGCCGAAGACGCCAAGGGCCGCGGCGAGCGCAATCTCATGCTCGAAGCTGTGCCCCGCCAGGATGGCGTGGTTCTGCTCGATATTGAGCTTGACGTCATCCTTCAGTCCGAGTGCCGAAATGGTGGCATAGACCGTGGCCACGTCATAGTCATACTGGTGCTTGGTGGGTTCCTGCGGCTTGGGCTCGATGAGGATGGGGCCCTTGAAGCCGATCTTGTGCTTGTATTCGACGGCGAGCGAGAGAAAGCGTTTGGCCTGCTCCAGCTCCTGGCCGATGTTGGTGTTGAGCAGCGTCTCGTAACCCTCGCGGCCACCCCACATGACGTAATTGGCGCCGCCCAGATCCTTGGTGATGTCCATGCAATGCTTCACCTGCGCGGCGCAATAGGCGAACACGTCCGGATCGGGATTGGTGGCCGCACCCGCCATGAACCGGCGGTTGGAGAACATGTTGGCCGTGCCCCACAGGAGCTTCTTGTTCTTGGCCGCCATCTTCTTCTCGAAGATGCGGGCGATCTCGGTCACATTGGCGTTGAATTCCTTCAGCGACTTGCCCTCGGGCGCAATGTCGAGGTCATGGAAGCAGAAGAAGTCGATGTCGAGAAGCTCGAGCGTCTCGAACATCAGATCGGCCTTGATCCGCGCTGCCGCCATTTCATCGGCCATGTGGTGCCACGGGCGCTGCAGCGTGTCGCCGCCAAAGGGATCGGTGCCAGGCCAGCACAGCGTGTGCCAATAGGCGACCGCGAAGCGCAACTGCTCACGCATCGGCTTGCCAAGCACGACCTGATCGGGGTTGTACCACCGGAATGCAAGGTCCTCGGTGCTGGCAGGGCCCTTGTAGCGGATGGGCTCGCGACGGGAATAGAAAGACGGCATCAGCGATAGATCTCCTTGATCGCGGGATAGATTTTGGCGTAGCGGCGGTAATGCTCCTCATAGGCCTCGCGGGCCCGCGCTTCCGGCTTGATGGTGCGCGCGGTTCTGGGCGCGGTCAGCACCTTGCGGAAATCGGCCCCCGTTGCCGCGATGAGGCCCAGCCGTGCCGCGCCGAAGGCGCCACCGACATCGCCCGCCGCCGGCAGGTCCACCGGCACGCCGAGAACCGTGGCGATGATCTTGAGCCACAGTTCGGACTTGGAGCCGCCGCCCACCGCCGTCACACGCTTCACCTCGGTGCCGGCATCCTTCAGGGCCTCAAGCGAGTCGCGGAACGCGAAGGCCACGGCGTCGAGCGCGGCATGCGTCAGTGTCTTGTGGTCGCTCTCATGGCCCAGCCCCATGATGAGACCGCGCACCTGCGCATCGCCAACCGGGGTGCGCTCACCCGAAAGATAGGGCAGGAACAGGGCGGGCGACGGTCCGCTCAGCGTCTTGCCCAGCGCAGCCGTGAGCTTGGGCGCGGGTGAACCGAGGACACCGGCCAGCCATTCGAGGCTCGCCGCCGCCGAGAGGATCACGCCCATCTGATGCCAGGTGCCGGGCACCGCATGGCAGAAGGCGTGCACCATGCGCCCGGCATTGGGGCGGAACGTGTCGTTGGACACGAACATCACGCCCGAGGTGCCGATCGAGACCAGCGCCGCATTGTCGGTCACCGCACCGATACCGCAGGCCGCGGACGCATTGTCGCCGCCGCCGCCCGCCACCACGGGACGCTTCGGCATGCCCCAGGCCTTGGCCACCTGCGCGGAGAGGCGGCCGGTGGCTTCGGTCCCCTCATAGAGTTTCGGCATCTGGTCGATGGACATGTCGGTAGCGGCAAGCAGCAGCGGCGACCACTGACGCCTGGCGATGTCGAGCCAGAATGTGCCGGAGGAGTCGGACATGTCGGAGGCATAATCACCCGTCATGCGGAAGCGGATGTAGTCCTTGGGCAGCAGCACCTTGGCGACCTTGGCAAAGGTCCTGGGCTCGTGCTTCTTCACCCACACCAGCTTCGGCGCCGTATAGCCCGCCAGCGGAATGTTGCCAGCCAGCGGCACAGCCCTGGGCTCGCGGTTCATGATGTCGTCGCACTCGCGGAACGAGCGCGCGTCGTTCCACAGGATGCAGGGACGCAGCACCTTGCCATCCTTGTCCAGGAGTGTCGCGCCATGCTGCTGGCCGGACAGGCCGATGCCCTCGACGGCGGCCACCGCCTTGGGCTTCATCCTTCCGAGGGCTTTGACCACCGTGTTGCAGGCCTTCCACCAGTCTTCCGGATTCTGCTCCGACCAGCCGGAATGGGGGCGCGAGACCTTCAGGGGCGCACTCGCCGTGGCGAGGATCTTCTGGTTGGCGTCGATCAGCACGCCCTTGACCGAGGAGGTTCCGAAATCCAGACCAAGATACATGCGCTCCCTCCGGGAATTAGCCACGTTGACGGACATCAAAGCCCGGACGCGATTTCCCGTCAATCGACCGCTTTCACCGAGCCCTGGCGGTGGTCGCCGGAATAGACCTTGAACCGTCCGATCTTGCGCTCGGCGGCATAGCGCCGGAGCATGGAGCGGGTCGCCTCGTCGGGAAGCTTCTCCCAGGGGAGGTCCTCGAAATCGGCCAGAACCGTGCGCCCGCGCGCATGGAGGAGCGCCTCTCCGCGATAATAGATGTATTGTTCCCGGCTTTCCGGGTTTTCGAACACGGCAAAGAGAAAGCCCAGCGTGGCGTCCATGCCCTCGCGCCGCAGCAGATCATCGAGCTGCGAGGCGCTGCCATTGGGACCGGTGCGGCCCACTTCCGGCAGCACGAGCCCGCCGGGCCGGGCCGGATCGGGCAGAAGCACCAGGCGGCTGTCGCTTTCGAGGATGGCCCCCACCACGGTGCGGCTTGCCGAGGACGCGGCGTTCACGGCCGCCTGTTCCAGTCCCAGCGTGATGTAATGGCCACGCGCATAGCCCAGCGGATTGGCATCCGAATAGGAAAAGGCCTCGACATGGCCCATCAGGATGATGTGATCGCCCGCGTCGATGACCTGATGGCGCGCGCAGTCGAACCAGGCGGCCGAGCCCTCGATCAGCGGATTGCCGAAGGGCCCGGATCGCCAGCGCGCCACCTCGAACTTGTCCGGCCGCTTGGAGGCGAACAGCACGGAGGTATCCTTCTGGGCTTCCGACAGGATATTGACGGCAAAGCCCTGCGCCCGCGCGAAGACATCGACGCTCGCCGCGGTCTTGCCGATGCAGATCAGCAACAGCGGCGGCTCGAGCGAGACGGACGTGAAGCTGTTGGCGGTGAAACCACGCGGCTGGCCGTCGGTTCCGGCGGTGGTGACGATCGTCACGCCGGTCATGAAGCTTCCGAAGGCGGTGCGGAGTTCGCGGTTGTCGAAGCGGCTCAGGCGTCCGCCGAGGAAGGCGGCCAGCGCCGCGTCATCGCCATGCGCGATGGCCCGTGAAGGACAGCGGAGAGTGGGAACCGCCCCATCCGGCATCACAGCCTCGATCAGCGCAACGCGACGTACCCGGTGCGGATGCAATTCCGCCAGAGCCAGCGCGATGCGCGCACCCTCGCCATACGCAACCAGATTGACCGCGGAGAGGTCGAGGTCGTCCAGCAGACGCCGCATCTGCCCCACGGCGTCCGCCTCCGTCACATCGGGCACCACCACACGGTGGCTGACCGCGAAGGCCTCGAGCTGCGGCGTCCAGAATGACGCCTGTCCGCCCGCGCCGTGGATGAATAGAATGGCCTCGCCCGCTCCCGCCTCGATGAAGCGGGTGCCGCCGGACATGCGATGCGGGTGAACGGATGGCGGCACGGTGTCGCGCGGTCCTCAGGCCCCGGCCTTCCCTGCGGCGCGGCGCGCCAGCAGGTTGGTCAGCCAGTCCGGATCCATCTGCGGCACGGACGAGAGCAGAAGCTCCGTATAGGCCGGATGCGGCGGGTTCAGCACCTGGGACTTCGGCCCCTGCTGCACCACCTTGCCCTGATGCATGACCACGATCTCGTCGGCAATCGCACGCACCGTGGCAATGTCATGGGTGATGAAGAGATAGGAGACGTTGGTATCCTTCTGCAGCCGCATGAGCAGGGTGAGGATTTCTTCCTGTACGATCTGGTCGAGCGCGGAGGTGACCTCGTCGCAGATGATGATGTCGGGCTCGGCGGCAAGCGCGCGGGCGATCGAGATGCGCTGCTTCTGGCCGCCCGAAAGCTCGGTTGGCAGCCGGTCGATGTAGCTCTCGTCCATCTCGATCGAATCAAGAAGTTCAGCCACCCGCCGGTCACGCGCGGCACCCTGGACACCCTGATAGAATTCGAGCGGCCTGCCGATGATGTCGCGGATCGTCTGGCGGGGATTGAGCGAGGTATCCGCCGACTGGTAGATCATCTGGATGCGGCGCAGCGTGTCCTTGTCGCGCTCGTTGAGCGCCCGCGACAACGGCTTGCCGTTGAACAGGATCTCGCCCCGGGACGGCGGCAGAAGCCCGGTGATGACCCGCGCCAGCGTGGATTTGCCAGAGCCCGACTCGCCCACCACGGCAACCGTGCGGCCGCGCGGCAGGCCGGCGGTGACGTTGTCGAGAACCTTCACAACACCGGAATAGCTGGCATCGACGTTGCGCACGCTGAGCACGATGTCATCACTCACCGATTCAGGCTTGGCGAGCTTGCGCACCGCCCAGAGGGTCTTGGTGTAATCCTCTCGGGGCTCGCTCAGCATGACGCGGGTGGGCGCTTCCTCGACCTCGCGGCCATGGCGCAGCACCATGATGCGGTCGGCCATCTGCGCCACGACGGCAAGGTCATGGGTGATGTAGATGGCTGCCGTATGGAACTGCTCGACGATGTCGCGCATGGCGGCCAGAACCTCGACCTGGGTGGTGACGTCGAGGGCCGTCGTGGGTTCGTCGAAGATGATGAGGTCGGGACGGCAGGACATCGCCATCGCCGTCATGGCGCGCTGCAACTGCCCGCCCGAGACCTGGTGCGGATAGCGCTCGCCGATATGTGCCGGGTCGGGAAGCTGCAGGCGACGATAGAGGTCGACGGCATCCGCCACCGCCTTACCGCGATCCATGACGCCGCGACGCACGGCGGTTTCCACCGTCTGGTCGATGATCTTGTGCGCCGGGTTGAAGGCAGCCGCCGCACTCTGGGCCACATAGGCGATGCGCGAGCCCCACAGGGTGCGCTTGTCCTCCTCGCCCGCGGCGCGCAGGTCGATGCCATCGAACAGGATGCTGCCATCGATGATCCGGCAGCCCGGACGCGCAAAGCCCATGGCCGCCAGGCCGATCGTCGATTTGCCCGCGCCCGACTCGCCGATGAGGCCCAGCACCTCACCCCGCTTCAGGCTGAGGTCCACGCCCTTGACAATGGGGTGCCAGACGCCATCCGAGTTGCCCTCGATCCTGAGGTCGCGGATTTCAAGGAGGGTCTCGCCCCGGACACGGTGCTTGTCAGACTTCATCACGCAGTCCGCTGGTCTTGTGGAGGAACCAGTCCACCACGAAGTTGATCGCCACAGTGAGCAGCGCAATGGCAATGGCCGGATAGAAGGGTGCGGGAATCCACGGGAAGGTCCGCACCGGGAAGGTGATCAGTGTCTTGCTCTCGGCCACCATGGAGCCCCAGTCGGCGGTCGGCGGCTGGATGCCGACGCCGAGGAAGGAGAGCGCCGAGATGGTGAGGAAGACGAAGCAGAAACGAAGGCCGAACTCGGTGATCAGCGGCGGCAGGATGTTGGGCAGGACTTCCTTGAAGATGATCCAGCCCATGCCCTCGCCACGGAGCTTGGCGGCCTCGACATAATCCATCACCACGACATTGAGCGCGGTGGCGCGAGCCAGGCGGAACACGCGGGTCGAGTCCAGCAGCGCCAGGATGAGGATGAGGTTCACGATGCTCTTGCCGAACACCGCAAGAAGCATCAGCGCGAAGATCAGCACGGGAATGGCGAGGAAGGCATCGACAACGCGCGAGATGCCCTGATCGAGCCAGCCGCGCTTCAGAGCGGTGAGAACGCCCAGCGTGCCGCCCACCGCGAAGGAGAGCAGCGTCGTCATGAAGGCGATGCCGATGGTGTTGCGCGCGCCATAGATGAGTCGCGAGAGCAGGTCGCGGCCGATCTGGTCGGTGCCGAACCAGAACTCGGGTCCCGGCGGCTGATAGGCCTTGCCGACGATTTCCGCCTCGCCATAGGGCGCGATCCAGGGCGCGAAGACTGCCGCGATCACATAAAGGAGAATGACAATCATGCCGAACCACGCGCTGAAGGGCGCCGACGAGAGCGTTCGCCGGGTGCTCTCCCAGAGGCTCCGGCGCGCACGCACCTGTCGTAATTGTGGGGCTTGAGCGGTCATTTGGGGTGCAGCAGCCTGGGATTGGTGACGATCGAGATGATGTCAGCCAGGAGATTGAGGAAGATGTAGGTGGCCGCGAAGATCAGCGCGCAGGCCTGGACCACGGGCATGTCACGGCTCGAGACCGAGTCGACCATCAATTGCCCGATGCCCGGATAGACATAGACGACCTCGACCACGACCACGCCCACCACCAGATAGGCGAGGTTGAAGGCGATGACGGTGGCGATTGGCGCCCAGGCGTTGGGCAGCGCATGCTTGATGATCGCCTCGCGGCGCGGCACACCCTTGAGCTGGGCCATTTCCATGTAGGGGCTGGCCAGCAGGTTGATGAGTGCCGCCCTGGTCATCCGCATCATGTGTGCCACGATGACCAGCATCAGGGTGATGGCAGGCAGCGCGGCGCGGTAGATGTGTTCGATGAAATCCGTCGTGTCGGACACGGTGGAGAGCGAATAGAACCACTTGTTCCGGATCGCGAAGAAGAACATCAGCAGATAGGCGATGAAGAACTCCGGCGTGGCGATGGTTGTGAGCGTCACCGAATTGACGATCCGGTCATACCAGCTGTTGCGGTAGAGCGCCGCCAGGATGCCGAGGATGAGCGACAGCGGCACCGCGACGATGGCCGTCATCATGGCGAGGAAGAAGGTGTTGTAGAGCCGGGGCGCGATCAGGTCGGTGACGCTGCGCTTGATCGAGCCGCCGAGGCCGGCATAGGAGTACCCGAAGTCGCCGCGGAAGATGTTGCCGATCCATTCGACGTAACGCACCGTAGCCGGCCGGTCGAGGCCGATCTCGCGGTTGAAGGCGGCGACCGTCTCGGGCGTGGCACCCTGGCCGAGGATGGCTTCGGCGAAGCCGCCGGGCAGCATCTCGAGCGACGCAAAGATCACCACCGACACCACGAACAGCGTCAGCACGCCAAGACCCAAGCGCTGCAGGACGGTTCTCAGAACCGGATGCATGCGTCCCCCCGTCGGCCTCTCCGCGGGCCCTTCACGTCAATAGCCGCTGACCACATTGCCTTGCCACAGGAAAATGCCGGGGACCGGCGCGCTGACGCGCAACCCGGACCCCGGCGCCAATTCGTATCGGCTCAGATCACGAGGTGAACCACCAGCGCTCGGCGATACGCATGCCGTCGAGCTGCCAGTTGGCCGCCACCTTGTTGTGACCCAGGTTCTTGGCATGGGCCTCGACATAGGAGTTGAACAGGATGTTCACCAGGCCGCCGTCATCATGCAGGATCTGCTGCATCTCGGCGTACATGGCGGCGCGCTTGGCCTCGTCCGTCTCCGAACGGGCGGCGACGAGCAGCTCGTTGAAGCGCGGGTTCTTCCAGAACGTGTCGTTCCAGGCGGCGTCCGCGGCATAGGCCGTGGTCATCATCCAGTCGACCGTCGGGCGTCCACTCCAGTAGGAGGCAACGAAAGGCTTCTTCAGCCAGACATTGTCCCAGTAGCCGTCATCGGGCTCGCGGATCACGTTGATGTCGATGTTGCAGGCCTTGGCGTGCTCCTTCCAGAGCAGCGCCGAGTCGACGGCGCCCGAGAAGGCGGCATCGGCGACAGACAGATCGAACGTGAGGCTGTCGAGGCCCGCCTTCTTGAGATATTCCTTGGCCTTGTCCGGATTGTAGCTGTGGCGCGGCTGCGGATCGACGGCGAACTTCACCGTCGGCGCAATCGGATTGTCGTTGCCCACCGTGCCATGGCCGAGGAAAACCTTCTCGAGCACGTCATCGCGGTTGATCGAGTACTTGATCGCCGAGCGGACGTTGACGTCGTCGAAGGGCTTCTGCGTCACGTTCATGACGTAGATGTAGTGGCCGTAGCCGGTGATCTCCTGGACCGTGACGTCCGGGTTGGACTTCAGCATGTCGAGGGTCTTGAGGTCACAGCGGTCCATGTAGTGGATCTCGCCCGAGAGCAGCGCATTGGTGCGCGCGGCGACGTCCTTGATCGAATAGAACTCGACTGCGTCGAACCAGCCCTTGTCGGCCTTGTAGTAGTTGGGGTTCTTGGAGAAGCTGGCCTTCACGCCGGGCTCGAACTTGTCGAGCTTGTAGGCGCCGGTGCGGTTGCCCGACTCCCAGTCCACCGAGCCGTCGTCCTTCTTCGGCATGATCGGCATGTGATAGTCGGAGACGGTGTAGGGGAAGTCGGCGTTGCCGCCGGTGAGTTCGAACACGACCGTGTCGCCATCGGCCTTGAGGGTGACGATCTCCTTGAGCAGCGACTTGGCGGCCGACTTCGAGTCCTCGCCGCGGTGATGCTGGAGCGAGGCCACCACGTCATCGGCGGTCACTGCGCGGCCGTCGTGGAAGGTGACGCCCTTGCGCAGCTTGAACACCCATTTCTTGGCGCCGTCCGAGGCCTCGAAGCTCTCGGCAATGTCGCCCACCACGTTGCCGTCGGCGTCGATCTCGGTGAGGCTGTTGGAGAGCGTGCCCCACAGCGCGGTGCCGGTGAACTGGTCGGGATAGGTACCCGGATCCATCGAGTCGGTTGTTGCGCCATGGCCGACGCCGATCTTCAGCGTGCCGCCCTTCTTGGGCTCGTCGGCATGGGCCTTGGTGAACATGCTGTTGGCGGCGGCAAGGCTCACGCCGGAGGCCAGCGCCAGCTGGGTGAATTCGCGCCGCGTGATGCGGCCGCGCACGGCCTGCCTGAGCGCCGCGTCCAGCTTGTTCTGCGTATCGTTCATCCGTTTTCTCCCTGATGCCGGCGGTGCCGGCCCTGTTGTCTCTTTAGGCTGGCGGGACGGCAGCCGCCCCGTCCCTTCTCGGCGTGCCCCGAATAAAATTCGCGGCCCCGGCGGACATTCTCGCCAGCCGAGGCGACGTTCCCATGAGAAAAGGGCTCCGTCAATGCTTGACGGAGCCCCCTATCACAAAATTTCCTAATGGATTGGCGCGATTACGCCATCCACCAGCGCTCATACATGAAGCCGCCGTCGTGGTCGAAGTCCGAGTTGTAGGCGTCGTGGCCGATCTTGGTCGACAGCGCACCCACATAATTGTTGAACATCAGGACCACCTGGCCGCCGTCGTCATGGACGAGCTGCTGGCACTCGGCATACATCGCCTGGCGCTTGGCCTCATCGGTCTCGGCGCGCGCGGCGACGAGCAGTTCGTTGAAGCGCGGGTTCTTCCAGCGCGTGTCGTTCCAGGCGGCATCGGCCGCCAGCGAGATCGACAGGAAGGCATCGGCCGTCGGACGGCCGCCCCAATAGCACAGCGACCACGGCTTCTTGAGCCAGACATTGTCCCAGTAGCCGTCATTGGGCTCGCGCACCACGTTGATCTCGATGCCGGCGGCCTTGGCGTGATCGGCCATCAGCACAGCGGCATCGACACCACCCGGGAAGGCGGCATCCGAAGCCGAGAGATCGACCTTGAGATTTTCCATGCCGGCCTTCTTGAGCAGCGACTTGGCCTTCTCCGGATCATAGGAATAGACCGGCTCGGCCTGGATCGCGTACTTGATCGCAGGCGAGAGCGGATTGTCGTTGCCCGGCGAACCGTAGCCGTAGAGCACCTTGTCAACGAGATCCTGGCGGTTGATCGCCCACTTGAGCGCCTGGCGCACCTCGACCTTGTCGAAGGGTGCCGCGTCGCAGTGCATCGGCGCGGTGTAATGCGCGAAGCCCGAAACGTTGTAGAGCTCCGTGTCCGGTGCGCTCTTCAGCATGTCGATGGTCTTCAGGTCGGCGCGGTCGATGAAGTGCACTTCGCCCGACAGATAGGCATTGGTGCGGGCCGCGACGTCGATGATCGAGAGCACCTCGATGCCATCGAACCAGGTCTTGCCGAAATAGTTCGGGTTACGCTCGGCCACCAGCTTCACACCCGGCTCAAGAGACTTGAGCACATAGGGACCGGCGCCGATGCCCTTGTCCCACTGGATCTTGCCGCCCTCTGAGGGGTACATGGCAAGGTGATAGTCGGAGAGCAGATAGGGGAAGTCGGCATTGCCGCCGTTGAGCTCGAAGACCACCGTGTCGGGGCCGTCAGCCTTGACGCTCTTCACGCCCGACAGCACGCCCTTGGCCGGCGACTTCGAGTCGGGCCCGATGTGATAGTTGATGGTGGCGACCACGTCGTCAGCCGTCAGCGTCTTGCCGTTGTGGAAGGTGATGCCCTTGCGCAGCTTGATCACCCACTTCGTGGCACCATCGGCGGGCTCGAAGCTCTCGGCGACATGCGGCACGACTTCGTTCTTCTGGTTGATCTGCACGAGCGGCGCGCCCATGACCGACTTGCCCCAGGCAAAGGTGAAGCCGTTGGACCAGGTGGCGGGATCGAGCGAGTCGGTCGTCTGGCCATGGCCGACGGCCGCCTTGAACACGCCGCCCTGCTTGGGCTCGGCGCGCGCCGCGCTGGCGAACAGCATGCTGGCCGCCGACAGCGTCATGCCCGACGCCATCGCGAACTGCATGAAGTCGCGGCGCGACAGCTTGCCCAGGCCAACGGCCTTCTGGGCGGCTTTCATCTTCATTTCGAATTCGGTCATTCGTCTCTCTCCTTCAGTGACCGTTCAAACCGTAACGGAAAAACACCGGAGACCCTTTGCAGGACCAGCCCGGGGAGGGTGGTCCGTGATGCTCCGCCGCTTTCGTTTCTTCTTCTTTCCTTTCAGGGCGTTGCGCCCGGACTGGCCGTGAAACTGTCACGGCGATCGTGGTCCGTCAACGACAGTCGCACAAGGGGGTGGTGAATGCCACTAACGATTTGGACAGGTTGGGAGATAAGTTAAGGGCCAGGAACCGGAGGCTTGCCTTTCACGCCGACAGGTCGTCCGGCTTGAGGCGGTAGACGGTGGAACAGAATTCGCAGGTGACGCCGATTTCGCCATCGGCCACCATGTCGGCCTGATCTTCGGCAGGAAAACGCTTTAACATCAATCGGATAGATTCCTGTGAGCAGCCGCAGTAGCGGGCCAGCGGCAGTGGCGGATAGGCGGTCACCCCATCCTCGTGGAACAGGCGGTAGAGCAGCCGTTCGGCTGAGAGCTGCGGATCCAGCAGCTCGTGGTCCTCGACCGTGTCGAGCAGCAGCCGGGCCTTGACCCAGTCGTCATGTTCGGCCGGCGGCGCATCGGCGCCTTCGGGCGCGTCACCGGAATGGCTGGGCAGCGGGCTCGATCCGCCCTCGCGCGGCAGGTGCTGCACCATGATGGCGCCCGCCCGCCAGGCCTCGGCCCGGCTTCCGCGGGCAAGCAGCGGTCCCGCCGCCAGCCGGATGCGCGTGGGGATCTGCTCGGACTTCGCGAAGTATTCATGGGCGGCGGCGGTCAGGTCACTGGCCTGCAGCGGCACGATGCCCTGATAGCGTTCCATGTCCGGACCCTGATCCACGGTCATCGCGAGATAGCCATTGCCCAGCAGCGCCGCCTGGCTGACTGTTTCCAGAGAGGCGACGCGGGCAGCGTCAAAGCGGGCATAGCCCCGGATGCGGCCGGGCGACACATAGTCGGCCACGATCATGTCGACCGGACCGTCGGTCTTGGTCTGCAGGATGAACTTGCCGTCGAACTTCAGCATCGCCCCCAGCATCGCGGCCAGCGCCACGGCCTCGGCGAGAAGGGCCGAGACCGGCGGAGGATAGGCATGCCGGTGCACGATGTCGTCGACCGCCGCGCCCAGGCGAACCAGCCTCCCGCGCACCCCGAGCGGCTTGACCTCGAAGGGCAGGACGATGTCGTCGCCCGGCAGGTCGGCGGTCTCGGCCATCACGCCCCCAGACAATGCAGCAGGATGCTCTTCTGGATGTGCAGCCTGTTCTCGGCCTCGTCAAAGACCAGCGAACTGGCGGAGTCCATCACCTCGTCCGTCACTTCCTCGCCGCGATGGGCGGGCAGGCAGTGCATGAAGCGGGCATCGGGCTTGGCGTGGCGCATCAGCCGCGCATTCACCTGATAGGGCTGCAGCAGATTGTGGCGGCTGGCGGCATCGGTGTCATGCATGGACACCCAGGCATCGGTGATCACGCAATCGGCCCCGCGCACCGCCTCCTCGGGCGAGGTCGTGAGGCGCACATCGGCACCCCGCGCCCGGGCCCAGTCCATGACGCCCGGCGCCGGAGCCAGCTCGGCAGGCGCGGCAATGCGAAGCCGGCCACCCAGCATGCCGACCGCCTGTATCCACGAGGCCGCGACATTGTTGCCGTCACCGACCCAGCTCACCGTCAGGTCCTTGAGCGGGCCCGCGTGTTCCTCGAGCGTCATCACGTCGGCCATGACCTGGCAGGGATGGGTGAGATCGGTGAGGCCGTTGATCACCGGCACACTGGCCACCGCCGCGAGTTCCGTGAGATTGGAATGACGGGCGGCGCGGATCATGATGGCGTCGACATAGCGCGACAGCACGCGGGCGGTATCGGCAATGGTTTCGCCGCGGCCCAGCTGCATGTCATTGGCAGTCAGCACCAGCGTCTCGCCGCCCAGCTGCCGCATGCCGACCTCGAAGGACACGCGGGTGCGCGTCGAGGGCCGCTCGAAGATCAGCGCCAGCATACGGCCCTTGAGCGGCTCGCCCGCCTCGCGCAGACCCTTGGGCAGGCCCTTGCGGCGGTCCTTCATGGCGCGGGCCGAGGACAGGATGGAGCTGAGCGTCGCTGTGTCGAGATCGGCGATGTCGAGAAAATGTTTGGGGCTGGACATGACGGACGATCCTCAGGCGGCGGGCTTGGCTTCGAGCGCGCGACAGGCGCGGTCGAGCTTGTCCACGGCCTCGGCGATGTCGGCATCGGTCAGGATCAGCGGCGGCACAAGCCGCACGACATTGTCGCCCGCGCCGATGACGAGGAGATGCTGGTCGAGGGCTGCCTGCTGCAGCGCCGTGTTCGGCACCTTGCACTTGAGGCCCATCATCAGGCCTTCACCGCGCACTTCTTCGATGATGGAGGGGTGCTGATCCTTGAGGCCGGCGAGCTTCTGCTTCAGGCTGAGCGCACGCTGCTGCACGCCCTCGAGGAAACCTGGCGCGAGGATGACATCGAGCACGGCATTGGCCACGGCCGTTCCCAGCGGATTGCCGCCGAAGGTGGAACCATGCGTGCCGGCGGTCATGCCCACGGCGGCCTTCTCGGTTGCAAGGCAGGCGCCGATCGGAAAGCCGCCGCCGATGCCCTTGGCAATCGCCATGATGTCTGGCGCAGCCCCCGCCCATTCATGCGCGAAGAGCTTGCCAGTGCGGCCGATGCCGCACTGCACCTCGTCATAGATCAGCAACAGCCCATGCGCATCGCAAAGCGCGCGCAGGCCGCGCAGACACTGCGGCGGCACAGGGCGGATACCACCCTCGCCCTGCACGGGCTCGATCAGGATGCCTGCGGTGGCCGGCCCGATTGCCGCCTTCAGCGCCTCATGGTCACCGAAGGGCACCTGGTCGAAGCCGTCGACCTTGGGGCCGAAGCCCTCGAGATACTTCGCCTGCCCGCCTGCCGCGATGGTGGCGAGGGTCCGGCCATGGAAAGCGCCCTCGAAGGTGATGAGCCGGTACTTCTCGGGATGCCCGATGGCGGACTGGTACTTGCGCGCCATCTTGATCGCGCATTCGAGTGCCTCGGCGCCGGAATTGGTGAAGAACACGGTGTCGGCGAAACTCGCGTCGATGAGGCGCTGCGCGAGCTTCTCCTGGCCCGGCATCTGATACAGGTTCGAGGTGTGCCAGATCCTGGCCGCCTGCTCGGTCAGGGCAGCAACGAGATGGGGATGGCAGTGGCCGCAACTGGTCACCGCGACGCCCGCACCGAAATCGAGGTAGCTTTCGCCCGCGGCGGTGTAGACGCGCATGCCCTCGCCCCGTTCAAAGGCAACCTTTGCCCTGGCATAGGTGGGGAGAACCGGAGACATCATGGCGCGATCCTGGAGGCTGAAATGAAAAAGCGCCCGCCGGTCGTGGAGGGCGCCTCAGGCACTCCTTACTTATAAGACTGCACTGCCCTGGGGTCAATCGCAGCCGCGCGGCGACCGTCCAGCCCGATGATTCACGACATTGATTCACGCTTGTCCACACTGAGTCAAAACAGCGCATGGACCCCCGATTCCGCCTGCTGGTAAGGTTTGGTTAACCAGACGTCAGAGCGGGAAACTGGGGAAAACGATCCCGATTCTGGCCTGGAAGGTTGCGGGCGAGTCACTGCGTATTGTAGGGTCGCCCCGATCAGCTACGAGATGTAGCGTCCAACAGTCAGTTTGGTGTTGCAATGCGCCGGGGCGGATCGTTGTCCCGCGAGACATGAGGGATTCCGTTGAGCGGCGGGCAGGAAATCAATCTAGGAGGGGCAAAATTGTCCTGGACAGATGAACGGGTGGAGCTTCTCAAGAAACTCTGGACGGAGGGTCTGAGCGCCAGCCAGATCGCCGGGCGGCTTGGCGCGGGGGTGACCCGCAATGCAGTGATCGGCAAGGTCCACCGCCTCAACCTTTCCGGCCGGGCGCAGCCACAGCGCAATGCCCAGCCGCGCGCCCCGCGCAAGCCGCGGGAACCGAGCCTCGCCGCACGCGCCGGCGGCGCACTCCCGAGCCTCGCCACTGCCGGCAGCAACGCCCTCAAGCCGATGATGCGCGCCGCCATGCAGCCCCGGCCACAGGCTTTGCCCGAGCCGCAGCCGCTGCGCCTCGTCGACCTGCCGCAGGATGGGCGCGTCACCATCCTGCATCTCTCCGACAAGACTTGCAAATGGCCGATCGGGGATCCGGGCAGCGAAGACTTCTGCTTCTGCGGCCATGGCCCGCGCGATGGCTCGCCCTATTGCGAATACCACGCCCGGCTCGCCTACCAGCCGCTCCAGGACCGGCGCAACCGCAGATCCTCTTTCAACTGAGACGGACCGGTCAGTCCCGGCCCGTGCGCCCGAAGCGTTCGTCGAAGGCGTAGCCCATGCCGCGTACCGTGCGGATGGGATCCATCTCGCGGCCGCGGCTCAGCGACTTGCGCAGCCGCCCGACATGCACATCCACCGTCCGCTCGTCCACATAGACGTCATGGCCCCACACCGTGTCGAGAAGCTGCGCGCGCGAATAGACGCGGCCGGGATTCTGCATCAGATGCTCGAGCAGCCGGAACTCGGTGGGTGAGAGGTTGATGTCGCGCGTCGCGCGGGTCACCCGCCTCGTCTTGCGGTCGAGCGAGAGCTCGCCCGCCTTGAGCTGATCGGCAACGGTCTCCGGATTGACCCGGCGCAGGATGGTACGGATGCGTGCCAGAAGTTCTGGCACCGAGAAGGGCTTCACCATGTAGTCGTCAGCACCGGTGGCAAGGCCGCGCACCCGCTCGGCCTCCTCGCTGCGCGCCGTCAGCATGATGATTGGAATGTCGCGCGTCTCGGGCCGCACCCGCAGCAGGCGGCAGACCTCGATGCCCGAGATGCCCGGCAGCATCCAGTCGAGCAGGATCAGGTCGGGACGCTCCTCGCCGATGAGCTTCGCCACCTCCTCGCCCTCGGCGGTGTGGCGCACGCGGTAGCCTTCCGATTCCAGATTGTAGCTGAGGAGGATCTGGATCGGCTCCTCGTCCTCGACGATGAGAATGGATGCGCCCATGGTTCTATTCGTCCGACGGATTGAAGCCTTCGATACGCAGCGAACTGGTCACATCTTTCTTTGGCCGGCCCTCGGCCAGCGGCTTGCCATGCACGAGGTAATGGATGTTCTCGGCGATGTTGGTGGCATGGTCGCCGATCCGCTCCATGTTCTTGGCGCCGAACAGAAGATGCGTGCACAGGCTGATGTTGCGCGGATCCTCCATCATGTAGGTGAGAAGCTCGCGGAAGATGGAGTTGTAGAGGGCGTCGAGATCCTCGTCCGAGCGCCACACCTCGAGCGCCATGGCCGCATCCGAACGGGCATAGGCATCGAGAATGCTCTTCAGCTCGGCCTGCGCCATGCGGCCCATGCGGGTGACACCCGCCATCAGCTTGCGCGGCAGCTGCTCCGACACGGCGTGGGTGCGCTTGGCGGTGTTCTTGGCGAGATCACCGATGCGCTCGAGATCGGAGGCGACGCGGATCGCCACCATGATCTCGCGCAGGTCACGGGCCACGGGCTGGCGCTTGGCGATGGTGAGGATCGCCTTCTCCTCCACCTGGTGCTCCAGCGTGTCAACCTTCTCGTCGTTCTGGATCACCAGATCGGCGAGCGCCGTGTCACGCCGGTAGAGGGCGTCAATGGCGTCGTCGAGCTGCTGCTCGACGAGACCACCCATCTGCGCCAGCATGGTCTTGAGCTGGGCGAGATCCTCGTCATAGGCCTTCACGATATGATCGGACATCTGCGTCTCCTCCAGGCTCAGCCGAAGCGGCCCGTGATGTAATCCTGCGTGCGCTTTTCCTGCGGCGCGGTGAACATCTCGTCGGTGTCGCCATATTCGACGAGCGTGCCGAGATGGAAGAAGGCGGTGAGCTGCGAAACGCGCGCGGCCTGCTGCATCGAATGGGTGACGATGACGATGCAGTAGTTCTGGCGGAGCTCGTCGATCAGCTCCTCGATCTTGGCGGTGGCGATGGGGTCGAGCGCCGAGCAGGGCTCGTCCATCAGGATGACCTCGGGGTTCACAGCGATGGCCCGGGCGATGCACAGGCGCTGCTGCTGGCCGCCCGAAAGCCCCGTGCCGGGATGGGCGAGACGGTCCTTCACCTCCTCCCAGAGCCCGGCCTTGCGCAGGCTCTGCTCGACGATCACGTCGAGCTCGGCCTTGTTTTTCGCCATGCCGTGAATGCGCGGGCCATAGGCCACGTTCTCGTAGATCGCCTTGGGAAACGGGTTGGGTTTCTGGAACACCATGCCGACGCGGGCGCGCAGCTGCACCACATCGAGCTTCGAGTCATAGATGTCATCGCCGTCGATCACGATGTCGCCCGTCACCCGGCAGGACGGGATGGTGTCGTTCATGCGGTTGATGGCGCGCAGGAAGGTCGACTTCCCGCAGCCCGAGGGCCCGATGAAGGCCGAGACGGCGCGGTCGGGAATGTCGATCGAGAGCTGGTTGATCGCGTGCTTGTCGCCGTAATAGACGTCGACCCCGCGCGCCGTGATCTTCATCGGGCGCTCGGCCATGATGCGCGGGCTGGCCGGCGTCACGACGGTCTGGTAGGGCACGGCGGCGTTCATGTTCTCACTCCGTTGTCTTTACCAGCGGCGCTCGAAGCGCCGGCGCAGATAGATGGCAGCCGCATTGAGGACGAAGAGTACGGCCAGCAGCACGATGATGGCGGCAGCGGTCTTGTTCTTGAAGGCGAGCTCCGGCAGGTCCGACCACAGGAACACCTGGACCGGCAGAACCGTTGCCGCATCGGTGAAACCATGCGGAACATCGGCGATGAAGGCCACCATGCCGATCATCAGGAGCGGCGCCGTTTCGCCGAAGGCGCGGGCAAGCCCCAGGATTGTGCCGGTCATGATGCCGGGCAGCGCCAGCGGCAGCACGTGGTGAAATACCGCCTGCTGATGTGAGGCGCCAACGCCCAGCGCCGCCTCGGTGATCGAGGGCGGAACCGCCTTGAGCGCGGCCCGCGAGGCGATGATGATGGTCGGCAGAACCAGCAGCGCCAGCACCAGCCCGCCCACCACCGGCGCGGAGCGCGGCATGCCGAAGAAATTGAGAAACACCGCGAGGCCGAGGAGTCCGAAGATGATGGACGGCACGGCGGCAAGATTGTTGATGTTGACCTCGATCAGATCGGTCAGCCGGTTCTTCGGCGCAAACTGCTCAAGATAGATCGCCGCCGCAACACCCAGCGGCAGGGCCAGGGCGAGCGCCACGGCAACGGTGAGCAGCGAACCCACCAGAGCCCCGCGAATGCCGGCAAGTTCCGGCTCGCGCGAGTCGCCCGCCGTGAAGAAGCGCCATGCAAACCCGGTCTCGATCCGTCCGGCATCCTTGAGCTGCTCGAGCCAGGTCGCCTGAAGGTCGCTGGTGCGCCGGTCGGCCTCGGGCGCCGAGAAGCTCAGTGTCTTCCAGGTACCCGGAGTCAGCGCGCTGAGCGAGGCATCGATGGGCGTCAGCGCCTCGGCCGAAGCCGTTCCGGATTCAACGGCGGTGATGCGCAGCGCGGCGCTGCCGCTCATGACGATCTGGCCCGGCGAGAGCCCGGGCTCAGTGCTGACACCCGGACCCGTCAGGATGAGGCCTTCGCCGCCTTCGGCCGGGGCAATGGCCACAGGTGCAGCGCCGGCAGACACAGCAACGCGCGCCTGGAGGCCCTTGAGATACAGCGTGGCATCGGCGGACAGCAACACGGGGAGCGTCACGGTCTGGCCGATCAGCGCGGGATCAGCGATCACCATGCGCCGCAATTCATCACCGGCACCTGAAGACAGAAGCCCGTTGAGCGCCTTGCGCTCGGCGCGGTTCCTTGCATCGGGCAGGACCTGCTTGAGCGCCGCCTTCACCATGCCATCATAATTGCCAGCCGCAGGATTGGCCGGATCGGCCTCGGCGGGATCAATCATGACATCGAGCACTACGGTCTTTTCCGTGAAGGCGGGCACCGCCTGCGAGATGATGCTGGCCAGCAGCAGCGCCAGAAACACCGCCGTCAGCACCAGAGCCGATGCGCCATAGATGCGGAACCGCCGCTCGGCGGCGTAACGTTTCCGGATCAGGCTTTCGCGCAGCTCAGTCATATTGTTCCCGGTATTTCTGAACGATGCGGAGCGCGATGTAATTGAGGATCAGCGTGAAGAAGAACAAAACGAAGCCCAGGGCAAAGGCCGAGAGCGTCTTGGGCGAGTCGAATTCCTGGTCGCCCACCAGCAGGGTCGCGATCTGGACGGTGATGGTCGTCACCGCCGCCAGCGGATTGGCGGTGAGGTTGGCAGCAAGACCAGCCGCCATGACCACGATCATGGTTTCGCCCACGGCGCGCGAGATGGCAAGCATGAAGGCCGAGACGATGCCCGGGAGTGCCGCGGGAATGACGACGCGCCGGATAGTCTCGGACTTGGTGGCGCCCAACGCATAGGAGCCGTCGCGCAGCGATTGCGGCACGGCGTTGATGATGTCATCGGACAGCGAGGAGATGAGCGGCACGATCATCATGCCCATCACGAGACCGGCGGCAAGTGCCGACTCGGAGGCGACCGCAAGTCCCATCGACTCACCCGTGCCGCGGATCAGAGGAGCCACGAGAAGTGCTGCGAAGAAGCCCAGCACGACGGTCGGTATGCCTGCGAGGATCTCGAGCAGCGGTTTCAGCACGCCGCGCAGCTGCGACCCGGCATACTCCGCCATGTAGATGGCCGAGAGAAGGCCAAGCGGACCCGCCACCAGGATGGCGATCAGCGTGATGAGGAAAGTGCCCGCCAGCAGGGGCACAAAGCCGAAGGAGGGTGGCGTGCCGGTTGGCGACCAGTGAAGACCAAACAGGAATTCGATCGGTGAGACGGAGCGGAAAAACACGAGCGTCTCGAACAGCACCGAGAACACGATGCCGATGGTGGTGAGCACCGCCACCGCCGAGCAGGCCAGAAGCACCAGCATGACCACACGCTCGAAAGCGTTGCGGGCCCGGAAGTCGACACTGCTCCGGCGATAAAGCGGGATGGCCGCCGCGACTGCCCCCAGCACGGCAGCGGCAGGTGTCAGCGGCGACTGCGGACCCAGCAGCAAGCCCGCGACAATTGCCAGGGCGAGGCCACCGATCAGGGCGGCAGCGCCCAGCAGCAGACCATGATAGGAAGGAAGGGAGTGGAGCCGGGCCTCGCCGGCCACTGCCAGCGCCAGAGCATGACGGCGACCGGCAAGAAAAGCGCCGGAGGCCATCAGGACGGCGAGCACAATGGCCCAGAGGAACATGCCGGCACCCTCCCGGGAAATCGAGGATCAGGGGGCCGGTTCATCCGCGGTCCCCCTGTTCCAGATTGCAGTTACTTCAACTCGTCGCCCTTGAGGACGTCAAGGCTTTCCGCAACTGCACGCGTCTTTTCCGCCTGCTCGCCCGGCAGCGTCACCAGGCCCTTCTCAGACAGATAACCATCTTCGCCCAGCGCCTTCTCGGACACATATTCGGCAATGAACTCCTTCATGCCGGGGATGACGCCGATATGCTGCTTCTTCGCATAGACGAAGAGCGGACGCGCCACCTTGTAGGAGCCGTCAGCGATCGACTCGTAGCTGGCCCTCACGCCATCTACAGCGACGTCCTTGATTGCATTGCTGTTCTGCTCGAGGAAGGAGAAACCGAAGACACCCAGCGCGTTCGGATTGGCCTGCAGCTTCTGGACGATCAGATTGTCATTCTCGCCAGCTTCGACATAGGCGCCGTCCTCGCGGATCGACTTCCACACCTTTTCGAACGCCTTGGCATCGGCCTTCTTCATCTCTTCGAGGCTCTTGAACTTCAGAGCACCCGCCTCCAGCACCAGCTCGGCGAAGCTGTCACGCGTGCCCGAGGTGGGCGGCGGGCCAAGCACTTCGATCTTCACGTCGGGCAGAGCGGGATCGATGTCGCTCCACTTGGTGTTGGGATTGGGGATCAGCTTGCCGTCCTTGTCGGGAACTTCCTTGGCCAGCGCCTGGAACACCTGCTGCTTGGTAAGCGCGAGGTCCTTGGCGTCCTTCGACTGGGCGATGGAGAGGCCGTCAAAGCC
>Ga0129333_10001381_pt1 | contig 21951 bp, 20 predicted proteins | sample CPB6_08_DNA_FD_94474 | JGI IMG/M metagenome (GOLD analysis project Ga0129333, IMG submission 94474) | Freshwater to marine salinity gradient microbial communities from Chesapeake Bay, USA - CPBay_Sum_0.6_0.8_DNA | ecosystem: Environmental > Aquatic > Marine > Coastal | place: USA: Chesapeake...
ATTTAGAAAGAAGATGTGGGATGGAAAGATCAAACTCTTCAACTTCTACAAGAGAGAAATCTATGCAGGACTTTATGACTATGTTGTGCAGTTTGCAAAGGATAGATCATATACGGTTGAGGAACCGGAAATTCAATCAAAAACTAGAATCTCTTTTGAAGAAATCAGAGATTATGTATCCCAACTATCCCCCTACGCAGCAGGGAAGCCCCTAGAGGCTCATAAACACCAATTAGAGGCTATTACGCACGCTATAAACGAAGATAGATGCCTTTTGCTGTCTCCTACGGCATCGGGTAAGAGTTTAATAATATATGCACTTTGCAGGTATTATTTAGAAAAAATAAATCCCAAAAAGAAGATATTGATTATAGTTCCAACTATTTCTCTAGTGTCTCAGATGTATTCTGATTTTATGGAATACTCGTCTAAAACTGAATGGAAAGCAAGAAATTATTGCCACAAAATTCATGCGGGACAAGATAAAGAAACCTCTAAAAGAATAGTCATTTCAACTTGGCAAAGTTTGTATAAGTTGCCAAATAAATATTTTGAACAATTTGAAGCGGTATTTGGTGACGAATGTCACTTATTTAAATCTAAATCTTTAGCAACCATAATGACCAAATTAAAAGAGTGTCCTTATAGAATAGGAACAACAGGAACTTTAGATGGATCATTTACACATAAACTAGTGATAGAAGGATTATTTGGTAGAGTATACAAAGTTATTTCTACAAAAGAACTTATGGAGAAAAAAATTCTATCTAGTCTTTCAATTGATTGTATAGTTCTTGATCACGATGACATTGATCGAAATATAACTAAAAAAATGGTATATGCGGATGAAATTGATTGGATTGTTTCATGTAAAAAGAGAAACGATTTTATTTGCAAATTAAGCGGATCGTTAAAAGGAAATACTTTAATACTATTTCAATTTGTAGAAAAACATGGAAAAGTTTTATATGAAACAGTAAAATCTTTATTTCCAGACAGAAATGTATATTTTATACATGGTCAAACAGATGTTGAAATGAGAGAAACTGTTCGCAAATTAGTTGAAAAATGCGATAGTTGTATTATAATAGCCTCATATGGAACATTTTCCACTGGTGTAAGTATCAGAAGACTAAATAATATAGTATTCTCTTCTCCATCTAAAAGCAGAATCAGAGTACTTCAAAGTATTGGTAGGCAACTAAGAAAGTCAGAGCATAAAGAAATTGCTAAACTATATGATGTTGCGGATGATTTAAAATGGAAATCGTATGTCAATCATACACTAAAACATTTTAATGAAAGAATTAAAATTTATGAGTCTGAGAAATTTGATTACAGGATTATAAAAATTCCTCTAGGAGCATAAATGAACAGTTATAAAATAATTAAATTAACTTCCGGCGAATCTTTAATTTGTAAAATTAATAAAGTAAAATCAGATACTATTGTTATAGAACGACCAATGATTTTTAAATCAATTCAACTTCCAAACAACCCATTTTTTCTTGGGGCGGAGGCGTTACAGTTAAAAAGTTGGATGGAATTTTCAGAAGATAAAACTGTAGAAATACCAATTAACCATATTACTGCTTTAATGAAAGCAGATTCCATGATTTCACACTGTTATGATATGGAAAAAGAAAAAGAAGATACTCCAGGATTAAAAGAACAAGAGATGAAAGATATTTTATCTCATTTAAATAATTTACCGGTTCAACCTTTTCCGCAAAATCCACAATCAAATCAAGATATTCCAAAGAAATTAAACATTAACTTTAATGTTCCTGAAGATATGATACCGGATGTTATGGGTGCTCTTGGTATTAATATAAACGGCGATGAAGGATTTATGATCGATGAAGGCGAATTAGAAGATCCAAAGCAACCGCCCATGAAAAATAAATCTGAGGATTGGGGTAATGATTGGCGAGACTGGCCCGCTGACCCCCATGACTATATCTAACTAGATTTACCCTTTGCTGACTGACACAGTCAAGTCTAGATGATAAAAATATAATGTCAAGTATTTACTTGCAAAATTTTAGTTTTGTGTTACTATATCTCCATAGATCAGCAAATAGGAGTATAACATGGGTCGCAAGAAAAAAGATTTAACAGATGAACCTGCTATAAAAGAAAAACCATCAAAAAAATCAAAAGAACATTATGTAGATAATAAATTGTTCTATAAAGAAATGGTGGAGTGGAAAAAAAAGTATAAAGAATCTCAAGAAATGGATGAGCCCGCGCCGCCCGTATCAGAGTATATTGCAATGTGTTTCTTCCATATTGCAGAAAACCTTGCAAAGAAACCTAACTTTGTAAACTACCCATTTAAAGAAGATATGATTGGAGATGGGATAGAAAATTGTCTAATGTATTGTGGCAATTTTAATCCAAGAAAATCAAAAAACCCATTCTCTTATTTTACACAAATAATATATTATGCGTTTCTTCGTAAGATTCAAAAAGAAAAGAAACAAAATTATATCAAATATAAATTCTTAGAATCGCAAGACACTAAAGGTGATTTCTCAGAATTTTTAAAGATACTTGGAATAAATGAGGAAGAGGGCGAGATGTATAGGAAGATGTCGGAGCAAAAAGACGAAGAAAAGAAATTAAAAAAGAAAAAGAAAAATAAATCAAAAGGGGTATTTGGAGATGATGAATGAGTAAAATTGCTTTTATAACTGATACCCATTTTGGTGCTCGTAATGATTCGCCTTTGTTTGCTGAATATTTTCTGTCCTTTTTAGAAGGACAGTTTTTTCCCTATTTAAAGGCCAATAATATTAAAACCGTTATACATCTTGGCGACTTAATGGATCGTAGAAAGTACGTAAATTTTTATATACTTTCACAAGTAAAATCCAGATTTATGGATTATCTTAGAAAGAATGATATAGAGTTTCATTGTATAGTAGGTAATCATGATACATTCTTTAAAAACACAAACAATCTTAATTCTGTAAATGAGTTATTTGGTGAGAATGGAATCTATATTTACGATAAACCTGCATGTAAAACAATTGAAGGTTTTGATTTTGCAATAGTTCCTTGGATCAATAAAGAAAACGAAAAAGAATGTTTAGATTTTATAAAAACAGCAAAGGCTTCTGTATGTCTAGGCCATTTTGAATTGTATGGGTATGAGATTATGAGGGGCATACCACACGAAGATGGTATGGATCCCAATCTGCTTGCCAGATATGAAATGGTTTTGAGTGGCCATTTTCATGTCAAACACAGCAAGGATAATATACATTATCTTGGCACACCATATCAAATAACATTTAACGATCTTGGTCAGAAAAAAGGATTTTACGTTTTTGATACACAGACTAGAGATTTAGAGTTCATTGAAAATGAAAGAAAACTTTTTTATACATTAACATATAATGATGTTGATTATGATATGTTGACTCTGGATTTTGAGCGTTATAGGCAATGTTTTATTAGAGTATATGTTCAAAAGAAGAAAAGCCAAAAATTATTTGATCAATATCTAGAAAAACTTAATTCCGTAGAAGTATCAGAATTAAATATTATTGATATGCCAACACAAACTGTTGAAGACAATGTTGACATTGACACAACCAAGGATACACTAACCATCATCAATGATGAGATTGATCGTATGGAAGAAGTACCAAATAAAAACAAATTAAAATCTATTATTCATGAATTATATTTGGAGAGCCTGTCACAATGAATATTTTTGCAGTTGATAAGAACCCAGTAATTTCTGCCACAAACCTTTGTGATAAACATGTGGTAAAAATGATTGTAGAGAGTTGCCAGTTGCTTTCTACTGCACACAGAATCCTTGATGGGTATCAAACTACTGTTTTAAATAAAGCAGGTAGGCCAAGAAAAATTTACAAATTAATGGATCCTGAACTCGAAAACAAACTCTGCAAGTTTGTTATGCCAAACCATCCCTGTGCAATTTGGGCCAGAGAGACTACATCCAATTATGTTTGGCTGGCAAAGCACAATCTAGCCCTTTGTGATGAGTATCAACATCGATACAATAAAACTCATTCTATGGAACCTTTGGCGGTTCTTTTGCACGAACAATTGCCCAACAACATTCCAATTGACGAGTTGACTGAGTTTGTTCAGGCAATGCCTACTCAATACAAAATGCCAAATCCTGTATTGGGTTACCGATATTATTATTGTTATGAAAAATCAAGATTTGCTAAATGGAAAAATAATAATATTCCATCTTGGTATACTGATTTACATAACTTGAAGGAGCACGTTAAGCAAAGCGGTGTCGATGTTGAAATAAACGCTCCGGATATGATTAAAGACGGATTATAAATACTATTACTATGGACACAAATATTTTTAGACAATATCAAGAATTAAAAGAAGCTGCATCGAATATTGAATTGATTGAAAATGTAGATTCTATTGATTTGTATTGCTCTGAAGATAATCATCTAAATGTCATGGAAATTTTAGATGAAGAATATTTTGAGTACGAAGAAACTGATTTTGGATTTAATATAACTGGATTAACTTTTGATACTGCTGTTGATATTTTATCTGAATATAATTTTTCTGGAGAACTAAACGAAGCATCTCCTGTTAGAAAAACAGTTGTTCGTGGTGGCAAAAGAAAAATTATTTTTAAATGCCCCCCTGGCCACAAAAGAATTAAACGAAGGTGTATTAGAAGACCGTCCGCAGAATTAGCAAGAGTCAAACGAGGAGCCAGAAAGGCTGCAAGAAAATCAAGAAGCAAGAAAGCAAGAGCCGCTAGAAGAAGAAAAATTTCTTTAAAAAGAAGAGCAGCATTTGCAAAACGTCGTCACAAATAAATTATATTATGTTAATATTAAAAAAGATACGCTGGAAAAATTTCCTAAGCACAGGAAATAGTTTTACAGAAATTATATTAAATAAAAGAAAGAGCACCCTTATATGCGGTGCAAATGGATCAGGCAAAACTACCTTGCTTGATGCTTTAGTATTTGGTTTATTTGGTAAACCATATAGAAATATTAATATACCACAATTAGTAAACAGTATAAACAAAAAAGATTGTGTCGTTGAGATTGAATTTTCTATTGGTGGGATAGATTATAAAGTTATCCGCACACTTGCACCAAAAACTTTAGAAATTTATAAACAAGGCAAACTCATAGACCAAGATTCAAAATCTAAAGATTATCAAAATATGTTTGAAGAAAACATATTAAAGATGTCTTATAAAGCATTTTGCCAAGTGATTGTTCTGGGGTCAACAAATTACGTTCCATTTATGGCATTAACTGCTGGGGAGCGAAGAGAGATTGTGGAAACTCTCTTAGATATTGATGTCTTCTCTACAATGAATGCTCTACTAAAAGGTAAAATTTCAGAAAATAAAGAAGAAATAAAAGAATTAAATCATAAGCTTGCTCTTTTAAAAGAAAGAGCAGATGCACAAACAAACCATATAAAAGTACTAAAAGAAAAAAGTAAAACTTCTATTGATAAGTATGAACTAGAGATTCAAAGTGCAGTAAATCAAAATGATGAACTTCAAAAAGAAATTAATGATTTAAATAATCAAATAGATGTGCTATTGGAACAAGTTACTGAAAAAGAAGACTTAGAATTAGAAGCAAGTAATATTGAAAAAGATATAACAGACAACAAAATAACTATTAACAAAATAAATAAAGAAATTGTATTTTATCACAATAATGATAAATGTCCTACTTGTTCTCAAGACATTAGTGCCGAATTAAAAAACAATAAGGTACATTCTTGCAATATTCAAAAAATTGAATTAGAATCAGCAATTATTTCTCAAAACAGTAAGATAGAACTTCTTGAAGAAAAAATAAAAAAGTTCTATGAAATAGAAACAAAGACAGGCACTCTCCGTAATAAAATTGCTGAAGTTCAATCTAACATATTTGCTAATAATCAATATGTAAAAAGAATGACAAAACAAATAGCAGATTTACATTCTGAGTCTGGTGATATTGAAAAAGAAAACGATAAACTTCAAGTTATTATGGATGATGGCAAAAAACATCTTGATCAAAAGAAAGATCTAGAAGATGATGCCCAATATTATGCTATGGCATCACTTATAATGAAAGATTCAGGTATTAAAAGTAAAATTATTAAATACTATTTGCCAATTATGAACAAAATTATTAATCAATATCTTGATCATATGGATTTCTTTGTTCATTTTGAGTTGGATGAATCTTTTGCAGAAACAATTAAGAGTAGGTACCGAGATATCTTTACATATTCAAGTTTTAGTGAAGGCGAAAAAAGAAAGATAGATCTGGCGCTTCTGTTTGCATGGAGAGAAATTGCTAAATTAAAGAATTCTTTAAATTGTAATTTGTTAATATTTGATGAAGTTCTTGATGGTAGTCTAGACGATACAGCTACAGATGCATTTTTAAGTATTATAAATTCTAAATTCTTCAAGAAAGATACTAATATTTTTGTAATATCTCATAAACCAAAGGATACTTTGCTAGACAAGTTCAAAGGCCATTTAACCTTTGTGAAGAAAAATAACTTCAGTAGACTTGACATTCCTTAATCGTGCATATATATTGCTTGTATGGCTAAAAGAATTCAAAAAGGCGACAGCGTTGAATCCATCGTTATGGGAGACGAACCTCTGTGGAATACCAATATTCCGCTGACGGATGAATATCTCTCTGCTTATATTATCAAGCACACTAATTGGTGTAACTATCATTGGGATCAAAAGAATTACCGAAAGGCTGTTCTAGAATATCTCAAGAATAAGAAAAATAAGAACCAATTTAACACCATTAGTAAAAAGAGTGGAGATAATTTTGCATTTCGAGAGATTGGGAATTATTGTCGAATGCTGTCCCTCGGTTGCCCATTGACAGAAAAAATTATTTCCTATATCGACTCTAAACTGAAGGATCTTAAGTCAACTTATGATGTGGCAGAACCTGAAGAGTCTACTGCTGAAAAGGTTGATATTCAGCAGAGGATTAAGGATAAGACAAAAGATCTAATTGATACAATTGAAGAAAAGGTTGACCATTTTGTACAGGCCCTTTCTGTGGATCGTCCATATTCATTTGATGCAGTTTCTTGGCTTACGGGTATTGGTGTAAAACCAGTGCACACAAAAGAAATTATTAAGCTGTTTACTCCTCGTAAAGAGGAACTGGAGAAGGCTTTAAACGGTGATAAGGAACTTATGGAGGGTTATGCCTTCTTGGGTAAGGCTAAGACCCGTAAATATATGGAATTCAATGTAGGTATTATAAACGCATGTAATACGATTGCAGAAAATAAGCGTAAACCAAGGAAGAAGAAAAAAGTTTCTCCAGAAAAACTTGTTTCCAAACTAAAGTATATGGTTGAGGATCCGGCAACCAAGATCAAATCTATTGATCCCCGAAAGATTATCTCAGCAAATATTTTACTTACATATAATACCAAAACAAAGAAAGCCTGTCTTTTTAGTTCAAAATCTGGGTTAAGTATTAAAGGCAGTTCTATTATTGGATTTGATGAAACGGATTCTTCCTCAAAGTCTTTGAGGAAAGAAACTTATATTTTTAACTTGACAAAGCAGCATAAGGATGTATCATCTGTATACAAATCCGTAAAATCTAAGGAGAAGCCTGTAAAAAGCAGAATAAATACTGATGTACTGCTGTTGCAGGCGATTAAACTATGATTCTAATTGATAATTCGCAATTGTTTTTTTCTTCCTATTTCTCGCATGGACATGCGACTGGAGAAGTTAATGACAATCTTGTGCGGCACACACTCCTTTCTCAGTACGCTAGGATCAACGATAAGTATCGTTCTAGGTTTGGTAGTATCGTCATTTGCAATGATGCTGATAACTATTGGAGAAAAGAGATATATTCAGGATATAAACAACAGAGAAAAGAACAAAAAGAAAAAAACACAGATGTAGATTGGAAACATCTGTATGAAACTTTTGATCGGGTAAGAGACGAGATCAAAAATAATCTTCCCTATAAATCTATTAGGGTAAGTAGATGTGAAGCCGATGATATCATGTATGTACTCTGCAAGCATTATTCTCATAAAGAGAAGATGCTTATTGTGTCTTCAGACAAAGATATGATTCAGCTTATGAAATTTAATAATGTTTCTATTTATTCACCGAAGACAGATAGTATTATTAAATCAGTTTCAAATATAGATGAGTTGCTTTTTGCACATGTATTAAAAGGCGATTCTGCAGACAATATCCCAAATGTAATGACAAATACTGATGATTTTCTTTCCAAGAAAATTCGTCAAAAACCAATGACAGCAAAAAGAATTGTTGAATTTACAAATAATTGTTCTTTAATTGATGAAAAAAATCTAACTAGAAACAGATCTTTGATCGATCTGTCCTATATACCAGAGGAGTATGAAAATAATATTTTGAAGAAGTATCAGGAAACTGTTCCTGCTGATCGTAAAAATATTTTTGATTATCTCGTAACCAATAAAATGAAACTTCTTTTAGAGAATGTGGAGAGTTTTTAATGAAATATATAACAAGATTATACTCAGAAGTATTGAACGAAGTTCGACAAGCAAAAACAGAAGAAGAAAAAATTCAATTACTTCAAGAAAATAAGTCAGAAGTATTGCTTCAAATTTTTCAATATGGATTTGGTAAACTAGAAACTCCATATAGGAGTTCTGTTCCTGAGTATAAACCAGACGACTCTCCATATGGATTTTCTTACACAACTTTACAAAAAGAAATGCACAGATTACCATATTTTTATAATACAAAACTATTGATTGGAAATGAAAAATTACGTGATCAAAAATTAAGAAACATTTTAGAAATGCTTCATTTTTCAGAAGCCGCTCTACTTGAAAATATTTTTACACAAAAATTAGATACATATGTTTCAAAGGAAATTGTATTAAAAGCCTTTCCTGAATTACAAGGTGATATATCATGAACGAACAAGAAATTAATCAAATAAGAGAAGAGTTATTAACTCTTGATTATATAACTCTAAAAAGAGCGTTACTTATAGCAAAAAATATGAAAAATGCTCCTCCAGTACCAGAGCAAAAGAATATTTTTGAAAAAGCAAACTCTTTTGCTAAATCTTATATGTCAAAAGGTTTTACTGGTAAGAAAGCCTCTGATACCGTAAAGTCTCTTAGAGTTTTGAGTTGCCACGGCGGCTCTGGTTTAGAGGCATGCCCACATAGAAAAAATAGTGATAAGTTTGCGGGATCATTTTATTGTGGTGCATGTGGTTGTGGAGATAAGTCAAACACGCAACTAATTAATATTAGGAACGATAAAGGCGAAGAGCAATATTCCAAACTAGATTTTCCAAAGGTATATTGTCCATTAAAGATGCCAGGATTTAGTGATTACGTTGTTTCAGAAAGCGAAGAACAAAAGAATTCTCGCAAGATTGTTATTGAAACTTCGTATGGAGTAGAGTATATTAAGGCAAATTCTAACCAAGAAGGTGGAGAGATTAAATATCATGAAACAAACAACAATGAAGATCAGCAAGAAGACGTTGGAAGTTCTTAAGAATTTTTCTAATATCAATCAAAACATTTATATTGAACCGGGCAATAAAATCTACACAATCAGCAAGCCACCAAACATTGTGGCAGAGGCACATGTAGACGAAACATTTGATACAACAATTTGTATCTACGAAATGTCTAAGTTCCTTGGAGTTATTTCTCTGTTTGAGTCTCCAGAATTTGAATTTGATGACAAATCAGTTACGGTTCATGGTCACAATAACGGAAAGATAAAGTATCATTTTTGCGAACCAAAGGTTATTGAGAAGTTTGTTGGTATGCATGGTAAACTTCCAAAGGAAGGCAAGAAACATTTTTCGTTTAGTTTATCTCAACGTCAAATTGATGAGTTGATTCGTTCTGCAAATATTCTCCAGATCAATACTATTAAGATCAGTGAATCTGATAAGGGCGGTGTTGAAGTTTCTGCAGCAGATGCAAACAACACAACTCCAAATTTCTATTCAATTCATATTGAAGATGCGACAGTATCTGACGATGCAGAAGATGCATATGTTCAACTCAGACTGCTCAATCTTATTAGTGGTAGTTATGATGTTGATGTTTATGAACAAACCGTAACCAAGTGGACACACAAGGATATTGATCTTAAGTATTATATTGCTAAAGATATTGAGAAGGATTGATTATGAAAACTAAAGACACGTTTCTTTGGGTAGAAAAATATCGACCCCAAAGAATTGAAGATTGTATTCTTCCAGAAGGAATACAAAGTATGTTCACGGACATGGTTAAGTCTGGAGAACTACAAAATCTTCTTTTATCTGGTGGTCCGGGATGCGGTAAAACTACTGTAGCAAAAGCTCTTTGTGATGAGCTTGATATGGATTGGATTATTATTAACTGCTCAGAAGATGGTAATATCGACACCCTACGGACTCTAATTAGAGATTTTGCTAGTACAGTATCAATTACAGGCAACAAGAAAGCAGTTATTCTAGATGAGTTTGATTATTCTAATCCATCTAGTATGCAACCTGCTCTTCGTGGTTTTATTGAAGAATTTGCAAATAATTGCAGATTCTTAATGACTTGTAATTTTAAAAATAGAATTATTGATCCACTTAAATCAAGATGCACTAATATTGATTTTAAATTTTCAAAGGAAGATAAAAACAATATTAGTGGTCGTTTTTTAAATCGACTAAAATACATTTTGGACAATGAATCTATTAAGTATGATGAAAAAGTTTTAGTAAAATTAATTTTAAAGTACGGTTCTGATTTTAGAAGAATCATAAATGAATTACAAAGGTACTCAGTTGGTGGAATTATTGATTCGGGCATTCTACTAGAAGTTGGTGATGTTAATATTGAAAAACTATTTGCGAGCATGAAGAACAAAAACTTCACCGAAATTCGTAAGTGGGTGTTTGATAATTTGGATAATGATTCTGTCTCTGTATTTCATAAACTATACGAAACCTGCATCAACTATCTTCAGCCAACTAGCGTACCACAGGCAATTTTAATTATTGCGGACTACCAATACAAAGCAGCATTTGTGGCGGATCATGAAGTCAATATGACTGCATGTTTAATTCAACTTATGGTGGAGTGTGAATTTAAATGAAAAAGAAGGAAGACTTATTTTTTATAATTGATTCTATTTCTGCAACTAAACAGCACCTCATGAATGAGGGGCTAAAGGAATCTCTATATAAACCTTATATGGTAAATAAGGCATTTTCATATCATGCTGACTCCATTATGCATGCAAATGAAATGAATAGACGATTTCATATACCACAAAAGTATCAATATGAATATTTGTTTCAAACCATCCGTAAGAGAAAACGGTTTGCAAAATGGCATAAAAAACAAGAAGATAAGACTTTAAACCTTATTGTAGAATATTATGGGGTATCTTTCCGTAAAGCGGAAGAGTATCTTACGATATTGACCAAAGAACAAATACAAAAAATAGCCAAAGAATTAAATAAAGGCGGTCTAGACTGATATTTTTATAAATATAAATGACAAAATACATTTATATGGAAAAATATCATGGAACAGAATAATTCGTTGGTTGATTCATTATTAGAAGTAACTTTACAAAAAGAAGACGATTTTTTAAAAATAAAAGAAACCCTAACCCGTATAGGTGTATCTTCTAAGAAAGAAAAAAAACTTTACCAATCTTGTCATATTTTGCATAAGAAAGGTAAATATTACATAGTTCATTTTAAAGAACTATTTTTACTTGATGGTTTAGAATCAGATATTAGTGAAACTGATATTGGCCGTCGTAATACTATAGCAAAATTATTAGAAGAATGGGGACTACTTTCTGTAGTTGATAAAGAAAAAATGAATGCTATTATTACGCCTCTAAATCAAATTAAAATTCTTCCTCATAAAGAGAAAGGCGAATGGCAACTAGTACCTAAGTATCACATAGGAAAGAAATTTTAATGACCGGTAATTACGACATAACAGCAGAAGCAAATTCGGATTTTAAACTAGAGATCCAATACACAGATTATAACGATGTCGCTATTAATTTAACAAATAAAAAATTAGTATTTACCGTTAAGAGAACTTATTTAAATATTCAGGATGACCTTTTTGCCATCCACAGTCAAGTGGGCGATCAGGTTGAAGGTGCTTTAGAATACCCTAATTCCGATAATAGCTATGGTAGCATAGAAATTACGGCAATTTCTGGGGAAATTGTTATAAATATTAATAAAGAAGTTATGGAATTATTAGAGCCGGGGCAATATTTTTATGCACTTCGTTTGATTAGTAGCAATTTTTCAGAAAATATCTTAAAGGGCAAATTTGAAGTACAGGCATTCTGAATGACAAATAAAATAAAAGTAAAACATTTTAAAGAAAATACCGTAGTTGTTTTAAGAGATTTACCTAAAAAAATAAAGGTAAAAAAATCAAAGCAGCATGTTATTATTGTATTAACAAACTAATATGGCAACAATAGGTAGAAATTCTGGAATAACATATTTCGGCAATAACTCTGCCGCAAGAAATGTCTTTGTTGGTGCTAGAGGCCCACAAGGAGTAAAGGGTGATACTGGAGTTGGAGTAAAAACTGCAGATATTAATACAAATGGAGAGTTGGTTTTAGAATTAACAAATAATGCAACTTTGAATGCTGGATCAGTAGTGCCATCTGCAGAAGTATGGACTAAAGATGATGTAATACCAACAAGCATAGGCGGTATTACTGCAGGAACAGTTGGCCAAACTTTAGATGGTTTGACTCCTATGCAAATATTAGAAAAATTACTATATCCATATCAAGCACTTTCTGTGTCGTCATTTAGTGTTGGATTGCCGATTTCTACCACAGTTGAAGTTGGAACAATTAGTGCTGCTGGAATCTATTCAACTTCTTGGGCATTTAATAATGCATCAAATCTAACAGCAAATAGTATATCAATATCTCGTTCATCCACCACTTTAGCAAGTGGATTAAATGTGAGTCCATTTTCAATAACACACCCACAGTACCAATATACAACTCCAACTCAATTGCCATTCACAATTAGTGCAGGCCAAAAAGAGGGCGCAAATGTAACTTCTACCGTTAATTATAGTTGGAAGAAAAAAATATGGTACGGGAAATCAAATTCCACTTCATTATCATCATATTCTGATTTTTCTTCTTTTTCTTCTATTTTTACTCAAGGATTAACTAGTATAAGTTCTGCAAATTATTCGTTTTCTGCGACTACAGGAGACGACCAATATTTATACATTATTGTTCCGGATAATTCGTCATACAGTACATTTATGTCAAATGGATTTGAATTTCCCTTTCAAGCCTCTCAAATAATAACTTTTACAAATTCTTTCGGGGTAACGCTTACATATAAATATTATAGATCTACATATGCAACAGAATCTGCAGTAATAATAAATGCTGGAGTTTAATTATGGCAAAAATACCAGGAACAGTGGGTTTAGGTGGAAAAATTGCTCCTAACGACGAAAACGACAAATATCCAGTAACAGACCCAAAATATGGTTTGGGCGGTCTTAGAACAGTGGTAAGTGAAACAGAAAGAAATGAAATACCATATTTAAGACGCCAATTGGGTATGTTGGTTTATGTAAGTTCAAATAATAATTATTATAAATTAATAAATTTAGGCACTCAAGATGGCCCCACAGTAAATGGAGATTGGGAAATATTAACTACCACATCGTCTGGGGACTTGGATGCTGGAACATATTAAATTATAAATATAAGTAGTATAGATTATCCGGAGATATTAAAAAATGCCAAAAATTCAAATAAAACGCGGTATCACAGATCCAGGAGCAAGTACTTTAACCTCTGCAGGAGAACTTGCAGTTAATACTAGTGATAAGAAATTTTTTATTAAAACTGCAACCGATAGCACCACTGCACCTATTTGGATGGGTGCACAAATTGTAAATACAGTTAATGACTGGAGCAGTGCTGATTTAAGCAAACAGGTACTTACGGGTACTGCGACACGAGATAGAATTAGAAATGCTCCTGAATTATTATTTAATAGTACCGGTACTATTGGTGCGTCATTTGGTATTTATAGTCTTAACGGATACATGTGGAATTTTGCAAATAGTGAAATTAATTTTAATAATTCTACATTAAAAAATGCTCCAACTCCAGCGTTTGATGGCGATGTTGCAAATAAAAAATACGTAGATAATATCGCAACAGGAATTAGATTTAAAGCTGCAGTAAATAATATTATGTTTGAAGATGGTTACGGAAACGCAACTATACCAACATACACAGAAGCAGTAAGTGCAGACTATGTTAGAACACTAAAAACTGAAGTTTATACTCCAGATGCGCCAGCACAACCATTTTATGGTTATGCTAGATTTGATATTACGCCGCAGAATAACGATGTCACAGAAACTCTACAAGGTGGAGTTACAATAACTAATTTTCAAATTGGTGCTACAGTAAAATTAGGTGGAGTTATAATAGGAAAAATTACTAACATATCCCCATTGTATTCAGCGAATGTAAATGAAAGCGTAAAAATTAGAAATGGTGCTACTAGCACCATCACACATGTGTCTGGAAACGTTACAATCACATTAGATTCAAAGACACCGAGCTCATATACATCTACTCCAAATACTACTTCAATTACAATAACAAATGAAGGTAGGGGAGACACATTAACTACTACAGGATCAATAAACTTAGCAGATATAGATTATGCCTCAGTCTGCACAATAAACTCCACAACAGGACAACAAACTTGGTCTAATTTTGCAATTAAACCAAACGATAGAGTTCTTGTTAAAGTTTTTTCAGGCTCTGAAGCATATAAAAATGGTATTTACGTTGTACAAACTGCAGGTACAATAAATATACCATCCTCTATTCTGGGTCCGGGAATGCAAGGAGCCGGTAATAGCAAAATAACGGGAAATGATGTAGTAAAACTAAGAGGCGACACTACAAATCAAAACTTATTTTCGCAAAATACTCCTTCAGATATAGATCCAACAACAACTAATAAAGGAACATGTTATCCAACAACAACCGGAACAGATTATGGTTATAATTCTAGTACTGGTTTTTGGGAAGACAGTGCAACACCAGCAGGATGGACTTTAGTAAGAGCTACAGATTTTGATATATGGAACGAAATACCTGGTTCTATTGTTTATGTAAAAGTAGGAACAAATGGCAAATCTAATTGGATTTGTTTGGCAGAAAAAGATATTATAGGAGGAACTTGGTTAGCAGGCAGTACCTATAATGAATTAGGAAATTCCTCCTATGGTATAGGATTTGGTGAATTTTCAACTGCAGGTGGAATGACCACAACTTATCCTTTATATTCTGATGGAAATAATCTTGGTTTAAATTATATGAGACCATTAACTACGGATCCTATGATGGGAACGTATTTAACATTAGATATAAGACGATATAATGATCAAACAAGTTCTGCTAGTGCATATACTATAACTGATATTTCTAGTGATACTGATGTATTAAATAAACCACTATATCTAGGTTACGACACTACTTCAGGTGCCGAAGGTTATTACTTATATCCAAACCCAAATGCAGGGTCAAGTATTCAAGAATTAGGCACTAGTGATGGCACTGTTACTTTTACTTTTGCTAAGGGAAGTGGTGATGATAGTATTTATGCAGATAGAGTACAAAATCTTATAACTCAAACAAATGGTCCGATGAAATATGATACTGCTACTGGTTCCCCAATTATAAATGGCAATTTAGTTGTAAATGGCCAAGCAGTTGCTTCTAATTTTAAATTTAGTGAGCCTGTAATTACTTCTGCAAGTACTTTTTCTAAATCTAGCAGCGACGTTATCTTAGTTGGTCAACAAATCAGTGCAATAACTACTGCAGGCACTAACGGGATTACTGCTACTTTAAGGTCTCATAATGATAGCTCTGAATATGCATATAGTCTAGATGATGAGTTTACAACAAATACCGGTGCAGACTATCCAATAGTCACTTCGGTAACATCCAACTCATTTACTTTAGATAAACCACTACGGCCATTTCCAGCACCGGCAGATGTCAGTATATCTGGAGTAAATGTTTATAATACAACAATTATAGGCACAACAGCACCAGTATCAAATGAGTATCCTCTTACAAGCGCAACCCCATATACTACGAGAACAGGTGATCCTGTTGTTGTAAATAATAATATTGGCAGCAATATTTTATCGGGAACAATATATTATGCTATTGTAAATCTGTCTACTCAACGTATAGCATTTGCTTCTTCTTATGCAAATGCGATTGCAGGAATAAAAATAACATCAACCACTGCCGCACCTTCAGGCACAACTGCAATTACTTATCAATTTACATCTACAAACCACGGATTAAGTAATGGGCAGCAAGTATATTATAATAGTACCGGAAACCCAGCAGGAAACCACACAAACAATTCAGTTTATTATGTAACCAGTGTCTCTACAAATGCATTTAGATTAGCATCAACAAGTGCTATTGCCGCTGGTTCAACAAATGGTGTTAGTGATTTAGGATTATTGTCAACATTACCAACAAGCACCACACACAAAGTAATTAAAAATATTATTCCAGCAAATACTGAAGCACTAAAAGTTAGAACTGGAAAAATTATAATTTCTAGCACAACACAACCCACTCTTCCTGTTCAACTCTTTAATACAGCAAATTATGTTGAAACTGGTGCATTGAATCTAACTGGAAAGTTCCTAAAATTAGGAACTGGTACACAAAGAGGAACTGGTGCAGCACAATTTACTCCAGCAGCAGATCAAAATAGAATTTTGGCAAATGTTCAAACGTCTATTACTTATACAATATCTAGTTTAAATACTACAACATCTGAATTAGCAATAACCCCAACTGGAACAAAATTACCAACAGGAACTGCTGTTAAATTTTCCACTACATCATCAATAACTGGATTGACAAATAACAGTACATATTATGTAATCAATGTTTTAGATGGCTCATCTAATCCTACTAGTGTTGTTAAATTAGCAACAACAAAAGATGAGGCATTAAACGATGATGCAATATCTTTAACAAGCACCCTAGCTGCTGGTACACACCAATTAATTGAAGAATCTCAATTAAGAGCAGCAGAATTAAGATTTAATACTTCAAGTGGTTGGCAAATTAGTAAGACACCTGTTGGTGATAATAGTTCATATGAAGGGTCTCCAACTTACTTTAACTTGGCAACACAAGATGGGACAGAAACTTTAACCAATAAAAGTTTAACATCCCCAACTTTAACAACACCAATACTAGGAACACCAGCATCCGGAACTTTAACAAATTGTACAGGATTACCAATAAATGGTTTAGTTAGCAGCACTTCATTGGCTTTAGGTGTTGGTAGTATAGAATTAGGGCATGCTTCTGATACAACAATTACAAGAGTTAGTGGTGGCAAGATTGCTGTTGAAGGTGCCAACATAGCAACGGAACAATATGTTCTAGATAATACAGGCGGTGCAGTTTATAGTTCAGTTTCAAATGCTTCTGTAAGAGCAATAACTGGAACTATAACATATACCCATTCGTCTGGTTCAAGCACAATAGCAGTTACAGCAGGTGGTGATTTAAATACTGATTTTGAAGGAACATTTACTACTACTGGCGCTAGATTATTAGTTAAAAATCAAGCCACTGCAGGTCAAAATGGTATCTATACTATAACATCATATACTAGTAATTCTGTTTATACGCTCACAAGAGCTGCAGATTTTGATAGTTCTGCAGAAAGCAGAGCGGGTGGTATAGTATTTGTTAGTGGTGGAACAACTCAAGCAAATACTTCGTGGGGCGTATTGCTCACATCTGTTATTACAAGTGCGGCTTGGACAGCTGGACCAACAACTTTAGTAATTAACTGGGGACAAACCTCTGCTCCTGGTGCAGGGACAACGTATTCTGCAGGAACTGGCTTAACGCTTACGTCAACAACATTTGCCGTTGATAGTGCAACGATACCGTATTTAGCAAATAATAATACATTTTCTGGTAATAATACATTTACTGGTGACATAACATTAAATACTGCTAGCAAATCATTAACAATAGGTAGTACTTCTGCAGGGTTGAGTGTTGCAGGCACCACAACATTAAGTGGTACTACAAATCTAACAGGCGCAACAACTTTGACAAACGCCGGTGGTCTTACATTACGACGAGCAGCAAATCAAGACGGAATTATTCTTAATGGTAGAGCAGGTGGAACAGCCGGTCATACAGTAACCTTTACACCAACAACACTCAATGGCAGCAGAACAATAACATTACCTGATGTAACCGGAACACTTATAACAGATGGCAATTTGTCTGCAATTACATCAGTTGGAACATTAAGTGGGTTGACTGTATCTAAATCAAGTGTCAATACAGCAACTTTAACAAATACTGCACTAACTGCAAATAATTCTATTTTAGTGTTGCACAAGAGCCCAACAAGCGGAACAGATTCCAGCACATATTCAGAAATAAATCTAAAATATACTACATCTGGCGGTACCGTAACCGATAGATTCTTTGGCATGAAATCTGGAGGAAATGTATATGTTGCTTCTGCAAATGGTGGAACAACTCCATTATTAGAAATTACAACTGCTGGTGTACTCAGCATAAATAATGGAGCAACTCTAACTTCTGATGCCGCTGCAGATTCAAATCAAGGCAGATTAACTTTAAATTACAATATGAATGTTGCATCATCAAGAGGCTATAAAGTAAATGGAACTACAGTTATAGATGGTTCTAATGTTTTTGTAGATATGGACTGTGGAACTTATTGATCAAAATAATCGATATATATAATGTAAAGGAGATAAATTATGAACGATATGTCAAAATATAATGAAAGTGTAATAATTCCATACCTTCAAAAGAAATACCAAGAATTAAGTAACCAAAATATGGTTCTTGAGGTAAATCTTTTGATGGAAAGACAAAAAAATGCGGAATTAGAATCTAAGTTAGCAGAATATACTTCTGTGGATAAACCTAAAGAAGACAAGAAAAAGAAAAAAACAACAGAAGAAGTATTAGATGCAAGCACATATTAATTCTTAAATAGATTGGGTGTAGTTTTTTATTATGCCTCCAGTATTAAAAATAAAAAGATCAGCAACATCGGGATCGGCCCCTGCATCACTTTCTGATGGAGAACTTGCTGTAAATACTACTGATAAAAAATTATACGTAGGAACTTCCGGAAGCGTTGTAGAATTGACTGGTGGTGCAGGTGGAGGTATCACTTCTATAGGATTAAATGTTCCTTCTTCTATATTTACTTCTAATGGAACAATAACATCAAATGGAAGTTTAGGGTTTAGTTTAAATAATCAAAACGCTAATCTTATTTTTGCATCTCCAGACAATACATCAGGTGCCCCAAGTTTTAGAACATTAGTGCCGAAAGATCTAGCAGCAAGTGGAACCGCTAATCAATATCTTCAAATAAATAGTTCAGGCAATTTAGTTTGGAATACGATTTCTACTTCTGGCGGTGCCCCATCCGGCACAAATGGTCAAATACAGCTTGTGGTGAAAGATGGTGGAGTATTTGATTCATTAACAAATTTTCAAATATTAACAAATTCTTCTTATTTTTTTAAGAACAATATAATAACAGTTCCAACGCAAAATACAACATATAGTAAAATTAATTTTCCATTTAATAATATATTTTCAGAAAATGATATCGTGGGAATATCCACTGGTGGTGGAGCAACTACTAATTATGTAATTAGAAATGTAACTAATACTTCTTTTAAAACTTATGCATTACCAACATCTTCCGGATCAGCTATAGGTTCATTAGAAACATTAAGTGGCTCAAATACTTCGTCTATACAATTATCGCCACCTAGCAATTCCACTACTCCTCTATTTTTCACAGGAACACTTAAAACCCCTGCTGGAACTGCTCCATCAACAATAACAGTCGCTACTGCTATTGTTGGTAATTTTAAAGTAGGTATGCAAATAACTAGTGGTGTTAGACCTGTAATTATTAGAGGGTGCATAGTCGATACAACTAGTCAAAACAGCGTGTCGCTATATGATAGTATACCAACTACAACAGGAATTCTTGCTAATTGTTATGTTGATGTTTTAAAAAATGAATTATCTACAGATGCTAGTGCAAACAATGCACAAACAAATGCAATTACTTGCGTATTTGCTTCGCCAAACACTTATATATCAAGCGCTAATACAACCACAAGAATTGTAACTTTTAATCAAAATATTTTAGGTAGATTTAATACAGATACTACATCCGGAAGTGGAGTCATACTTAAAAAAAGCGATACTGAAACAACTATGGATATTGTAGTATATCAAAAAGGCGCGATGCGTTCAAATACCTACATAACTCACATAGATGCAGCAACCGGAATTCTTACATTAAATCAAAGACAGCATAACGCAACAGATACGGCTGGTGTGACCCTAACTGGATATGCAACATTTCCGGAAAGAAACGTATTTTCTTTTGGAACACCTTTATACAAAACTACATCAGAAATAATAACAAACGAAAGTATTTGTTTAATTAAACAAATAAATGATGCTAATAGAAATTTAGAACAAAAAATTTTATTTAAAGCCCCAGAAGCATATACAATCAGTGTTAGTGCTATTTCAACAGCAACAGTAACACTGTCCGTAAAAAATAATTTAATAGAAATGTGTGTTGGAGATATTATATTATATGGAACAAGCACAAGTGGAACAACCCAATTAACTCCAACAACATTAACTTATATAAAAAGCATAAATTACAATAATGGAACAATAACTTTAAATTCTGCGACGGAATTAACCGGAGCGACTCAATTAACAATCAGATCTTCTAGATATGTAAAAAGTGTAATTGAACACAGATCGTTTCCTTATGACTCATATAACCCAACAAATAGATTTAATCATTCAAATATTATAAAATATGCTCGCGATACTGGTGGTTCTGGCTCTTTAGATTACGATTTAAGTTCAGTATCATATGAAAAAACATTATTTGATGTGCAAAAAGGATCTGGAAATAATTTAGGATCAATAAATGATATGGGTTTATATATTTGTAGCGATACTTCTATAAAAATAGGAATATCTGCTATTTCTAGAGGAGCAAATGTTGATAATAAGTCTATAAAAGAACCTATAGATAGTATTTTACCACACATTTCTATAGAACCACTCAAATATACTTCAGATTATTACAATGGTATATATTTTAAAAATGTTCCAGTAAATAATGATCCTTTAGACAATTCAAATTATTTTTATGTTATGGGGTGCAAATCTGCAACTCCAAGAAAAAATGATGGAGCTAATTTTTTAACTTGGTATAGACTGTCTGCAACTAGTATTTCTAGTTTGATTGGTGGCCCCGGTACCACAGTAAACCCTAAAGAAGAAATAAATGAAATAACTGGATTGCCAGAATTAGTTATTTCTTTAGCAGATGAAGTCCCAATAAATACCTCTTTGACAGTTCCTCTAATTAAAGGAACTGCTGGTGGAGATTTAAATATCACAACAGAATCGCCCGATTCAAATATAGTTTTATCGATTCCACAAAGCAATACAGATGTAGTTTTATCTACAGGAAATGTATATATTACTTCTGGGTTAGATGCTGGTGATGTTTATGTACAATCAGCAGAAGATGTATATCTAACTTCACAAAATGTAAGAGTTTCTGGTAATTTAATTGTAGATGGCTATATTCAATCAGGAACAGGCTTTCAGGGTGACAATACTGACGCAGAAGAGCCAATTACTGGTCTTGTCATGGATGGGGGCACTTTCTGATATTATAAATACAGTAAACAGGAGTAACAACTATGGCAACAATTAAA
>Ga0129333_10001382_pt1 | contig 21940 bp, 18 predicted proteins | sample CPB6_08_DNA_FD_94474 | JGI IMG/M metagenome (GOLD analysis project Ga0129333, IMG submission 94474) | Freshwater to marine salinity gradient microbial communities from Chesapeake Bay, USA - CPBay_Sum_0.6_0.8_DNA | ecosystem: Environmental > Aquatic > Marine > Coastal | place: USA: Chesapeake...
CACGTTGTCGCCCACGTTGTCGGCGATGGTGGCCGGGTTGCGGGGGTCGTCCTCGGGGATGCCGGCCTCGACCTTGCCCACCAAGTCGGCGCCGACGTCGGCGGCCTTGGTGAAGATGCCGCCGCCCACACGCAGGAAGAGCGCGAGGAGCGATCCGCCGAAACCGAAGCCGACGAGGATCACCGACGAGGTGTTCTGGAAGATCATGATGATCACGGTGGCGCCGAGGAGACCGAGGCCGACCGTGAACATGCCGGCGACGCCGCCGGTGCGGAACGCCACGGTGAGCGCTCGCGGCATGCTGTTGGAGAGGGCGGCCGCGGCGGTGCGCACGTTGCCCCGGGTGGCGAGCGTCATTCCGATGTAGCCGGTGAGACCGGAGGCCACGCAGCCCAGGATGAAGGCCACGGTGCGCCAGAGTCCGGCCTCGCCGAACGACAGAGCCGTCGACTCGTCGGGCTTCACGATCTCGGTGGAGGTCACGAACACGATCGCCGCCAGCGGGATCAGGATGATCGCGATCGTCTTGAACTGCCGCTTGAGATACGCCCAGGCACCTTCCTGGATGGCGCCGGCGATCTCTTTCATCTTGGGCGAACCCTCGTCCTCGGCCATGACCTTCTTGACGAGGAAGAACCCGACCCCGAGGGCGAGGAGCGCGGAGGCCACCGAAAGAAGAAGGACCGCCCACTCACCACCCTTCAGTTCGAAGGACTGCCATCCACCTTCTGCGGCAAAGAGAGAAAACACCTGATCTCACCTCGAGACGTCGAGGGGCGGCCCGGGTGGCCGCCCACACGGGGGCAGGCAGAGTGTAGGGACTAAATGGTCGGGGGCACGACTCTTGTCACGTTCCCGCCGATGACGGTTCGGTGCCGGCCCGGCCGGCCGAGCGTCCCGGGACGTCCGTCGACCGTGTGCCGCGTGGCGAGTGATGTGACGGGTTCCCTTCGGGGGCTCGGGGTCGATGCTGAGGCCCGAGGAGGGTCGGGAGTAGCGTCGGGGCCGGTTGGAGGCTCATCCGACACCCGCCGAACGTTCCGAAAGCCGAGGATTCATGGCGCAGACAGTGACGAAACCCGGAATGGCCCGGGGGCCGGTGACCGGCACCGCCGTGAGATCCCGGAAGCGCAAGCCCTTCCTCCTCGACCTCTACGGAACCGCGGTCGGCAAGAAGTACGCGATGGCCATCACCGGTCTCGGCTTGCTGGGCTTCGTGCTCGTCCACATGATCGGCAACCTGAAGATGTACTTCGGTCCCTCCGATCTCAACCACTACTCGCATTTCCTCGAGCGACTCCTGTACCCGATCCTTCCCGAGAAGGCGATGCTCTGGATCTTCCGGTTCGGCCTCATCGCGATGGTGCTCGTGCACATCCATGCCGCCTACACCCTCACCGTTCTGAACCGTCAGGCCCGCCCGGTGAAGTACCAGAGCTCCCGCGACTACCAAGTGGCGTCGTTCGCCAGTCGGTCGATGCGCCTCACCGGAATCGTGGTGCTCGCGTTCGTGGTGTGGCACCTCCTCGACCTCACGTTCGGAGTGGTGAACCCGGTGGTCGGCGACAAGGATCCCGAGGGCCTGAAGGACGTGTACGCCGCGGTTGTGCACAGTTTCGAGCGAGTCCCGGTGGCGATCTTCTACGTGCTGGCCAACATCGCTCTCGGCGTCCACCTGTTCCACGGTGTCTGGAGCCTCTTCCAGTCGCTCGGCTGGAACAACCCGCGCTTCAACAAGTGGCGGCGCTCGATCGCCACCGGCGTCGCCACCTTGATCGTGGTCGGCAACGTCTCGTTCCCCATCGCCGTCCTCGCCGGAATCGTCGGCTGAACCGAATCCCAGAAACCACGGAGACCAACTCATGAGCCCGACACTCGACTCCAAGATCCCCGCCGGCCCGGTGCAGGACGCCTGGCGCTCCTACAAGTCCGACGTGAAGTTGGTGGCGCCCAACAACAAGCGCAAGTTCAAGGTCATCGTCGTCGGCACCGGCCTCGCCGGAGCCTCGGCGGCGGCTTCCCTGGCCGAGTTGGGCTACCAGGTCGATGCTTTCACGTTCCACGACTCGCCCCGTCGTGCGCACTCGATCGCCGCCCAGGGCGGAATCAACGCGGCCAAGAACTACCAGGGTGACGGCGACAGTGTTCACCGTCTCTTCTACGACACCATCAAGGGCGGCGACTTCCGGGCCCGCGAGGGCAACGTTCATCGCCTCGCCGAAGTGTCGGTGAACATCATCGACCAGATGGTCGCTCAGGGGGTTCCTTTCGCCCGCGAGTACGGCGGACTCCTCGACAATCGTTCGTTCGGCGGCGCTCAGGTGAGCCGCACCTTCTACGCGCGCGGACAGACCGGCCAGCAGCTGCTGCTCGGCGCCTACCAGCAGCTGGCTCGCCAGATCGGCCTCGGCAACGTGCGCCTGTTCAACCGCACCGAACTGGTCGATGTCGTCACCGTCGACGGGCGTTGCGCCGGCATCGTCGTGCGCGACCTCATGACCGGCGAGTTCGCGTCGCACTCGGCGCACGCGGTGGTGCTCGCCACCGGCGGTTACGGCAACGTGTTCTTCCTTTCCACCAACGCGATGGCCTGCAACGTCACCGCGGCCTGGCGGGCGCACCGCAAGGGGGCCCTGTTCGCCAACCCCTGTTTCACCCAGATCCATCCCACCTGCATCCCGCAGAGTGACGAGACGCAGTCGAAGCTCACCCTCATGTCGGAGTCGTTGCGAAACGACGGCCGGGTGTGGGTCCCGAAGAATCCCGACGACAACCGGGCGGCCGATCAGATCCCCGAGGAGGATCGCGACTACATCCTCGAGCGGCTGTACCCGTCGTACGGAAACCTCGCTCCCCGTGACATCTCGTCGCGGGCCGCGAAGCGCTCGGTCGATTCCGGTCGCGGCGTCGGCCCGTTGAAGAACGGCGTGTACCTCGACTTCAGCGACGCGATCAACCGTCTCGGCCGCCACGTGGTGGAGGAGCGTTACGGAAACCTGTTCGAGATGTACGAGCGCATCGCCGGCGAGAATCCGTACGACGTGCCGATGCGCATCTACCCGGCCTCGCACTACACGATGGGTGGTGTCTGGGTCGACTACGAACTCATGACCACCGTCCCCGGTCTGTACGCGGCCGGCGAGGCCAACTTCTCCGACCACGGGGCGAATCGCCTCGGCGCATCGGCGCTCATGCAGGGTCTGGCCGACGGTTACTTCGTGTTGCCGTACACGATCGGCAACTACCTCGCCCCGATGCTCAACAAGCCGGTTCCGGGCACCGATCACCCCGCCTTCAAGGAGGCCGAGAACGCCGCCCGCGCCCGCTTCCAGGGCTACATGAACGTGAAGGGCACCCGCTCTCCCGACTGGTTCCACCGCGAACTCGGCAAGATCATCTGGGACTACTGCGGCATGGAGCGCACCCAGCAGGGTCTGGAGAAGGCGCTCTCGGAGTTGCCGGCGCTGTACGAGGAGTTCAAGAAGGACCTCCGGGTCACCGGCGACGCGCAGAGCCTCAACCAGACGCTCGAGAAGGCCGGACGCGTCGACGACTTCTTCCAGCTCGGGATGCTGATGTGTCGCGACGCTCTCGAACGGAACGAGAGTTGCGGCGGACACTTCCGCGCCGAGTTCCAGACCGACGACGGGGAGGCGTTGCGCGACGACGTCAACTTCGCCCACGTCGCGGCGTGGGAATGGACCGGTGACCCCACCGCTTCGGTGCGGCACACCGAGGAACTCGAGTTCAACACCGTCCACCTGGCAACCCGGAGCTACAAGTGACAAACCGCATCGAGAATCTCACTCTCAAGATCTGGCGACAGGCCGGACCCGACGCCTCCGGGCGTTTCGAGACCTACTCGGTTCCCTCGATCACCGACGAGGCCTCCTTCCTCGAGATGCTCGACGTGCTGAACGAGCAGTTGATCTCCGAGGGTAAGGAAGCCATCACGTTCGACCACGACTGTCGCGAGGGCATCTGCGGCACGTGTTCGCTCATGATCAACGGTCAGGCCCACGGTCCTGAGCGCGCCACCGCCACGTGCCAGTTGCACATGCGCAAGTTCCAGAGTGGCGCCGAGATCGTGATCGAACCGTGGCGAGCGTCGGCCTTCCCGATCGTGAAGGATCTGATGGTCGACCGTTCGGCCTTCGACCGCATCATCGAGTCGGGTGGCTTCATCACCTCGCCCACCGGTGGCGCTCCCGACGCCAACCTGATCCCCATTCCGAAGCCGGTCGCCGATGCGGCGATGGACTCGGCCGAGTGCATCGGTTGCGGTGCCTGCGTGGCAGCGTGCCCGAACGGCGCGGCCAATCTGTTCACCGCCGCCAAGATCTCGCATCTCAATCTGCTCCCGCAGGGCCAGGCCGAGCGCTTCAAGCGCGTCGAGGCCATGGTCGAGACGATGGACGAACACTTCGGTTCGTGCACCAACCACGGTGAGTGCGAGGCGGCGTGTCCGAAGGAGATCTCGATCGACGTGATCGCCCTCATGAACAAGGACTATCGCCAAGCCAAGCTGAAGAACCGCAAGGAACTCAGCCGCAACTGAGCGTCGAGACCTTCAGGGGGTGGAGGGGTTCGTCGTGGCGGCGACCCAGGTGACGTAGCGATTGGTGGCCACCACCTCGCCGCATTCGAGGGTGAGATCGAGCACGACCCGCCCCTCGGCGAACGGCATCGTGACGTCGATGCTCCCGACCAGTGTGCAGTCGTCGGCGGCTATGTCGCCTTCCCACTTCCATTCCCGCCGGTCGTGACCGTGCTCGTCGGCGACGGTCGCCGTCACCTCGGCGTCGGGCAGGTCGCGGTGCAGGTCGCTCACGACGTGCACCGCCAGCGACAACATCTGGCCCGGCTCGACCACGAGGGGCGGTCGGTCGGCCACGACGATCACGGGTCGGCAGGCTTCCTGCACGGCCGAGTAACCGAGCTTGGGCACGCGGTCGTGATCGAGCACGCTCCACGACACCATCGGCATCGAATCATTGAAGGCGAAGAAGCAGAAACCGCCGCTCGGGTTCCACTTGAGTCGTCGGAGGGTCTCGATGTGGTGCTTCAGGAGATCGGCCTGGTACACCTGCGTCGCCTCGCGCCACGCCTCGAACGTCTCGAAAGCGTCGGGCGGGACATGCCGATCGAAGATCTCCCTCTGCAATCCGTGCCGCGCGCGCAGCGACTCCCAGTCGAGGTCGGGCCAACGGGTCGCGTCGATGAAATCGCTCGAGTCGGGCACCGCTTGGGCGCCGAATTCGCTCACGAAGCGCACCATGCGCGGCAGGGTGGCGGCGAAACGCGGCAGGTCGCGCTCGTCGCCGTGGTACCAGCCGAAATACAGATGACTATCGGAACCTTCCAGCAACGGGAGGTGGGGGAGAACTCCCGAGTTGGGGATGGTAGGCCGGGTGGGGTCGGCCTTCTCGAAGGCGCGTTTCACCCAACGGTCGAGAACGCTCTTGTTCCAGGTCGGCAACTGATGGCCGGCGATGAAGGGCAGGGCCAACTTCTTCCAGTCGAAGGAGTCACCGTCGCCGATGCTGAGCGCGAGCGGTTCGTTGTGCGCGCACCACATGGCGATCGAAGGATGATGACCGAGCAATCGCACCGCTTGTTCGGCCTGGTGGGCGGCCTGACGACGTATCTGTCGCGCGTAGCCCCACTGCAACGGGAAGTCCTGCCACACCAGAACCCCGAGTTCGTCGGCGGACTCGTAGAGCTCCGGGCGCGACACGTGGCCGTGCACCCGCAACAGATCGAGACCGGCGTCGCGGGCCAGCTCGATGTCGCGACGCAGTTCGGACGGTGAAGCGTCGGCGAGCGCGGCCCGGGTCGGGGCGAGGTTCGCTCCCTTCACGTAGAGACGCTCGCCGTTCACCGAGAAGATCCAGTCCTGCACCGAGATCTCGCGCAGGCCGGTTCGCACCGAACGTCGATGACTCAAGTCGCCGTCGACGATCACGTCGACCTCCACGTTGCAGAGGTTCTGCGGTCCGAGGGACCAGGGCCACCAGAGGGCCGGGTCGTCGATGTCGACGGTCCAGTCGATCTCATTGACTCCGGTAGCGAGCGTGCGTTCCTCCTCGCCGATCATCCGTCCGTCGACTCTCGTCACGACGCGCACGTGGCGCTCGGTGTCGGAGTCGACGCGCGCGTGCAGTACCAGGTGGGCTCGCGACTCGTTGGCATCGCGACACAGAACGCTCCAGGTGTCGATGCGCACCGGACCGGTCTCTTCGATCCTGACCCCGCGCCAGATACCGCCCGGATTGAAGTCGGGGTCGATGCAGTCCCAGTGCTGGAAAACGCCGGTGATGTTGCGCTTGGCGCGCTTGTTGCGTTGCGGCGAGCACGTGGCTTCGATCGCGAGCACGTGTTCGTCGTCGAGTCGCGACAACGCGGTGACGTCGAAGACGTGGGGCACGAAGTACCCCTCGGTGTCGCCGAGGTAGGCCCCGTCGAACCAGACGTCACCTTGGTAGAAGATTCCGTCGATCGACACCCAGCGTCGTCGGCCGTCGGTCGGACGCGGGGATTCGAAACGGCGTCGATGCAACACGGGTCCATCGGAAGCGGAGTAACGCGGGTTCGACCGCCAGTGGCCGGGCACCATCAGTTCGTCCCAGTCCTCGTCGTCGGTGTCGATGCCGATACCCACACGGAGCATCTCGTCGTCGGCCGGAGCCGTGCGCCACCGTCCGGCGAGATCGACGACCGTCCAATCGCGGTCGGCGATGCGACGCTGGTCGACACCGACGGGACGACGCACGGGACGGGTGTCGCCTCCGGGCCGCGAAGTTGGTCGTTCGCCCGGGTTCACGCCTCAACGGTAGACGATGACTCGCCGACCCGACCTCGGTCGGGTGACCCGGGGGTGACCGACGTCGTCGACGAACTTTCGTGGTTGGTCGCGTGCCGATGGTCCGACGACACCGAGCGACGGTTACTCTCGCGACATGTCGTCTCGTCCTTCCACCATCCGCGAACTGAAGGCGTCGGGTTGGGTTTCCCGCCCGGTGAAAGAGGAGATGCGCCTGAACGCGGTGGCACGCATCTCGGCCGGCCTTCCTCTGTTCGAGGGAGTGCTCGGTTACGAGGACACGGTGATGCCGCAACTCGAGAACGCGGTGCTCGCCGGTCACGACGTGATCTTCCTCGGCGAGCGCGGTCAGGCCAAGACCCGGATGATCCGGAGCCTCACCGGTCTGCTCGACGAGTGGATGCCGATCGTCGCCGGAAGCGAGATCAACGACGACCCCTACGCTCCGGTGTCGAAACACGCCCGGGATCTCGTCGCCGACAAGGGTGACAAGACGCCGATCGACTGGGTGCATCGCGACGACCGTTTCGGGGAGAAGTTGGCCACCCCCGACACGTCGATCGCCGACCTCATCGGCGAGGTCGACCCCATCAAGGTCGCCGAGGGGCGCTATCTGAGCGACGAACTCACTCTGCACTACGGACTCGTGCCGCGCACCAACCGCGGGATCTTCGCCATCAACGAACTTCCCGACCTCTCCGAGCGCATCCAGGTGGGATTGCTCAACGTCCTCGAGGAACGCGACGTCCAGGTGCGCGGCTACAAGATCCGCCTGCCCCTCGACGTTCTCCTCGTGGCCTCGGCCAACCCGGAGGACTACACCAACCGCGGCCGCATCATCACACCGTTGAAGGACCGCTTCGGCAGCCAGATCCGCACGCACTATCCACTGGAGGTCGACACCGAGGTGGCGATCATCCGTCAGGAGGCGCGTCCGCCGTCGGTGGGTGACGTGACGGTGGCGGTGCCGCCGTACATCGAACGAGTGGTGGCGACCTTCAGTCAGTTGGCCCGCAACAGCAGCCAGGTGAATCAGCGCAGTGGTGTGAGCGTTCGTCTCAGCGTCAGCAACTTCGAGGTGATGTCGGCCAACGCCATGCGACGAGGGTTGCGCCTGGGTGAGAAGTACGTGGTTCCGCGAGTGTGCGACCTCGACGCGTTCGCCGCCTCCTCCAGCGGCAAGATCGAGATCGAGGCATTCGAGGACGGTCGCGAGGGCCAGGTGTTGCGCGATCTCGTTCGACAGTCGGTTCTGACCGTGTACCGCGAGACCGTTCGTCCCGAGTTGGCCAAGGACGTTCTCACCGCCTTCGAGGAGGGAGCGGTGGTGAGCACCGGCGACGACGTTCCGTCGGCGGTTCAAGCAGCCTTCGCCGAGCAGATCCCGGCTCTGCGACCCGTGATCGCCGACCTGATCGATGGAGACACCAGCGCGGCGGCCACGGCCGCGGCGGTGGAGTTCGTGCTCGAGGGCCTGCACCTCTCGAAGCGCCTGAACAAGGACGCGAGTGCGTCCTCGGGCGGCACTTACCGAGCGCGTTGACCTCTCACTTGCCCAGTTTGTTCTCGAGCGACTTCAGGGCCTCCACCACGCGGTCGGTCTCGCTGCGGTGCTCGTGCACGAGTCGCACCAACCAGAACCGCATGAATCGGGCGACGGAGTAGCGCACGAAGAGCGCGGTGCCGGCCACCACGAGAGCCAGTCCGATGAACGTGCCGGTGGCGAGGTACGCCACCTGATCACCGAGCTCCAGGGTGCCGCTCGCCTGGAACCCGCCGAAGACGGCCAGTCCCACTCCGGCCACGAGAGCCACGACGCCGACGGCGAGCAAGAGTCGTTCGCGGTCGGCCCGGGCGCCACGCAGTTTCATCTCCGCGACCTCGGCGGTGAAGGTCTTCACGCGTTCCTCGTTCATCTGGTTCTCCGTTTCGTGTCGTTCATGGTCGTGTCGTTCAGCCACGGGTCGTTCAACCTCGTTGCCCGAGATAGGCGTCGGCCAACACATCTTCGCCGATTTGGGCGGCCGGACCGGCCGCCTGCACCGTGCCGTGGCTCATCACCACCGCCCAGTCGGCCACGCCGAGCACCGTGCGAGCGAACTGTTCGATCACCAGAACGCTCACACCATCGGCCGCGATCCGGCCCACCTGCTCGTAGAGCTCCGACACGATGCGCGGTGCGAGACCCATCGACATCTCGTCCAGCAGCAGCAACGCGGGATCGGACGCCAGTGCGCGGGCCAACGAGAGCATTTGCTGTTCGCCGCCCGACATGGTGCCAGCCAGTTGCGTCCGGCGCTCGGCGAGACGCGGGAACCTTCCGTACGCGGATTCCTCGATGTCGCTCAGCCGGGAACCCCCGAAGGTGGCCATGAGGAGGTTCTCGCGCACCGTCAGGTTCGGAAAGATCCCGCGACCCTCGGGAATGGTGCACACACCCACCCGGGCCAGTGCGTCGGCCGACACTCCGGTGACGTCTCGTCCGGCCATCCACAGTTGTCCCCCGGTAGGGGTCACGAGTCCGCTCACCACCTTCAGCGTCGTGCTCTTGCCCGCACCGTTGGGTCCGAGCAGTGCCACCACCTGACCGGGTTGCACCACGAGATCGACCCCGTGCAGAACTTCGATCGCGTCGTAGCCGGCGCGAATTCCCCGCAACTCCAGCAACGGACTCACGCGACCCCCAGATAGGCCTCGAGGACGCGACGGTCCTTTTGCACCTCGCCCGGGGTTCCGGTCGCGATCAACTGCCCGAGGTCGAGCACGTGGATCACATCGCACACCTTCATCACCAGATCCATGTCGTGCTCGACCACCAGCACACCGAGCCCGTCCTCGGCGAGGGAGCGCAGAAGTTCGCCGAGGCGACGGGTTTCGGCTTCGTCGAGACCCGAGGCCGGCTCGTCGAGCAACAAGAGACGAGGCTCGGTCGCCAGCGCCCGGGCGATCTCCACCAGGCGTGCCTGACCGGTCGGCAGGTCGCCCGCCGTGCGGTCGGCCACGTCGACGAGACCGACGCGCTCCAACAGGGAGTCCACCCGGTTCCCCACATCGACCAGCGTCGACAGTTCGGTGGCGACTCGCACGTTGTCGCGCACGGAGAGAGACGCGAACACTTCGAGTCGTTGGAACGTGCGGGCCAGACCCCGCCGGGCGCGGCGGTGCACGGCGAGACGGGTGACGTCGGAGCCTTCGAACACCACCTGACCGCTGGTCGGCGCTTGGACTCCGGTGACGACATTGAAGAGGGTGGTCTTGCCGGCGCCGTTGGGTCCGATCAGTCCGGTGACACGACCGGCCTCGGCGGTCAGGGTCACCCGATCCACCGCCACCACGCCACCGAAGCGAACCATGATCTGGTCGACCCGCAACAGGGGTTGGGTGGTCATGGTGCCACCCGCAGTTCGCGCTCGGCGGTCTCGATCTCCTCGCGCGTGAAGGCGCGGTCGAGGCCGATCGTGTCGGGGGAGGATCGATGGACGCGGGGTGCGAGTTCGAGAACCCGTTGGGCACCCACCCCGAAGATCGCCACCATCACCACGACGGCGATGAGCCGCTGCCCGGTGGCATCGAGCGCGGTTCCCCAGTCGATACCCGCGGCCAGCACGAGACCGACCGTCAGTATCGCCACCGCAGTGGCGCGCCGCGCACCGCTCGCGTCGATGATGGCCGGCAGATTCGGAGTCACGGCGAGCACCCACAGGACACCGGTGACGAAGAACGACCAGTGCGACACGACGTCGAGAGTCGCGAGAGCCCAGACGCCCACCGCGCCGGCGGCGGCGAAGCCGATGATTCCCCATCGCTGGGCGAGGGGACGGAACGCGTCGGCGGTTTGCACGGCGGCCCCGTTCGGATTGCGACCGAGAGTGATGCCGATGGTGCCGGGAAGGATCTTCGAGATGTTCGACATCGATGGGACGACGCTCGCCAGCACCGAGTTGCCGCCCAGCAGGATTCCCCCGAAGAACGCGCCACCCACGGTTCCGACCCCACCGACGACCGTCAACAACACCACCGGCAGGCTCTGGGTGAATTCGTACTGTTGCGGGCTCACCTTGTCGCCGGCGAGCGCTCCTGCGCAGGCACCGATTCCCGCCGAGAGTGCGAACGCCGCCAGTTTCGTGCTGGTGAGGTTCATCCCGAGCGTGGCCGCCGCCACCGGAGAGTCCTTGAGGGCCACCAGACGGCGTCCGAGTCGGCTACGCCGCACCGCCACCACCAGCAGACCGAGAACGGAGAACGCCACCGACGCGAGGATCAGCCGGGCGCGAGGCGTGTCGATCTCGACCAAGGGAAGATCGAGCGCCGGCACCGCGATGTTGCCGGTCTGGAACGTCTGCCGTTGGTTGAAAACGAGCTTGGACACCAGTACCGCGAAGGCGGCCGTCGACAGCGCGAGGTAGATGCCGGACAGTCGGAGCGCCGGCAACGCCACCACGGCACCGACGATCGCGACGATGGCCACCGCCGCGACGAGGGTCAGGAGGTTGCCGTCACCGGGCAGCTTGGCCATCGCGATGGCCCCGAGTCCGGCGAAGGTGAGCGGGGCGAGCGAGGTCTGGCCGGCGTAACCGGTGAGCGGCACCAGCGACAGGGCCACGATCGCCATCGTGAAACCGTTGAGAAGAAGCAGCGTGTTGGACCGGGTGAGCATTCCCGAGATCCCGATCGTCACGACCACCAGAACCGCCGCACCCATGATCGAAGTGCTCCAGGTCGGCACCCGGTTCACCTCGCGGAACCGGGTGGCACCGACTCGCAGACGAGTCTGCGGACGGGCGAGAAGGGCGATGAAGAGAATGATCGTCGGAATCGACGCGCGCACTCCCGACAGTGAGAAACCGAAGAAAGACTGCGGGAACCAGGAATCGTTCGAATAGGCGAGGTAGTAGGCGTCCAGCAGACCGAGGACGGCGGCGCCGACGAAGGTGAGGGGAAGGTTGCGCAGGCGCCCGAAGATCGCCGCCGCGTAGGCATTGATCACGAGCAGCACGAGTGGCTCGATGTTCAGTTGCTGCTCACCGGCGAGGAGAATCCCGGCCAGCCCGGCGAGCGACGCGCTGATCGCCCACGCGAACATGGCGATGCGGTTCGGCCGGGCACCATTGAGTTCGACCAACGACCTATCGTCGACCACGGAGCGGATGGCGACTCCCATGCGCGTGCGGTACATGAGCAGGCGGAGCAGGATCGCCACCAGCACCGCGCATCCGAAGGTGATGAGTTTGTGCCAACTCACGTTGATGCCGCCGATGCTCACCGTGTTGCCCTCGAAGAAGCGCAGGAAGGCCTCGCGGCTCGCGTCGCTCGGCCAGATCCAGTTGGCGAGTCCGATCATGAAGGCGAACAGCGCAACCGTCACCGAGAGGCGCACGACCTCGGTGGTGCCCTGCAGGCCGCGCATCACGAACTTCTCGGTGAGGATGCCGAACAGCGGACACAACACGAAGAGGGTCAGGAAGAGCGCGAGCGGTGCCGGCAGATCCCAGTCGAAGCGCAGCTGCCAGTAGGTGAAAGCGGCGAGCATGCCGGTCGCCCCATGGGCGAGATTGAAGATGCCCGACGTCGTGTAGGTGACGACCAGGCCGCTCGCCACCACCGCGTAGATCGCGCCGGTCGACAGACCGATGATCGTGAAAGTCAGCAACTCCTGCATGGGCAGGCGGTTCCGATCGTTCCGGGCTCCCTGGTGGTCAGTTCGGCCGCTCGGGGTCGACGCCGAGCGTCAGGTCTCCGAAGTCGCCCTCGATCTCCACGCGTCCCGGCGAATCGCAGTGCCAGCCGCCACCGTTGTCGTCGGCCGAACCGAGTTCGGGATGGATGCGCGTCCACTTCCCGTCGACGACGCCCATGATGATTCCGCACTCGGGTGGAAGGTTCGATCCCGGGTTCGAGGTGGTGTGGAGACCGCCGGCGTTCCACTCGCTGATCTTGTTGCCCTCGGCGAGCACGCATTCGCGCTCGAGCACGTTGTCATTGGCGTCGAGGCACGCGTTGGCGGCCACCGCGAAGAGCAGGTACGCCGAAGTTGCCTGCAGGCCGAGTCCGGCCACGCGACCGTCGGGATTGTGAGTGGCCATCATGTCGAGGAAGTCGGCCATGGCCTTGTTGGAGTCGGCCTCCTCGAAGGGTGCGTAGGCGGTGCGGGCGAAGAAGCCCTCGGTGGCGTCGGTGTTGCCTTCGGCCACCAGTTCCGACGAGTAGAAGTTGGCGTCGTTCAGGACCAGTTCGGGCACGTAGCCGATCTCGCGCATGGCTTTCGAGAGAAGGATGAAGTTTCCGGGTTCACCGACGAACGACATCGCGGTGACCCCCTCGTCCTTCAGTTGCTGGGCGAAGGGTGCCCAGTTGGCCTCGCCGCCGGCGTTGTAGGCGATCATCTGGGTGACCTCGAAGCCACCCAGAGCCTCCATCGACAACTTCAACTGATCGGCCACCGACACCGTCGAGCCCAGGTTGCCGTAGACGATGGCGAAGTTCTTCACGGCCTCCGGATAATTCTCCTTGGCCCAGATCAGCCACGAGGTGGGCTTCACGTTCACCGGGTTGGGGAGAGGCTGCACCTTGCCGTTCGAGAGCGAGGTCGTGCCGGTGACGGTGTAGCCGGCGAAGTTGATCATTCCGCACTGGTGGTAGCGCGGGAAGATCTGGTCGTCGAGCACCCAGCCGCCGCCGACCATCGCGAACACCTCGCTGCACGCCTGCTCCATGGCGGCCGGGACGCTGAACAGCTTGCCGTCGAGGTCGACCACCTCGATCGGCAGACCGCGGATGCCGCCCTGCTCGTTGCACCATCCGGCGAAGGCTTCGGCGGCGTCGAGCATCTCGATGGTGAGACCGGGTCGGGCCTCGAATCCATGGTCGGTGGCGGTGCCGAGACGCAGCACGTCGCCGCCGTTCTGACCCTCGGCGATGGTGGGAACACCGGCGTCGCCGGCCGGGCCGCACGGGCTCGGCAGGTCGCCGAAGGTGATGCCGGTGGGCGCCTCGGTACCGACGGGAGCCTCGGTTCCAGCGGGGGCTTCACTACCCGCCGGTGCCTCGGTGGTCGCCGGAGTTTCGCTACCCGCCGGTGCCTCGGTGGGAGCGGTGTCGTCGCCCTCTCGGTTCGAGCAGGCCGCGGCCAGCAAACCGGCGACCAGCAGGACCGCGACACGACCGGAACGATTCTTTCGACGCACGTTCATGCGATTCCCCCCTCGATTCCCCCGCGCGCCCCGGGGGCGCGACGAGCGAACCTTACTCCGGCGCCCGAGTGACAGGGAAGAGCCGGTTGCGATGCGGATCCGCTGGTTCGGTCGTGCCATCATCGGCGTGTGGCTGGTGGAAGTGATTCCGGACCGAGCGGGCGACGCCAAGGTGACGTCTTCGTCGCGCCCCTCGAAGTGGCGTACCCGTACAACCGCACGGTGGGCACCGAACTCTCGCGATTCTTCCGTTCATTGAGTGCCGGCGTCTTGGAGGGAACCCGCGGATCCGACGGACGCGTGTACTTTCCGCCGGCCGAGTTCGACCCGAACACCGGGGTGCGGCTCGACGAGTGGGTGACGTTGGCCGACGTCGGAACCGTGACGTCGTGGACCTGGCAGGCGACTCCGTCGGCCGGTCAACCCCTCGACCACCCCTTCGCGTGGGCCCTGATCGTGCTCGACGGAGCCGACGTTCCGGTGCTGCACGCGGTCGATGCCGGCTCTTCCGATCGCATCGGCACCGGCTCCCGGGTGAAGGTCAGGTGGGCGTCCGAGCGTTCGGGTGGCATCACCGACATCGCTTGCTTCGATCTCGTGGCGGGAGGAGCGGCGTGAGCAACGAAGCCGAGGGTCTGATGCGCATCCGTCAACCGATCGCGGTGACCTACCAGTGGTCGGCCGGTCCCAACGCGACCAGCCATCTCGAGGGTCTGATGGAGGGTCGCCTGATCGGAAAGCGTTGTCCCTCCTGCTCCCTCGTGTACTTCCCGCCCCGCAACGGCGTGTGCCCGAAGTGCGCGGCGATCCTCGCCGAGGACGTCGAGGTCGGACCCCGCGGCACCATCACCACTTTCTGCATCGTCAACGTTCCGTTCCTCGGCCAGAAGGTGAAGATCCCGTACGTGGCGGCCCAGATTCTTCTCGACGGAGCCGACATCTCGATGCAGCACCTCATCCAGGAGTGCGAGGCCGACGAGGTGCGCATCGGTATGCGGGTCGAACCGGTCTGGAAGGACCGTTCGGAGTGGGGGCCGACGCTCGAGAGCATCGCGCACTTCCGACCCAACGGCGAGCCGGATCGGGCTCTCGGTTCCGAGGCGGCGAGCAGCTGATGGCCCGCGACGTTGCGATCGTCGGAACCGCTCAACGGCCGAGTCAGGTGGGCACCGTGCTCACCTCGGTCGAGCTCATCCTGCCGGTGATCGACGAGGTCATCGCCAAGGTCGGTGTCGATCGTCGGGAGATCGGCTTCTGGTGTCACGGAAGTTGCGATTACATGAGCGGCCAGCCCTTCAGTTTCGTGGCCGCCGTCGACGCCATCGGCGCATGGCCCCCGATCGTCGAGAGTCACGTGGAGGCCGACGGTGCCCTCGCGCTCTACGAGGCGTGGGTGAAGATCCAGACCGGTGAGTGCGACACGGCGGTGGTGTTCTCGAACGGCAAGACCACCTCGGGGCCCATCGATCAGATTCTCACCCTGCAGGCCGACCCGTACTTCGTGGCACCTCTCTGGCCGGGCTTCGACACACTGGCCGCGTTGCAGGCGAGAATGTGTCTCGAGGCCGGCGTGGTGTCGGAGCGAGCGATGGCCGAGGTCGCGGTGCGCAGTCGGCGCGACGCCCGGTCGAACGCGGTGGCGTGGCCGCCCGCCTCGATGGGTGACCACTCGGTCGACGAGTTGTTGGCGACCCCGTACGTGCGCGATCCGCTCCGTGCGCACGACCTGCCGGTCGCGGTCGACGGCGCCAATGCCGTCGTGCTCGCGGCCGGCGACGTGGCTCGTCGTCTCTCGCCGCGACCGGCGTGGATCCGAGGCTTCGACCACCGGATCGACACGCAGCGTCTCGGTGCCCGGTCGCTCGTCGAGAGCAACTCGGCGCGAGTCGCGGGTCGGGTGGCGGGCGTGAACGCCGACAAGATCGACGTCGCCGAACTCCATGCTCCCTACACGCATCAGGAGTTGTTGTTGGTGCAGGCGCTCGGTCTCGATCCGCAGCGCACCCGGATCAACCCCAGTGGCGGTGCGTTGGTGGCCAATCCGGCCATGGCCGCCGGCCTCGCTCGTTTCGCCGAGGCGGCCGACGCCGTCACGAGCGGACGCGCCGATCGTGCGGTCGCGCACTGCACGAGCGGTCCGTGTCTGCAGCAGAACCTGGTGTGCGTCCTGGAGGGTGAGTGACCATGGCCGAGCGTTGCGCCGTCGTCGGAGTGGGGCAGACCAACCACACCTCGTGTCGGGCCGATGTCTCGATCGCCGGTCTGGTGCGCGAGGCGGTCGACCGGGCTCTGGCCGACGCCGGGATCACGCTCGCCGAGGTCGACGCGATCGTCATCGGGAAGGCTCCGGATCCGCTCGAGGGCGTGGTGATGCCGGAGTTGTGGTTGGCCGACGCGCTCGCCGCGCACGGCAAGCCGGTGTTCAGAGTGCACACCGCCGGTTCGGTGGGTGGATCCACCGCAATCGTCGCCGCACAGCACGTGATGGCCGGCATCCACGGCACGGTTCTCACGGTGGGATTCGAGAAGCAGAGCGACGGCAACGCGATGTGGGCCCTGTCGGTGCCGATTCCGTTCGGAATGCCGGTGCACGCCGGCGCCGGTGGGTATTTCTCGCCGATCGTGCGTGGATACATCAATCGTTCGGGTGCGCCGCGGCACATCGGTGCAATGGTGGCGGTGAAGGACCGCACCAACGCGGTCAAGAATCCCTACGCGCACCTGCACGAGCCCGACTGGACGCTCGAGAAGGCACTCGAGAGCCCCATGCTCTGGGACCCGATCCGTTTCGTCGAAACGTGTCCGTCGAGCGACGGCGCCATGGCTCTCGTGCTGATGAGCGAGGAACGCGCCGATCGTCGTCCGGGTCCGAAGGCCTGGGTGCACGCCACGTCGATGCGCAGCGAACCCACCGCTTTCGCCGGTCGCGAGCAGGTGAGTCCGCGGGCCGGCGAACTGTGCGCCGAGGACCTCTGGCGCAAGGGCGGCATCACCCGACCCGCCGACGAGATCGACGTCGTCGAGATGTACGTGCCGTTCTCGTGGTTCGAGCCGATGTGGCTCGAGAATCTCGGCTTCGCTCCGCGCAACGAGGGTTGGCGGATGGTCGAGGACGGCGTCACGGAGATGACGGGGTCGTTGCCGATCAACCCGTCCGGTGGCGTGCTGTCGACCAATCCGATCGGTGCTTCGGGAATGATCCGCTTCGGTGAGGCCTGCATGCAGGTGATGGGCAAGGCCGGCGAACACCAGATCGACGGTGCCCGCAAGGCGGTCGGGCACGCTTACGGCGGCGGCAGTCAGTTCTTCGCGATGTGGTTGGTGGGAGCCGACAAGCCGAATTGACGCTTCGGTGCGTCAGGTGCGGGTCCAGTTGGGCGGGCGCTTCTCGGCGAAGGCCCGCGGGCCCTCTTTCGAGTCGTTCGTCGAGAAGATCGGCCAGCCGATCTCGAACTCGAGTTTCAACGCTTCGGTCTCCGGCATCGACGCAGTTTCCTGCACGGAACGCAGGATCGCCTCCACCGCCAACGGACCGTTGGCGCAGATCATCCCGGCCAGTTCGAGGGCCTTGGCGAGGGCCTGGCCGTCGGGCACCACGTGTCCGATCAGACCGATCTCCTTGGCCTCGGCCGCCGTGTAGCCACGCGCGGTGAGGAGCATCTCGAGGGCGTTGGTGTAGCCGATCTGACGTTGCAGACGAACCGTGCTGCCACCCACCGGGAAGAGTCCGCGGCGGGCTTCGAACACCCCGAACGTGGCCGACTCACCGGCCACGCGCAGATGGGTGGCCTGCAGGATCTCGGTGCCTCCGGCGACCGCGAATCCCTCGACCGCGGCGATGAGCGGCTTGCGCAGCCGGTAGTGGCGAAGCAGGGCCTTCCAGTGCAGGTCGGGGTCGGCCGCCCAGCGTTCCTGGTACGGGTTGGGTCCGGCGTCGTCGTTGGCCCGAGCCTTCAGGTCCATGCCGGTGCAGAAAGATCCGCCGGCCCCGGTGAGCACGGCGCACCGCAGATCGTCGTCCTCGTTCAGACGGACCCATGCATCGGCCAGGCCGACGATCATGGCCGGGCTGAGGGCGTTCTTGGCCTCCGGGCGATTCATGGTGACCACCAGCGTGTGGCCCACCACCTCGGTCTTCAGATGTTCGGTTCCTGCGCTCACGTCGGCTCCCTTCGATCGCCTCCCATTATCGGTCATCGACCTCGGGATCGGCGCACGAGAGGCGCGGACTGGGCCCGGGGGTGAGGGCGACCGTCGCTTGTTCGGCAAGAATCGTCCCATGCCGGCTCCCACGTTCAACCTCGCCGATCTTTTCGAAGCCGCCGTCGACGAATGGGGCGATCGCGAGTACATCGCCGACGAGCGAGCGCGACGGACCTTCCGCGAGATGGACGAACGCGCCAACCGCCTGGCGCATCACCTCGCGTCGCGCGGAGTGAAGGCCGGCGATCACGTGGGCATCTACGCGCTGAATCGGGTCGAGTGGGTGGAGGCGCTCTGGGCGATCTTCAAGATCAGGGCCATCTGGATCAACATCAACTACCGCTACGTCGAGGACGAACTCGCGTACTTGTTCGGCAACGCCGACCTCGTGCACCTGATCGTCGAGCCCGAGTTCGTCGACCGGGCGCGCCAGGTGGCCCCCGATCTTCCGATGCTCGTGATCGGTCCCGACTACGAGGCGGCGCTCGCCGCCGAGTCGTCGGTCCGCGACTTCGCGCCGCGCTCCGACGACGACCTCTACATTCTCTTCACCGGTGGCACCACGGGAATGCCCAAGGGTGTGGTGTGGCGTCACGCCGACGTGGTGATGGCGCTCGGCGGTGGTGTCGACCTGATGACCGGCAACAAGATCGAACGTCCCGACGGATTCGTGGAGAAGGGACGCAACGGTTTCCCCCTCGTGAGTTATCCCTTGCCGCCGCTCATGCACGGTGCCTCGCAGTGGAGCGTGATGAGTCAGAGTTTCATCGGCAACAAGGTGATCCTGCGAGCCAAGTTCGACCCCGTCGACGCGTGGCGAACCGTGGATGCCGAGAAGGCCAACCTCATCATGATCACCGGTGACGCGATGGCCCGCCCGTTGCTCGAAGCTCTCGACGAGCGGCGCGCCGAGTTCGACCTGTCGTCGTTGTTCGCGGTGTCGTCGAGTGCGGTGCTGTTCTCGCAGACCTGCAAGGACAAGTTCCTGGAGAACTTCCCCAACGTGGTCCTCACCGATGCGGTGGGATCGAGTGAGGGTGGAGCGAACGGCATGACCATGGTGAGCAAGGACTCGAAGATGGAGGGTGGTCTGCGGGTGAAGGGTGCCCGCGACTCGGTGGTGCTGGGTGACGACAACCTTCCGGCCCCGCCGGGCGTGATGGGACGTCTGGCGCGCACCGGCAACATTCCGCTGCGCTACCACAAGGATCCGGAGAAGTCGGCCGCCACGTTCATCGTGAGTCCCGACGGGATCAGGTACTCGATCCCCGGCGACTACGCGATCATGCACGAGGACGGTTCCATCACGCTGATCGGCCGCGGTTCGGTGTGCATCAACTCCGGTGGCGAGAAGATCTTCCCCGAGGAAGTGGAGAACGCCCTGAAGGGACATCCCGAGGTCTTCGACGCGGTGGTGGTGGGTGTACCCGACGAGCGCTGGGGTGAGCGGGTGACCGCGGTGGTGGAGGCCCGTCCCGGATCCGTCCCGACGCTGGAGAGCGTGCAGGAGCACTGCCGCAAGCACGTGGCCGGCTACAAGGTTCCCCGGCAACTCACCCTCGTCGACAAGATGGTCCGTTCGCCGGCCGGCAAGAGCGACTACCGCTGGGCCAAGGCCGAGGCGATACGCGACGCCGGTCTCGGGACCTGACATGACGGGAAGCGAGGCGAAGGGCCCGCTGCACGGGGTCCGAGTCGTCGAGATGGTGGGGCAGGGCCCCGGACCCTACGGTGCGATGTTGCTCGCCGACCTCGGAGCCGACGTGGTGGCGGTCGACCGGCCCGACGTCGCGGCGCGCGTCGACAAGCAGCGGACACCCACCAACCCGTTGATGCGCGGCAAGCGGGGCGTGGCTCTCGACGCCAAGTCGCCCGACGATCTCGGGGTGCTCTTGCGACTGGTCGATCGGGCCGACGTCTTCATCGATCCGTTCCGGCCCGGCGTGTGCGAACGACTCGGCCTCGGCCCCGACGTGCTGTCGGCTCGCAATCCCCGGTTGGTGTACGCGCGCATGACGGGATGGGGCCAGAGCGGACCATGGGCGACCATGGCGGGTCACGACATCGACTACATCGCTCTGTCGGGTGCGCTGCACGTGATCGGATACGAGGGACAGCCGCCCACGATGCCCATCAACCTGCTCGGTGACTTCGCGGGTGGGGGAGTCGTGCTGGCGATGGGCGTCTCGGCGGCTCTCGTCGAGCGCAACGCCAGTGGACGCGGTCAGACCATCGACGTGGCGATGGTCGACGGCGCGGCGATGATCCTCGGTCCGTTCTTCGCCGCCACCGCCAATGGCTTCTGGGGTCCGCGTGGCACCAACCACCTCGACGGCGGCGCGCACTTCTACAACGTCTACGAGACCTCCGACGGCAAGTGGATCGCCGCCGGTGCCATCGAGCCACAGTTCTACGCGGCGTTCACGAGAGGTCTCGGGCTGGACGACGACCCGTTGTTCGCCGCCGAACGCCAGATGGACCGCTCCGTGTGGCCCGAGGCCAAACGTCGTGTCGCCGAGGTGGTGATCGGTCGCACGCGCGCCGATTGGGAGGCGGTCTTCGACGGCACCGATGCCTGTGTGGCGCCGGTGCTGGCCCCGAACGAAGTGGCCGAGCACCCGCACACCGCCCATCGCGGCGTGGTGACGGTCAAGAACGGAGTGCCTCAGTCACAGGCCGCTCCGCGCTTCTCGCGCACACCGGCCTCGGCCGGTACTCCGAGCCATCCCGGTCAGCACGACCTCGAAGAGATCCTCGGCGACTGGTCGGGCGAGTAGGTGGGGTCAGCGGTTGACGGTTGAACCGTCGACCGACAGCGAGGCACCGCTCACGAAACTGGCCCGGTCGCTGCAGAGCCACACCGCGGCCTCGGCGACCTCGGAGGGCTCGCCGAGATAGCCGCGGCCGATCCCGCGACTCACCATCTTTTCGATGTTGGGGTCGCCGTTGATGAAGCTCTCGATCATCGGGGTGCGAGTGGTGCCGGGCAGGATCGCGTTCACGCGAACTCCCTTGGCGGCGAATTCCTGGGCCGCGCACTTGGTGATGCCGAGAACGCCGTGCTTGGCCGCGGTGTAGTGCGGGAGTCCGGGAGCGGCCACCACACCGGCGCCCGAGGATGCGTTGACGATCGACCCGTAACCCTGGGCCGCCATCACTCCGAGTTCGTACTTCATGCAGAGGAAGACGCTCGTGAGATTCACGTCGATCATCTGCTGCCAGTCGTCGAGGGAGAGGTCGATGAAGCTGCCGAACTTGCCGCTCACGCCGGCGTTGTTGAAGGCGCAGTCGAGTCGGCCGTAACGATCGATGGTGGCGGCGATCACCGCCGCCACGTCGTCCTCGCGGGTGAGGTCGGCCGCCACCGCGGTGGCCTCGCCTCCGCGCGAGCGGATCGCCCGCTCCACGGCCTCGGCGGCGGCTCCGTCCTTGTCGACCACCACGACCGCGGCTCCCTCGACGGCGAAGAGCCGAGCGGCCGCCTCGCCGATTCCCCGGCCGGCGCCGGTGACGAGAGCGACCTTGCCCTCCACGAGACCGAGGCGAAGGGGGAAAGCGGCGCGGACCATCTCGTCGGTCTGCTCGCCGGGCACGGGCATGCCGGCCGGTGTGGGATCGTTGGGGGGATTGGCAGTCACGTCGTCACCGTAGTTGGTCTACCCTCGACAGGCGATGAACCCCTCCGAGACGTTCGACGGAACGTTGGATGCGAACGACGAACGGG
>Ga0129333_10001383_pt1 | contig 21938 bp, 46 predicted proteins | sample CPB6_08_DNA_FD_94474 | JGI IMG/M metagenome (GOLD analysis project Ga0129333, IMG submission 94474) | Freshwater to marine salinity gradient microbial communities from Chesapeake Bay, USA - CPBay_Sum_0.6_0.8_DNA | ecosystem: Environmental > Aquatic > Marine > Coastal | place: USA: Chesapeake...
CCATTTCTCACCATAGTATCCACTACCATCTTTTGCTTTACCATTATTCTCAATCTCTACTTCCAACTCATCAGCAAACTGTGATACCTTGTGGTAATCGTAACCACAATCTCCAAAGTGACCTCCGCTCATTTGATTGCCTCCAACTCATCAAGTTTCTCATTCACAAAACCAGTCATATCAAGTGTGCGAGGGTCTACACCTTCATCAAGGCAATCAAGGTTAAACTCCATCACAGCACCAAGAATCAGACATGCTTTACGCTTATCATCCAATGGTTGAGCAATGTAGTGAACAATGTGCTCGTAGAGTTCATCGTAAGTCATTGTTGTGATTCAATAATGGATTTGATTTTTTCGAGGTCATCTAGTCTTGCTTTGTGTTCATCATACTGTTCACAAAAGTCATCAAATCGCTCCTGGTGTCCTTCATCATCATAGTTTGTTTCTTCTTGAATTTCCCAGGCAAGACATTCTAAGTGTTGTCCTACATCATCAATGAAGTATTCTAAAGTGTCAATTAAGGTCATCGTCTTCAAAGTCAAAGTATTCATAGATGGATGACATTACCTGTTCTTCAATGGATTCAATGATAGCACCTTCAGATGGATTCTCTACATGTTTGTGTGCGCGAGAATACCCATAGCGTACACCTTCAGCGATTGCTTGTTCTAATATGACGCGGAACTTAGGTTTCATGACTTCATCACCTTGTCGTATAATTGTCGAAAGATTTCTGTATTGTCAGCATCTAGGTCATTCATGAACTCAGTACAGTTCTCAGTATACCATAGAATGTTCTGAAGCATTACCATTTCTTCATACACTAGGTTCTTAATAGTCATCGTCATCATCGTTGTATTGTGAAATAAGTGTACCAGTCAGAACTGCAATTGGCAGACTGAGAATAATCCATGCAAGAATAAACGTCATTCAATTATCTCCCAGTGTGCATCAGATTTGTCACCAAATCGATTAGTTCCAGTGCGAGTGCTAACCCACATGAAGTATTTGCGATTCTCACTGGCAAGGAATAGTTCACCACCAGTATCTTGCTCTACTGTACATACAGGATTGCCTTCCATGATGTTAGCTAGACGGTTCTTCGCTTTGCTTGATTTTGGTTTTACGACTACTTTTCTCATCTTCAATCTCTTTTTTGAGTTTGCGAATACCAGTGACAAAGTAAGCAAAGTCTCGGGTTTCTGTGATAGGTTTGATTTCACCACAGACACCACACTTTGATTCATAAACAGAGGAACAACCTACAGAATACACACCATACTTTTGACCACAATCAAAGCATGTATTGTATGCAGTCTCTAGTTTCTTGAGTAGTTTGCGTTTTTCAGTAAGTGTCATTTGGTTTTAGCAAAGATGCAATCAGGATGTCCTTTAGGAAGTTCAGCACATGCTTTATCATATGCATTGAACATCTTCTGGTCTCTCTGTATCAGAAAGACATTATACATGAGAATACCAATAACCGCAAGAAAGATGTAAGAAGTTTTCATGATGCGGAAATGCTCCGTGTGTTAGAGTGATGCAACCTGATTCATGACGCGAGTGACATCCTCAGGCAACAGCCATCCTACCACATCATTGGTGATAGGAGTGTCATAATTGATACGCCACCCGCCTTTGTCATTAAACTTTACGACAGCAATCTCATAGAATCCTTGTTTGCCACCATAGGAACTACTATGTTGCACAACAGACACACCATAACCATTATCAAATCGGCGTACTGCTTGTACACCATCCTGACAAGGATTGAATTCCAGTTCGTGAAAAGAATGCATCAGAGAGTTAGTCATCATTGGAAGAGTCAACTGATAGTTGTGATAGTGTAGTATGAAGATTGAATTCTGTCAAGAACTCATCAAAGTTGAGAATGGTCACATCAGGAGTATTTAACCACTGAGACATACAATTCTCTCGATAGCAATCATCATGTTTCCAACCAGGACCGGCAAGAACAATGATACCTTTTTTGTAATTGTAATGTTCTACTGCATGTTGCAAACAGATTTGTTCATATGGTATCTTCTCTTCTGCAGTACCAGCAACATCCTGATACTTGAGAGAAAGAATTGTGTCATCATTGACAATCAAATCTGTATAGTGATTTCCACCAGTAGGGCGTACACCAATACAAATTTGCTCGTTCACATCATAATCTGCAAGATACAACAGATGTTCACAAAGGTATTCAAATGACTTACCAGTTTGGTCTGTCTGGCGAGAAGCATGTGTTGCCATGGGTCATAAAGATTTGAGAAGTTGCATAGCACTATAGGGTGTAGTTTTGTTTATGTCAACTACACTACCGATTGTTGTACTATTCTTTGGGGCGTAGAATTGTCTTGTTTTGGTGTTGTAGAATCCCCAGATACAACGAACTGTATCACCAAGATTGTAGTCAAACCTACGGTCAAAATGAATCCAAATTGCAATAACATTGCTTTTAAAGTCTGTGCGCTCATAGTGATAACCTTCGGGTGCTTTGTGAAATAATAGTTTCATGCATTGTATCCTTCCGATTTGAGAAGAGCACGGCGTGCTTCATATGCCTCAAACTGAGATTTGAATGTGGCAACCTTTTGAAATGGTTTCAGTCGCCAAACAGACCAGTTCGTAGAACCAATCTCTTGCATGATTCGGTAGGGGTTATCAACACCCAGGGGATAAGGTTTCAAGAGTTCCTCCTCTCAACATGGCTAATATACATGAGCACAGCGGCAACCACAAGTGGCTGTGTGCCAGTTGTTCAACTGGGTCAGTTCATTACACTTTTGGTTTTTTCGTGTGTGAGACTGTCATGGGTGACCTAGAACCCGCTGAAGGCGAAATTGCAGGTTTTTTGCGTTTTGCCTTCAGTGGTGGACTGGGTTCTCAGTTGATGCGCCAGACGCGAACGACCCATACGCCGTTCTCCAGCAATTTTCGAGTCTGAACTCTATAACCCTTACGCATGAGGCTTTCAGGGGGAGTTGGTCTACTTTTGCCGGAATTCAATTCATGTAAAGGAACAGCAAATGAGTCGAGAATCATTAACTGTTCCCAAGGATACTTTGATGCTCCAACGGCACGAGCAGAAGATGGAATTGGAATGTTCTTTTCAATAGTGTAAGTCATGATTCGGTAGATTCAGTAGATTCGACAGATTGAGTAGGGCGGCGACGCACCTCATAGGTATAACTCCGAGTGAATGAGTAATAGAATACTACAAGCACACCGAGCAAACCAGCAACAGCAGCAACAGTGGTAACATCAACAGGAAATGAAGTAGTTTCAATCATTGAGATAATCCAAAGCAAGAGTAACGTATGCAGGTTCTTCGAAGAGTTCACGAAACTCAGCATAAATTGCATCTGCATTACGCAGATTCTTCATACGAGTTTCACGATACTTTGCACGTTCACCCAGACGTTCCAGGTATTTAATGCGATAGTATGAGTGATTGAAACACTCATCAATCGATTCAGCGATGGTCTTCATTTGATGTTCAGTTGTAATTTCAAAGTTTGCAAAGACTGTTTTCGGGCTTTAATTTTGCCCTTACACATACCCTTGGTTTTCTTATTCTTACCAGAGTTGTGCATCCAGTTCGGAGTCATAGTTCACCTGCCTGATTGACAAAAGATTTAGCATCACATACAGTCTCGAAGTGAGCGATGTTTTCAGTGATGGTAGTAACACTATTGTCGGCAATTTGAATCTCCTTCACCTTGCGAAGGTTATATCCACCTTCATCAATGTCAGTGAAGATTTCACCAATGTACTGACCATTCTGATAAATCCATTCTTGATACCAAACGAGTTCTTTAAGATTACGTTCGTAAGTGATACCGTTGTTGTTATCAACGATGGTGGTCATTGGAAAACTCCTTTCAACATGGCTAATATACAGGAACACACCCATCAAGTCAAGTGGCTGACCGATGAGTGTGTTTTATCATTCAAATACGATGTATAAGTTTTACTACTTCCACTTTTTATACATCCAATACAAAGCACCAATAATCAATCCGCCAAGTATAATCCAGCGAAGTGCCCAGATTAACAGCAAAACTGCAACCAGAACAAATAATCCAAGACCAGCACCAGCACTATCACTGGTGGACTCAAATAGTGTACCAGATGAAGAACTGGACTGAGATGGTTTGCTTAGAGGAACACATGTTTTAACCTCTTTGGCACCATACATGGATTGAATCTGTGCAATAGCATCTTCTCTCCAAGGACCAGGAGTTTCAACCTCAACATTTTGCAATGCGTTGGATTGAGTTAGAATCAATGCTTTCCAGTAATGAGTCATTTTACTCGGTGAATGATGCAGCGTTTAAACTCTTGCCACTCAGTATCAGAGAAGTTATCAGAAGCATAGGGAATCCCAACCTCAGCAGCACACTGCTTTGCAATACTTTCAGGAACAGGAGTTTGTAGGAAATCATATTGTATCAGAGTGGCAAGAAGAATGGGTATCAATTGCTAGAACCTCCACTATTCTTAAATACCATGTTTGCAAGGACAATGATAGCAAGATTCTGCCAGAATGTCAGTGACACATTAAACCAAGACAGAATAAGACCAAGCAACCATGCTTCAAACAGAATACTTGCAGTTACCAGTACAATGGCAGCAGCAACAACACCAATAGCAGTAGAAGTTTTCATAGGTCAGACAGCAAGGGCAGCAGAGGAAATTTCGACAATTTCGGGAAGTTTGTTGTCATCAAACTGGTGCATATCATAACACACCCATTCACCATTACGAAAGACATATGCATATTCTTCACTGTTTTCAGGAAGAAGATACTCACACAGGTCAGCATCAAGGCGAGGAGGGCAAATATCTCCACGCATAGAATAATACTCAGGTTTCTTATCTTCAGACCAGCAAACACTCATGTCGCCACCATCAATCAGTTCAGCAACTTGTTGATGAGTGTTGTAATGTGTACGAAGAATACGACCCAACCATTCAGGATAACCATCCCAATGATGATAGACAGAAAGAATACTTCCGTTCTTCAGTTCGATACCAATGCGAGAGCGAGTTGCCATAATCAGACGAGTTGGAGTTTAGGAGCAGGTTGAACAGTAAAAGTGAAACGTTTGGCGGTGATGGTGGCATTCTCTGTGCCAGACTCATCAATCACTTCCCACCAATCTTCACCATCTTCAATCACAACATAACCGAAACAACCAGCGATACAGAGAGAATCAAGACCCTTACGAATAGCAGCACGTTTGGAATTGAATCGTTCTTTGCAGTTGTACCAACCGTTGCGTTCAACGTCTTCAGCAGGACCAAAAGTGATGAGAAGATAGTCAGTCATGTTCAGAGAAGGCAGAAAGAACCACAGAAGTTTTGCGCCCAGTTGAGTGCTTCATCAAGAGGACGAGGATTACTCACAACCATTGAATTTCCCTCAACTTCAGCAACACAAATGTATTCTGATTTGAGGAGAGACATAGAAGGAACCAAGGTTAGCGTTCCCTGTTTCCCGTGTCCGGCGGTGTAGTGAAAAATCATCGGGTGTTCCTCTCAACATGGCTAATATACATGAAATCTGGCCCCTACACAAGGGGCCATGTGCCAGTTTCTAGACTGTCCCATCAGGAACAGTAGGACAGGGGAGGAATCCCTTTAATGAAGATAGAATCCACAACAGATTGCAGACGTTGAGTAATCTGTTTCCCGTGATTCTTGTAGACAGGGACAGTCACAAAACCTGCAGGTTTGCGATACATTTGGAATGCACCTGCAGTAATCTTACCAGATGCAATATCTTGTGCATCCTCTACATCCATACGAATGACACGACCAATAGTTTGGGCCATCTCAACAATGTTAAGATTGCGAAGGAGAACACAGTGAGTCAAACCAGGGACATTCATACCCTCGGAAAGAATAGAATAGTGGAACAGAACGAATTTCTTTGACTTATCCCGACCCCACTTATTCAGGACATCAAAGAATACCTCACGGTTCACTTTGGTCTTGTTGACATATGCACCATACTTAGAAGTGATATGAAGTACATTGTACCCACGATTCTTGAACTGTTCGAGAATATCAGTCTGAGACAACATATTCCACAGAACCTTAGAAGAAGGTGCAGCAATCAGGAGTTTCTGAGATTTATCCTGTTCCAGATTGTCTACAATACCGATGACAGTATCTGCATCAGTGAATGCAGGATTGAGTTTGTTGCGTTCTGCATCAATCTCTGCAGTCACAACTTGAGGGGGAATGATAGAACCACCTTCAATCAGTTCCTGTGCAGGAACAATCTCAATCTGTTTCCCATAGACAACATGGTTGTTCATTCCACGACCATATGGGTCACGAGAAACGCGAGGAGTTGCAGTAAAGAAATAAGCGTTATTTGCAATCTCAGATACAGATGCAACCGGCACAAAGAATGCACGACCACATGCATTGTGAGACTCATCAAAGTATGCAACATCAATATCAATACCAGAATCGACAATACGATTCAGAGAATGATAGGTAGTGAAGATGATGCAAGACTCACCTGCAGCACGAGCAGTATTGTTGAACAGTGCAATCTGGTCAACTTTGGTAGAACTGAAGTAATGAGTTTCACCACTGTGAACGTGCATGATGTGAACGTTCTTAGTGTCAACCATTTCCATAAACTCACTGCAAAGTTGATTTGCAAGGAGAATACGAGGTGCAACAACAACAAACGTACCAGACTGTTGTTGAAGACGACGAATCGTATCCATTATCATAATCAAAGTCTTACCACCACCAGTAGGGATGATGATTTGACCTTTATCGTTCTGTGCAATCGCATCAAGAGCACGTTGTTGATGGGGTCGCAGTTGCATAACAAAACTATCAATGTGGCTAATATACACAAAAAGACTGGAGGTGTCAACCCCCAGTCGATTAGCATAACTTATTGTTCACGACTCAATGATTAAAAAATATCATTTGGTTCACCCCAGTATCTTACTCTATCTTCCAAATTCATTGTGTAACGAATTAAAGCATCAATCTGAGACTGCATTCTATTCTCTATTTCATACAATGCATTTGTTGTTCCAATATTCTCATCTTCCAGAATTTTAAGTTTATCTTCTAGAAATCTAATTCTTTCTTGGTCTGTCATGATTCATTCAGGGGGTTGTCAGTTCTCCATCGTGTTGTATCTGGCGGTTCACATTTAGCATTCCAAGAGCGAACCAGTAATTCAGTAAATAACTCCATTTTTTCAGGATGTACTGCTGCAGGATTCTGGTTAATCTGTTCTTTTAAGGCAACTAACTCTTTCCATTCTTCATCGGTTAGATTAGCATTCTGGGGCAGAGAGTAAGTCATGCGATAATTGTACTGTACATGGCTATTTTATGTTGATTTCCTCAAAAAATGCATTTTCTTAATGTTGTCTTTTGATTGTTGTAACAAATTGTTACAATATACCAATGTGTCTTAAGTAACGTCTGTATGCATGAAATCTGCCAATACTAGGTTGGTCTTTAACGCCTAGTTGATGACAGATTTCACAATACATTAGAAACTCATACCATGGTGTAGTTGGGTCTAACACATGATAATTCATTTTTTATATGGTTTCTTCACAGTATATGTATGCAAAGTACCAAAGATTTTAACGGTTTTTGTCATAGTAATCTCCAATTAAAGTTTTCCGCCTACTGTTCCTTCGTATGTTGTGGTAGCAACCCAGCCTTCTTGTCTACCTTTTAGATAGAATCGTGTGCCATCAATACATTGTTGCTCAGTCATAGCAGTAACTAGTTCTTCACCGTCTTTTGCTGCACTGTGCCACAAACCATATTTTGTTTTGTATACACGAAATGTATCATCAATCCAGTCTACTTCAGTTATTTCTGGGTGTTCGTTTGGGAGGTTCATTCAAATTCTCCAGTGCGATTTTTGATTGTTGCTGAGTGATAAATGCCCTCAACTCTGGTGTCTCTGTCCACTCCCAGATTGTTCCATCTGACTGCTTGTATTGTCTCGGAATAGTTTGGATTTTCATAAATTTCAATGTTGATAATTTGTTTGTCGTTCCAGTGACGCATTACACCTGCTACAATAAAGCAGTTTGTCACAAGATAGGTTACAAAGATGACCGTGCGAATGATAGCAACTTTATCTGCTTCTGTATCACAATCACTTGCTTTTTGACCCAGTGATTTAGCCCACCAGCGCCACATCATTTTCATTTTCATCATCGGCCGGTGACATCCTCATAATCTTGAATTTTACCACATTTAAAGTGAATACGCAAGCGAGGCCAATCTTCCCATTTGCCCTTCCAATTAGCAGGATACACTTCGATGTACCTTGTGATATAACATGGTTGATACCTACCATGCACACCTGTTGGTATCCATTCAAAGTTTAAAAATCCATGTTTACTATACCTAGGGTCATCCTCTTTAATTTCTTCAAATGTATGTGTACCATTGTAACTTGGATACCACAATAGACCATTGGGGTCTAACCAATAGTCTGTCATTGTGCCGCCAATACCATCTTCAATGTCTTTAGTTTGGCACACTACATTTGTAAACTGCTCACCCAAATCGTAGGATGAACGAAAGTAATCAAACATTCCCATGTTTCTCTACCGTAGCCCTCCAGAAATCAGTTGTCATGTTATTCGACCCTTCAACTTTAGCAACCACCACACCATCAACCAAGGCAATCAAAGTTGGTGTTGCAACCACACCACAATCAGTAGCAAACTGAGTCCACTGTTTGCCCTCTTTAGCATTAGTGATGGTGACAACATTCTCCCATCCTTCTACCTTATTCAGTTGTGTCTCTGCATACATGCAGGGTCTACATCCTTCCTGCACGAATAAGTGAATCTCGGTCATACTTCCCTCTCCCATGGTGGTACTCTTTCCATTAGTTTACGAATTTTTTCCTGTACTTCTGGGTCTGGTGGTGCATTAATGCGTCTCACAAGTTCATCATATGCTTCTGCAGACACATATATCTTTTCTGGTTTTGCACCAAAGTACGTCAACCATTTATCATCTTCTATCATCTGTGTCTGACCTTCATTAATACTATTCCAGAAGTCTTGATACAGGAAATTATCATCAAGACGATAATCACGATGATTAATTAGACGATACCAACACCAGAATGGCGTATACCTAATTGGTTTAAATCCAATTATAGTCTTATTTACGTTTCTTTCTATCGAGTACCTCAATGTGTCTAAGGTATCCGGCAGGTGCTTGAATCCATCTAGCAAGGACTTCATCATAGTGTTCATAAACTTCACATTTGCCATTTGTATATAATAATTTATACTTGTGTCTGTCATATGGTTTATGACAAGTTCTTGCAAAGGTTTCCATTACTTTTTAAGACTCCAAAGGAATAACCACAACCATACTTCAATGATAACAAACACTGTTATTTCTACAACAACTGGTGGTAAATTCATCGTCTATACCTTTCCAAATTGCGTGGGGCAGATGTGAGAAAATCCCAGCGAATCTCAAACCATTTCCATCGAAATGAGAATCCTGTGAGTGAGCGACTACCGAAACTAATCAACAGCATTGGGAATAGTTCAGTAGCAGGATATTCATCCCACTGAATAACAACATCCATCAATGCGAAATGTGGATATGACGAGAGCACTTGGAGATACCATTCGTGCCCGTAATCTTCGTAGTGTGATATATCAATTAGTTTCATCCTACTACTCTCCAACATACAGTAGCATTACCTTTACGAGTAGATTGAATATGAGCGAATGCAGAATAACTTAAGTCTAGGTCTGCATGAGAATAAGGTCCACGGTCATTCACACGAACAATTACCTGTTTCATATTATCTTGATTTGTCACCCGAATCCTCGTGCCCATAGGAAGATAAGGATGAGCTGCAGTCCAACGATAAGCATTAAACCGTTCACCATTAGCGGTCGTTTGTCCATGAAATCCGTCTCCTACTCCATAGAAAGTTGCAATACCACAAGTCAGTCCAGCAATAATAGTTGCAATCATGATGATTCGTTAGAATAATACACTTTAAGATTGTCTCCACTAATATTCATATGGTAGATTTTTCCATCATTTGTATAGATACCAATCCACACATGACGACCTTCTTCCATAGTTTCATAATGAAACATTCTGATGTCTTCCAGAACAATCTCGTCTGGATTTTTCTCAAATCTGCTCATAGTAACTGGTGTTTCATTCCCATTAGTTTACCATAGATTTTGGCATAAAACAAGTTGGTGAATGCATCGTTGTCTTCTCGTAACATTTCACCTTTAACCAATGCCATTAATGTTTCAATCTCCATGATGCCGAGGTCTGCATCTACATTATGTTCAGTGATTTCCATTATGCTACACCATCAGCACTATCTTTGAATTCTTGTACTCTTTTCAGATACTCATCACTCTGTTGATACAATCGTGCAATCAAATCCTTGATGTCATCAATCGCAATCGCATCATACTCCACATTCATATTCTCGCAAATGAGAGCATCAACCATACATTCAAGTGTCATTGCTTGCATATGTTCTGGTGTGATTGGTGTCCCGTGAGGCATACCAGAACATTCTTCATTATAGAAGTGATTATATCGTCGAAGAACAGTATCACTTCGTTCCTTGCGTTCCCATTCTTCTTTTTCAATTGCCGCAAGTTGTTTTAGAGCATCACCATTCTCTTTGTAGAGTTTTTCAACAGCATCAAGTGCCTTGCGTTCTGCTTCCCTACGTTCTGCTTCCTCAAACATTTCATCAGGATACGGTTCACAGTCCATGTACTACCTCAAAACATACTGAATTAAATTTACCTTTGATGCCTCTAAGTTCTATTTTTGTGTGTTGAGAATGTATATGCACATGCTCAACATAATATTTGTCGCCCACAAATAAATGGGGATTGGGGTCATCATTGTTACCCCATTGAATTTGTTCCCTAGAACAACCAAGAAACTTTACAGTATCTCCTGCTTTGATTCTATCCATATCTCTTGCAGCCCACCCTAAATTTGGCCAAGTATCTCTATATATTTCGTTTAACTTGGCATTGTTGTAAAACATTAGGTTGGTTGTTCTTGTTTCTGAACATATACAGAATCAAACAATTCATCTAAGATTTCATTGCATTCATGATACTCATCACTGTTCAGAATTGTCTTTTCAAGTTGATAACGTCGAACAGAATTGAAAATGAGTTTGTATTGTTTATGCGTGAAGTTCATAGGTCGGTGGATGATACTTAAGATACTCAAAGAAAGTTAGTTTCATCTCTTTCTGCGTCATACCACAATGTTTTGCTGCAGCAGGAAGAGTCATTTTAGCATGAAAGAGACCTTCATTTGCCTCTTTCACATTCTCGGGAGTTGTTTTCACAGGAATCTCATAGAGTGAATATCTGTCAATTTTAAGAAGACTCATTAATCTGATGCCCTCCAAGCTTTTGTTGGTTTGGTTGATTGATAGTCTTCAATCATTTCCAGAATGCTATGAGAAACTTTTTTTGCTTCTTCATCATTCCATTGTTCACCATTTACACCATCCTCCCAGAAATTAAAGAGTTCGGTTGCAATACTATCAATAAGAATATCGTAGCGTGTCATTTTAAGGTGGTTATTGAAAAGAAGTGTGTTCATAATAAAAAGACTCCCAGAGGAGTCTTAGAGTCAAGAAATAGGTTCGAGAACGTTATCTTTACGAAGTCGATTAACATATCGACCAATAGAAACAGTGGTGTCACCAGATTCTGCAGCAGTATTTTGCTCCAGCATTTCAGTTTTTATTTGATTGTAATCACCATTCACAGTGTAAAAATACACTTCATCACTTGATGCGAATTGAAGTCCAATCTCGTTTGATTCATTGTCAAAATAAAGATTGTTCACACAAGTAGAACTTTCAGTCGAAATGCACTCAAGAAGTTTAGTCATAATTTTAAAGAATCAGTAATCGTAATCGTCGTCAAAGTCTGCGTCGGTGTTTCGATTCCAACGTTTCATTCCAGAAATTTTATACTTCTGAAATCCCTCATCATATTCTAGGTCTTGAAGTTTGGTTTGTTGCTTCAACTCAGAAAGAGTAGAGTTGGTAGACTTGTTGAATTTACGATAGGAACGGGCCATGTTTTTTGAGAATTAGTCAGCGTAATCGAAGGTGTACTCGTAGTCTTCAGAGGCATCATCATAGCAATCATAATCAACCTCATCATTATAGCGATAAAATTTGTCTAGACGAATTTCATCTCGAATCTGGTCAATTATGGAACAATGGTAATCCAGGTAAGGCATGATTGAATCCTCTTGGAAACTCTGGCTATAATATAGGCAGTTTTCCAAAAAGTCAAGGGCGTCTCTCATTAGACTATCTTATGAATCCAAAATGTGTAGTTGATTTTTCAAATCAGTGTCTGCAATATGTACTATCAAAATTAATTGATTGACAATTTTTTGCAGAGAGTTGACTCGAACCTCTAGAGTTTCTATTCGGTCTGCCAACTCTGACATACTGCTATCCATTCGTCAAATTCCTCTCCAATTGAAAGTGCATCTTCGTAGCGACCTTCTTCAATCAATTGTTGAAAACGGTCACAACGTTCTCTGAGTATTTTATCCAGAGTCTTTTCGTTAATCATAGGTCTTTACCCCACTTTCCAATAGGGCAAGAACCATGCTTTAATCTTGTTTTTGCAGACATAAAACATCCACAACGGCGACATTGAGTTGTTTTTGCATTAAAATCATCACAAGATTGACAAATAGACATTCTTGTGGAAGATGTTGTTTCAGTTACAAAAACGGATTGCCCTTTAGCAATCTCACCATAGGAACTAACTACAGTTTCTGACAATGATTTAAGTCTTTGAAACAATTCGTTCTTGATTTCTTCTGAGCGATTCATGTTGAAAGTATTGCAGCTACTGCCTCAGGTGAGGCCTCTGGTTCTGTATTTGTATTTAGAAGTTCTAATCCTTCAATAGCACCTTGAAGTTTAACATAAAGTTCCTTCTTTTGTGCAAGTTCTGTATCAAGTTTGCGAATTTCTTCCATAACTTGAGATTGTTGATTTTTAAAATTTTCTAAAAGTTGTTCTGGTTCCATGAGATTACTAATTCAAATTTCAGTGTATCACACTTGATTTATTCTGTCAATTCTGGTTCTGGTCTGATTGGTATACCAGGACTCAAGATATCGGGCTTGACAGAGGTATCAAATTCATTTACAATCACTCTGTCAGGGGTGAAAAGAGAGTTATAAGATTCTTTAACTTCTTCTGGAGTATTGTGTACTATATTTAAATAATAACTATAACTATCATATTCTTCTGAGTCAGTTTCTGGTCTTTCATTATTTAAGATATATTCAGGTAAATTTTGTAAAGCAATTGTATATTCATTTAGTTGTTTATTGAAAATCCAATTGTTTACTTCATCTTGAACCCACTCTGGAATAGGACCAACAGTAACTCCGCCAGTAATAGTTTTAGGATATTTGTCTTTGATTTCTTGAATTTCTGATTTCCATACATCTAATCCTTCATGATATATTTTATCAAACTGGTCTGAGTAAGGAGGATATTCTTGTTGTCTTAGAGTAGCGTAGTCAGGTTCAATAATGTCTGGACCTTCTACGATTTCTATTCCTTTTGTAGCAACATCTTGAAGAAAACGTTGATATTCAGGATTTTCTGATGATGGAAATATTGAAGTACTGTCTTCAAAACGAAAAATTAAATTATATAAATTGTTAGTTATTGATGATATGAGTTTATACATTATTATATCTCCGCAGAAAAAAGTATATCGTTAAGAAGTAAAAAATAAGATACTCCAGCACTCATTCCACTTGCAACTGAACAATCTAAAGATATCATATTGCCAACCATAGAATACGCCGAAATACTAGTTACAAATCCAAGATTACTTAACGCAAATGTATAAATTTGAGGACTAGTTATTGATGTTATATTTGGAGTAGTCCTCATTTGAACGGGTGTGTGTAATGTGGAAAAACCTCTGGTTCCTGTATAAGCTCCAAGAACTAGTCCCCAAGGACTGTTTTGTGTTCCTGTTTGATATCTTATAGCATATCTTTGGCACAATGCAAGTTCTTGAGAATATGTTCTATATTCAAATGGAGTTAACGTAGCACCCATTTCCCATTGAACTCCAGAGATAAACACATCATTATTTACTGTGTCCATAAATGTAGTTCCAGTTCTTATATCACATCTTTGATTATTTACTGCATTTTTCCAGTTTGATGTATTGAGAGTTCCACCTGTATATGCGGAACCAGAAGCTAACCAAAAATTAAAATAACCTGCACTATTAACCCCATCACCCATTGATGTCAAATAATTTGGAGGCAATACAACATAATATCTTTGCCAAGTACTTGTTAGTAAAAATGATTTAGAAATTTGAGCTCCATTGTATGAATAATATTCAAAAGTTAAAGTATAACCAGGAATTGTTGACCTTGCATAAAAACTTACAGTGCTAAAAGCCGCAGCTTGGTTTCCCCACCTAAGTACTCTTAAATCTCTTTGTTCTAATTGAGTATACAATAGCAAATATTGGCCAGCTGCAAATGAAGTATCAGTTCCAGTACATCTGACTCGTATAGCATTTTTTAAACCAGCCGGACAATCTCCAGATATTGTTGAGGTTTGAACTGTTCCATCTGTTTGATTATCTATTTTCCATCTGTCAGCTGTAACTACTGCAGTTGCGTTGGCTGCAATAGATTGAGTATTTCCACCATTTCTCTGGTCAACTAAAAAATCTCCATTGATAATGAAATTTTTTCTTCCGGCGCCAGTAACAGCAAAAACTTCTTCTGGTGTATTTGCCGCCATTACAGACTGACCAGTAATACCAACTGGTCTTTCTAATTCAGAAAGCTTTTCTCGTATGTTAATTGGTGGCCTTGAAATATTTACTGGCATTTTATTGCTCCACTATTAGGTTGTTGGATGCTGCAATCCAAGTTGTGACTGGAGATGTTGTATAATCAACTCTACGCAATCCATCAAATACACTTCTACCTCCAGAAGTTCCTGCATGTAATAATTGTGCAGTATCATCATATGCAATAGCTGTTACCACGTTAGATGACCCATATAAAGTACATTTTGCACCAGTTGTAAATAATGCTTTTTCATCATTATATATCTTTCTAATTTGTTCTTCCGTTATGAACGATTGACCGTATCTCAATAAAGCAATTTGCTGTCCAGAATTAACCGCATCATAAACACCATTGTAACTTCTTTTACCAATGAATAAATCTGCAGTTTCTGTTGTATATTTTCCAGTAATACTTCTAACCAATCTATCTCCAGCATAATGTTTTAATACACCACCTGAATAAACTAGAGCAAAAAATTTCTCAGATGTTGATGAATCTGATAAATCTGAAAATTTACTTCTGGAACTTTGAGTTCCTACTCCGGCAAAAATAGCAGCAATTGTATTATTATATCCAGAAGTTGAAAATTTTTCTAATGATACTGTCCCAATATTAGTTGGAAACCAACCCATGATATACCAAGGACTTGCAAAATTAATGTTGACATTTCCTTGCATCATATAATTTGTTGACGAGAAGTTGCCGTACTGTACTAAATCAGAATCTGTTGCAACTTTTGTTTTTGATACAGTTCCATAGACTGCAATTGGTTTCACATAATTAGTTGGACCTCTATCGGAATCAGCAACAGTTAGAGAAACATTATCAAAACTTAATGTTACTCCATTACCAGTTCCACCCCAATAATAACCATAAATTTGTAATTTTAAATTACTGCTGGTGGAAGATGCAGTAAATGTTGTGTATAATCTTTTATTTGTTGCGCCAGGTCCGCTAGAGTCTATAATTAATGAATATTGAGTAGTATTTGATGTTCTATCAACAAGTCCAACGTAAATATTAGATGAAGTACCACCAGTCCATTCCATTGTAAATGCATAGGTTTGACCTGCAACTATAGTTCCAATATTTTGTTCGATTGCTCCATTGGTACTTGTCATTGTGATTGTACCAACACCACTCGCAACAGCAAAACCAGTATTTCCTACAGCAGTCCATCCAGTAGTGCCACTTGCAAAATCTCCATTGGTAACAAATTCAGTTGCAACAATATCTTCAGTAACTGTGTTTGTTAGCAATACACCTCTCACATCACCTACCATCCAACCAGTGTTATATGTAGTTTTTGCCAATGCAGTCATACTTTGACCGCCAGCTGTAGACCCAATAAATGAATCATATCTATTGAAAAATGTAAGACCTTCATTCATTGCAAGTCCTTGTTCAATAAAATTGTTTATATTAACATTATTTGATGATGCAGTTGTTGAAACAGCGTTATCATAATATCTGTAATGATATACAACGCCATCTGCTGCAGTATTATAAGTTGCAATATCAGAACCACCTAATTTTTCATAATTGTGACAGAAAAATCCAGCAAAATTTGTATCATTTGATTGAGAAAATAACGCAGTAATTTTTCCAGAATTATAAATGTTTACTTTTGATACCTTAATAGAACCAGAAGTTGAAATAACAGACTCATTACTTCTAATAATAGAAATACCAGTAGCTCCAGAGATTGCTATAGTTGGATTTGGAAGTCCAGTTGATGCATCTATTACACTGTCTGGAGTTACTGCCATGGAAACATGATATTGGGCGTTTAATCCAGAAAGAAGAGGATATCCATCTGAGTTTGTAACCCATTGAGAACCAACAACTGAATTATTTCTGTCGGTTATATATCTTCCATTTCTTAGACCATATGGATTATCTTGATATGCCAATTTAATATCGTCTTTAATCATATTAAAGACAAGTCCACCACTACCTGAAGTTGTAATTACAATAACTCCGTTTAATGCAGCACATGAAGTTAAATTACTAGTTCCAGAAGTTCCCCAATTTAATGTAACTTGTCCAACATTGCTGAAGACCATCCACATTGGAAATTCTGGGTCATCGCCATCATAAATTGTCATCTCAGTTGCAGTTACTACAAATATAGCAACTGCAGGAAAATCTCTTCTACTTCCTCTCGTAGTAGTGTTTAGAGTTTCGTTGTACCATGAAGTGTTTTGTGTTCTCTTTCTCCATGCACCACCATCACTGTCCCTACGAGTATCATAGATGAAAGTATATACTGCATTACTAGTAATATTTGCATTTAGGATATCTAAATTTAAATCATCTACCGTTACATTACTTGGAGACTGGTATGCCATACCGCCAAGCATACCATGAGTTGGCACCTGATTTAAACTAGTTCCAATTAGTTTTGGCATGTCTTACTTTCTCTCTAAGATATTTAGATTGTTTATGAAGTTAAATTTTGAAGTTGAGAATTAGTAATGCGCCTTGGGTAGTACAAAATTCTCTTAATACATCCATTCAATTGATATGAACCACTATTTAATCCTCCACCAATTTCCAGCATGTTCATTGTTTTTGGAAGAGTTCCAGAAGTGTCTGGAGTTCCACCAGTTCCATTTACATAGAACATAAAATCGTTATCTTTAAAACCATGTGCAGTTTTATAAAATGTATTATATGAATTTGCAATATTTACAAGTATTGCAGACTGAGTGGTTGTGTTTGTTACATAACCAGATGCAATATTATTCGAAAGTAATCTTGATACATCAACATATTCTGATAAACTTTTATTGTTACTTACAAATCCAGCAGCTGAAATATTTGAAGTAAATCTACTCATAAATTCACTATAAAATGTTCCCTCATACTGATTATAAAAATTTGTAAAATTAGTTCCTATTATATTTGCATAATCAAGTCTTCTTGTTGCCGCATATCCATACGTTGGAATGTACGAACTTGCAACAGAACCTTGTTCTACTTGAACTCCCCAAAGATAAAATCCAGACGTTCCATTTCCATTATATAATGGTGTTGCATTATGTGGAACAGAAACATTGTCTGTTGCTTCAATATAAAAAGTGGTTCCTCCAGTGGCACTGGTTCCAGATGTAAATGTTGCAGTTATTCTATACCAACCATTTGGATATGGTGTAACTGTGCCGCTAGTACTAGTAAATCCAGGATAACCAGGAATGTCTGCATATCCAACAAAAGTTGCAGTTGCTAAATTCCAAGTAAACATTCCAACGTGAAGTGGAGAGTTTCCATTGTTTATTTGTAGTACAACGTCTCTTCCATTTCTTTTTATAAATGCCGAGAATGTGTAAGTTGTAGAAGCAGAAAGAACATTTCCAATTAAACTTAGATAATGCGCTACTCCAGCAGTTGTATTTTCAACGAGAGCATATGCATCTACATTTCCAGAAGGAGATAAGGTAGCATTTGCAGTTCCAGATGCATTTGTATATGACCATTGACTAAAATTTTCACTATATCGAACTACATTTGTTCGTGTTTCTTCAATTAACAATCCCAAGCATTCTCCAGTATTTGCATCGTGTTCAAATCTAGGAGCATTTGGAGGAGCAATTTGAATAAATCCTCTAGAATCTACAAAACTTCCCGAAGATTCTCTAGTAAAATTTATTCTAGGGTCTAAAACTTTAGTCCTTGCAAAATTTAAATCTAGTGAGGGAGGTACACTTGGATAGTCTGTTGAAGGAGCGTCTCCAATAAACCCAGGTTGTATTTTAGTTAACTCTGGCATGGTTTTTTAACTATTTAGAAGGTAGTTAATGCTTTAACTTGACTATCTGTTAGATATGATGGATAGTATTCAATTCTCCCCAAAGCAGAATTTATTTGCAATCCATCATTTCTATTTCCAAAATATAATGTACTTGCTAAACTTGGAGATATTCCAGTTATATTTCCATTTTGAGTTCCATTACTGTGGGTTCTCAACAATGAATTTGGTATTGACCAAGATGATGCTACTTTAACCATTTGATTACTTGGAATGGTTAAGCCATTTCCACCAATGGCACCATTAATCCCTGTGTGAATTGTAGTGGAATCTGACATATAAAAATTTGGTGTGTTTGTAGAACCAGAATCAACTATAATTCTAGTAGTTAAACCAGCAGGAGCATAATTATAAAATGATGCAACATAAGTACCTTCAATTTGTTTATACCAAGTGGACACATTAGCAAATGACATTGTAAGAACATCTGCACTTCTAGTCACTGCAGAACCAGCAGTTGTTGGTATAAGAGAAGTTGCAAAAGTTGCTCCACTAGCTTCTGCTTGAACTCCCCATAAGTATAGATATTCATTTGCCGCATTTGCTTTTACATCTGACCCAAAATCACAAATTCTCATGTGCATATATGACATGTTGGTTGAGGTATCTCTGAAAATACATCTATACCAACCATTTGGATATGCAATCATTCTAGATGTAAATGAACCAGATGATGATTGTTCACCTGCTGCGGATGCAGTGGTTGCTGTAGTAACTCTATGTTGACCAGTAGACAGGTTAAACCATGCACCCAGCCCGGCATTTCCATTAAATTTATAGATTCCTAAAGTTGATGCAGTGCCAGCTTTGGCCCAGACACTTTGAACTCCAGTACTAGCTAAAGTTAAATTTCTGTAGATTTGAGTTGATGAATTTGCTGCATTTGCACTGGTTAATTTTAGTGCAGTATTTGTTCCTGCTGGGTCTAGTGTTTCAGAAGTATTGGCAGTTTTTGCTCCACCAGTTCCTGCATTATCAAGTGTCCAATAAGCATTTCCTGGGTCACTGTAACCAAGTTGGTTTATTCTAGATTCTTCTAACAGTAATCCACGACATCTTCTAGTTATTGGGTCATGGTCAAATCGAGGAATTCCCGCCGCTACGGTTTTCACATAACCATCTTCATCAGTAAAAGTTGCAGATGAAGTTCGTGAATATTGCAATCTGTAATCAATAGTTTTTGAATTTGCAAAATCAAGAACTATTGAAGGTGATAATACTGGAAAATTATTTTTAATAGACATAGTTGATTATGGGGCAGCTCTATAGGTCATAGTAAATGCTATCAAAGTATCGGAACTTGTAGATAATTCTAGTCCATCTAGGTTTCCTATTGCACTTCCAGAAATATTCATTCTGTTGAAAAACAAATTTCCCGTAGATGTATTAATATAAGCTATTAATCCTCCCATATTTGCTTGAGTAATATTATTATATTCACATGCAGTTCTAGAAGAAGTAGTTGTATTGCAAGCAACTGGCAAATTCATTGTGATGTTTTGACCATTTGCACTACTTAATCTAAAACTTGCCGATACTTGAATTGTAATCAAATTTCCTATTCTAGTAAGAAGTCCACTTCTAGAAGCAAATGTATATACATGTCCACCTTGACCAATAAAATCTGGAGTAAAAGCATATTCCTGATATACTATATTAGTAAATGCATTAATTCCTAACATCTGATTCAATGGAATCTGATTTTGTTCAGTTCCAATATCAGTTTGACTTACTACATCAACTCTGTTTTCTTGTATCTTATCTACCTGAACATCTTCTGGAGACTGAAAAGCCATCCCACCCAACATTCCATTAGTTGGTACTTGATTGTTTCCAGTCCCTATTAGTCTAGCCATCAGTATCCAGCAAAAACTCTATTTGGTGTATTTGGAGTATCAATTACATATTCCTGAAAACTTTCTGGAATTACACCTAACATATTTATGTGATAGCCATCAAGAGCTACTGGTGCAACTACTTCTACAAGCTCACCAGTCTCTTCATCTCTGGTATATTCACCAGGAGTGTAGATAGTTCCAATAACATCAATAGAATAGTCGTGTGTGAATAGAGTTACTTGTGGCTCTCCAGTTTCATTGTGTGTATATGTTAGACCGGCTTCTTTTGCTTTTGTAAGGAAAGTTTCCTCATCTGGAAATTTTAGAAAAATCATAACGTTAGATTTGTTAGCTGTGTACTATTTAGTTTAACTGGGTAATATGTAAATCTAGAAATATGCCCATTCCAAAATTCTCCACTACCAATTGGAACAGAAAATAGTCCCATATATGTAGAAGAACTTAGAGAAGTTTGCATCGTTGCAACGGTATCAGTTCCAGCATTAACACCATTAATTCCTAATGTGCAATCATTTGTTTTATATGCCGCATAAATTTTATTTCTTCCAGAAACTAAATCATTACTTGCTGTGATTCCAACTTGAGAGGTTCCGCTATCATCATAATAATTGTATCTTAATCTTGCAGATGAAAAAGCTTTCCAAAGTTCTTGTCTATTTGGTGTTGTCGGATAGATGTAAAATAGAGCAGAATATGTACCAGTAAGTCCTCCAGTCTTATATGTATCAATTACCCAAGTTCCTTCCTGAGGTCTGAACCAAGACATATTAGAGGAAGAAATTGAAGTGATATCTGGACTTCTTGTTACTGTTGCAGTTGTTGTTGGAATATATGAAGTTGCAAAAGAACCAGCCTCTAATTGAGCACCCCACATATAGAATGAAATTGCGGTATTATCAGATGATGCAGAATATACTAACAACTGTATAGATGATACTCCATTACCAGTACCAGATGTTGAAAATCTTTGCCATTGTGTGGTTAAATTGCAAGTTACAAAAGGTCCAGCAACACTATTACCATAAATTCTAACTGTAACATTAGAATCTGCTTTTAACCACACAGAAGCAGTATATGATTGATTTAAAACCGATGTAGTTCCGCCAGTATAGATTCTATAATTACCAGCGGTTCCACTACCATCGTAGATTATTCTATCTGCAGTTAAATTTCCATCTGGTGCAGTTGTTGCATTTGATACGACTGTTGTTCCTGTTGTTTTAGTCCAATTGGCATTATTATCAAACTGCTCACTATATAACGCTATATTAGTTCTACTCTCTTCAATCAACAATCCCAAACTTTCTCCTGTTGCTGGGTCGTGGTCAAA
>Ga0129333_10001384_pt1 | contig 21932 bp, 31 predicted proteins | sample CPB6_08_DNA_FD_94474 | JGI IMG/M metagenome (GOLD analysis project Ga0129333, IMG submission 94474) | Freshwater to marine salinity gradient microbial communities from Chesapeake Bay, USA - CPBay_Sum_0.6_0.8_DNA | ecosystem: Environmental > Aquatic > Marine > Coastal | place: USA: Chesapeake...
CCTTGTTCTGTTTCTTTTCGCTGAATTTTACCGTAGTTGTATTGTGGATTATGTGTTACTAAGATATTTGTCATTTTTGCCATGTTATATTAGAATATAAATCATAAAAATTCCTAAGTAAATTTATATTTTCTAACTCACAATCAAAAAAATTTAATAACTTTTGATATTCCTGATAAAATGAATTCCATGTTATTAATTTTAAACAATTAATTGTGCAAAAATTATTATAAGATTCAAAGTTAAAAAATTCTTCTTTAATTTGAATTTCAAAATTTTTGCGATAATTTTTAATATATTCATTTTGGTTCGTTAATACGATAATTTTACTATTAGGCCAAATTTTTTTATAAAAATCTAAATCTTTTTCTGTATGACAAACTCGGAAAAAAAATTTATTATTTTCTAAACATTTTTCTAAAGTTTTTGATTTTAATATAAAACTTTTATGTAATTCTATTAACTCAGAATTAACTTTATCTTCAGGTAATAAATTTTTTGTTTTAAAAAATTGATTATCACCCAAATCCATATCATTCCAAAAATGTAAATTTTTCTCTTTATATGCAGAGAGTGTTTTTAGTAACCAATTTATTTGATCAATTGGTTTAGAAAAATATCCATTACTTTGAATGTGAAAATTTTTATTAAAACCTAAACAATTGGAAATAAATTTTCCACTTGCACCTATATTATATACTAAAAGTATACACTTATTAGTTGAAAAAATATTAAATTTATCATTCACCAGGATATTTGCCAAGATATATTAGTTCCGTCTGTTGATTTACGGCTTATAGTATATCCCAGTTTTGCAAAGTTGTCAATAACAGATTGCATTTGTCCACTTGCCAAAGCATTGGCAGTTGATGTTTGCCATGCGGTATAATATTGTGTAGCTAATGTCATAGGTGTTCCAACAACTGTATTGCCATTTAATGCTGTTGTTGTAGTTTTACTAACAGTAACAGTTACGTTACCAGCAGTAACTGCATTCAATATATTAAGATTCAACAAAGCGATTTCTGTCTCTGTTGCTACACTTGTTACACTTTGTGTTCTGGCGTTGGTTGCACTAAACATATATTTTTTCCATTAATATTTAGGATACACTCTTGCTTTTAGTCTTACCACCTGCTTGTCTTTTACGACGACCAGCACAATGTGCTTTCTGGCTAAAACCTTTTGGATTACTGCAATTGATACTTTTCTTGTATTTTTTAGTCCATGCTTCTACAATTTTTTGCATAGACTTTTTAACTTTATATTTTTTTCCATCAACAATAAAATAATCTAAACCTTTTTCACGGGCAGTACGAAGTGCTCCACTAAAAGCATTACCTTCACTTAAACTTAAATCATTATCAACGGCTTGTAAATGTGCATCACTTAACTTATCTAAATCACCACTGTTACGAAGTAATTTGAAGGCAAGATTTTCTACACCAAATTCACCTTCACGGTCAAGACCACTTTGACGAAGTTTCTTAATTCGTGTTTTTAATCGTTGGATTGTATGACGGTCACCACTTTCAATTGCTTGATCTATTTCAGCATGTAGGTGTTCATACTTGTCCTGTATATTTGTTGTATCTGGATTAGCTACAATCTTCTTTGGGAACTTTACCCAATTATTATCATAGACACTGTATATACCATTGCTTATGTGCTTTTCATCACTGCGTTGAACATATACTTCTACAGCATGACCATAAATGTTAATATCGTGTTGGTCATTAAAAGCACCTTTCTTTGCCATAAATAATTGGTCAAGGTCTGCTTCACAAGGACCATTAACATCAGCAACAAGATGTAAATCAATATCGCTATCACTATTATAATTGTAACTTGCGTTACTACCACTTACAGTAATATCTGTTAATTGTAAATCTGGTATATTAATAAAATCAACAAATGCTTTTGCAATTTTGAAAAGTGCAAGACGCACTTCTGGTTTAAGGCGATTGTTTTCCCATAAATCAGGATTCAACTTGTCATGAAATTGTGTAAGTTGTTCTAAATCACCAATGCGCATAAGGTATTTAGGTTAAAAACGTGCAGCACGTGCCGCCATTTTATCTACAGTAGCACGTTCTGGATTACGACCATTACCAACATCTACTGGTGCTGGTTCACTTGGAACTGGTTCTGGCACAGGTGCTGCACCACTTTGGTCCATATCTTGATTTTCATCAGGTGGTGGTATTTCTGGTTCTTCTTTACCCAAAGTAATAAAGTTTTCATCTACACTGCCAATAAGATTATCAAGTGCAGGATATTTTTCTTTAAGACCTTCAATAGCACGCCAATCAAATGGATAACCAGCGTTATTCATTAGATTAACTACATTTTGTGTTGGAATTTTTGTACCAGTTTTTGTTTTATTTTGCAAGAATTGCAAAATAGTCATCAAGACACCTACTTGACTACGAACAAAGTCTGGCGCAACTTCCAGAAGTTTCATATTATACTCTCTTGCCGCGACCTAATTCAGCAGCACCACCTGTAGCAGCATCAGCAGTAGCTAAATCTTCTTCGCCATCACGTGGTGGCATTGGAGCAGCACCATCTACTGGTTCACCACCAATATCGCCCACAGGTTCAGCACCCATATCACCAACAGGAGCACCCATTGGTTCAGCACCATAAACGCCACGACTTGCATTATCAAGTGTATCACGTGCACTATTAGCAGTTGTAAGTAAGTTTGCAAGGACATCGCTTACACTTGCCTTAAATGAATCAGCTTTATCTACACCGATTTGGTCTTTCATAGCACTAACAAGTGCTGGTAGTTGCTCATTCTGCATATCACTGATTTTTTCAACAATATCTTGAACTGTATCAGCAAGGTCACGTGCAGCCATAGTTACACGTGCTTGTTCAATTTCACCTTCAGTCAATGCTGGTGGTAATTGAATGCTTTCATTCTTTGCCATCTTTGTAGCAGTAGCATACATGACTTCTTTACCACGCTTGCCATAACGCTTTTCAAAATCACCACCACGCTTCTTAAGTGACTTTACAAAATGTTCTTTTTTCTTTGCTTCGCCTGGTGTTAATTCACGTTCATTTAATTGAACTGTGCAATATTCATTAATTGCTGCCATCTTTTCACCAAGAATTTTACGACCGTGTGCCATTTCTGCTTTCCATGTTTCAAGGACTTTACTTACCATCACAGCTTCCATATATTGTGGATTACGTTCTGCATGATGAACTTGTGAACTTTTACGAATATTATGAATCTTGGACTGAACAGTATTAAGCATCTGTGATGCATTGCTTTCGGTTAACTTACCAAGATCTAATTGCCACTTGTAAACTTTTGCTAATTGCTTATTAAGTTCTGCGGCAGACGTATTATTAAATTCTTTAACAAACATTTTAATGTCCTTGCTTTTAGTTATTTATTGCAAAGACAGACTTTTTTCTAATTCTCGAAGTTGTTGTTCCAATAAATTAAGTTCATCTTCGGTTCTGCTTAACCTACTTTCCAATATAGGGTTATTTTTTTGTTTTAGTCGTGTAACAAACCATTGTTTATCTTCTTGTAAGATATTAAACTGACGATCATATGCTACCATTTTTTTACTATCATAATAACGTTTTTTTGTGATAAGTGCGGCAAAAAGTATTGCAATTCGTTTTTGATTGAAACTGGCAATTGGTGTTTTATCTTTTAACACCTGCCAATCATTGCTATCTTTATCTTGAATAATTTTAATACCGTTTACAGAAAAACCACCACGAACTGACTTTACAACAATTGTGCCGTGTTTAGGCAAATCATTGTAAGAATCAGTTATAAATTTGGTAATTTTGTTGAACTGATGCCGTTCATTGTTCATAAATGTATTATAACAATTATGTGTGTGCTTTTGCAATATAAATTATCAACCCCAATAGGGCTGTTAGTAGTGAGCCAATAACGCCAATTCCCAAGCCAACGAGTTTTTTAAGTGCCATAGTTTCTTTCTCGATCAACATTTGTTTGATCTCGCTGACTATGGATTCAACTGTTTCCAATCTGCTTTCCATAGTATTCATTTTTTCATCCATTCTTTCATAACGCTCTGCACATAGATCAACATGCGCTTCTAAACTTTCACGTTCGTTTTCATACACTTTAGACACTTTGTGCTTCTCCATTAGCAAAGCACATATATTTATTTGGTTTTATTGTCTTATAAAGGCGATGTTTTTATTTTCACTATCAATAAGTGCACACTTTAAACGAAATTCAATAGTTTCATTAAGTCCAGATATAATTGGTAAGTGATGAACGACTTTTTCAAGTTCATCTAATTTTATATCTACAGTTGGTGCAAAATCAAACATCCATACATTATGAAAACCATTATAATTTTCACCAAACCCTAAACCGATGATATCACGGTATATTTTTTTAGGTTGTGTTTGTATTTCAAAATCGCAATACAAACTAATTGCTTGTAGCAGTGAAATCCAATTTTTGTTAGGATTTTGTTCAGCACCTAAATCGAATAGACATAAGCAACGTATCATAGTTGTATATAGACAAAGAAAAAGGGCGGTAAAAATACCGCCCTTAATTCTTTTACATTTGTATATTTTATTATACGTATGAAAGTTTGAAACCACGGTTCACGAAAAGTGATGTAGTTGCGTCTGTGCTGTTGTTACCATAGTAACCGCTACCATTACCACCATTACGAACAATAGTTTGAACTGTTGAAGCAATTGTTGCATCAGTTGATGCAATACCTGCACCACCTTCAAGAAGAAGACTGATGTTACCACCACTACCTGCTTCAATTTGGTATGCAAGAACTGTAATGTTTGCTGAAATTGCCTTAAGGATGCCTTCAACTGCGAGGTTTACACCAAGTTCACTTGCAAGACTTGATGCTGAACCGCCAGCACCTGCGATATAACCAGCAAGTGCAACTGGTTGCTTACCAATGAAACTTGCACCTGCTGCTGTGCTGATAAAGCCCTTGCCATCACCGACAAGACCAACGTTACCATTTACACGATAAAAATCTGCCATTTTAATTCTCCAAAATCTGCGTTAGTTATTACGCTATAGGTATTTATATTTCTTTAAGAAAACAGTCTTTTAATAGTGTCTATTAAATATGTCTTGTATTTTGGTTAATGTTGTTGCTGGACTTGTTGAATCATCAATACCATCTGTAAAATTAGGCCAAAACACATCGCTGGCAACTTTAACCCCAAGTAAAGCTTCCATTTCACGTGCTGCGGCTGCATCTAGAGTTTTTACAGTTTCACTACCAGATACTATAGTTGAAGTAGTTGGATAAACACCTTTTAAAAATGTATGTATATTTTTACGTTTTCGGTCATTATTAAGAGCATCTTTTAAATATTTCCAAAATGTAGGTTCGTCAACATCTACTCCCAATGTTATTTGAAAATTATTAGCTGCACTTGCTTCAAGTTTTTGAACTGGAACACCACTTTTTGGTTTGTCAGACGCTGATACTCCACCACTTAATTTTGCCCAAAGCGGTTGGTTGTTAAATCTAACATATCTATTTTCATACCAAGTGGATGTAGCTGTATTTGTTAATTGGTCTCTTATATTATTATTAATAGTAATAATTTTGGTTGTGGGATTCATAGTTGTATTAGTATCATTTAGTTTAAAGGCACGATTAAGTTTAGCAATATCAGTTTTTACAAAATTTACATTTCCACTTTTAATAATTTCTTCTATAATTTGTTTTTGTAATTCTTGCAATAAACCTTCTGTATCAGTTGTTCTGTTATTAAATTCTGTTGGGTTAGTTCTTGCTAAAAATGTAAGCTCATCATTAAAGTTTTTTAAAACTCGTGCAACAATTCCATCAAAAGTATTTTTACTTTTTGTAAACTCTGGAGTTCCCATTCGTGGAGGTGGTCCGCTTGGATTTGAAACTTCAAAAATAAATTCACTTGCTCTCATTGACTTTTCTTAATCCACGGACAAATTTTGCAGGTTCTTGACAACGTATGCTGTTAAGCAATCTACGTTCAAGTTCTTCTGCTTCTGGAGCATCATATGTTTCACGAATTTGATTAATTAAATTAATAGCACTATTGATAATATGATTTGCACGGCTTTCTAATACCAAGTTGGTATTTTTACCGATTGACATATGGCTCAATTCATCAAGAATGCTACGAGATTGTTTACGCAATTATTTGCTCCCAAATTATTTAGGGTATTTTAAACGGTTTCTAATTTACCGCAACACACATCACACTGAACTAAACGACCTTCTTGTGTGCTTGTTTTTGTCCAACTTGATTCAACACCATTAAACCATTTAATTGCTTCTTCTAATGTAGTGCTATGTAAATTATTGTTGTAAATTAATGGATTTATTTGTTCATTAATGAATCTATGAAATCCTTTTTTATAAGTTTCTGGTGCAAAACCAAGGTAACAACAAGGATAAACTTTACCATTTGCTGAAATATAAATTGATTTTACTTGTTTTGTAAAACAATTTAATTTTCTATTTGGGTCATATTCTGGATATGAGTATTTCTTTGTAGAATCATTTTGAAATTGAATTAAACTTTCAATATCTGTATGTCCATTCCATTTACCCATTACATGCAATAAATTTCCCTTACGATCAAACACGGGTCCATTGTTTCTTCCATGATCTACTAATTCAAAATCTTTAAATCCATATTCAACGCTTCTTTGTTTTGCTGATTCAATTTGATGTTTGTTGTGTTCAAATATTATCATTTTCCATACGGCGTATCCACCTTTTGAAATAAATGATTTTGCATTTTCTATAATTTTATTGAAATCTGTATCTTGACGATATAAATGATGTGTATCTTCCAAACCATCCAAACAAAAATCAATTTTTATATCTTCCATTTTTCCTAATTCTTGCCAAAAATCAATATTTCTAGCACTACCATTTGTGCTTATTTGCATAAAAAGGTTTGGTTTAATTTCTTTAAAATATTTGATTATGTCTAAACTTTCTAAATTAGAAGTAAAATCTCCAAAATTACCGTTAATTAAAATCATATCTAATTTTTCAATAAAGTTAGGTAGAAATGATTTTTGTATTAGATCTAATGATAAACTTGTTTCTTCATATCCACTGTTATACGGAAATCCAAAAACGTTTCTAGGACATCTAGGACAACGTGCATTACATAAACTACTAAATTCCATATGTAAATGACGTATTTCTTCATACTTTATCATTTTTTTATTTACAGTAATTTTTTAATGATAAATTATTATATATCAGGCACAAATAGGCATAAAAGGCAATATCAATGAAACTACCAGACAATGCACAGGCACAATGTGAACAGCTATTAAAACAATTTAGACGACAAATACCAGATGATGCGGCATATAGTGACCGACTTGTTGAAGAAATAGAAATCATACTGGGTTTACGATTTACAGAATACTTCTTACAAATCCGTGAAATATTAGATATGACTGATGACTTGCCACATATGACTCGTGGTAGTGCTGGCAGTAGTCTTGTATGTTGGGCATTGGGTATTACAGATGTTGATCCTATAAAATGGGATATACCACTATCACGATTTTTAAATCCACACCGTGATGACTTACCAGACATAGATATAGATTATCCACATTGGGCACAGAGTATAGTTATGGAACGTATATTCAAACGCTGGCCTGGCAAAAGTGCAAGAATTAGTAATTATGTAACATTCAAAGAAAAAAGTGCCAAGCGTGAAGCCGCAAGACGGTTAGGTGCTACTGGCAGATTGCCTCGTAACTTCAAATATGATGATCTTGACATTGACATAGGGGAAGCTATTCGTATTGAAAAGAAGTTACTTGGCAAGAAACGAGCCATCTCTAAACATTGTGGTGGCATACTTGTGTTCAAACACAATCTACCTAAAAGTCTTATAAACGCAGACAACCAAATACTGTTAGATAAGCACGAAGTAGAAGACCTTGAACACTTAAAAGTTGATGTGTTAGCCAATCGTGGGTTAAGTCAACTTTATGAAATAGAACCTAATATGGGTTTAGAAGATTATCCTGATTATGATGAGGATACGATAAGATTACTGTGTAATGGTGATGTGTTAGGTGTTACACAAGGTGAATCACCAGCAATGCGTAGACTGTTTCGTGCAATACAACCAAAGTCACGCAGTGATTGTGTATTTGCCACAGCACTTATTCGTCCTGTTGCAACTACTGGAAGACAGAAAGCCAGTTTCTTTCACGATTGGACAGAGAAACGATTAGAAGAAAGTATTGTATATGAAGATGATGCTATCAAAAAGATAAGCAAACTTATTGGTTGTGATATCTATGAAGCAGATATGTATCGTCGTGCATTTGCAAAAAAGAATGAAGAAAAAGTATATGAGTTTATGCACCGTATGGGCACACACCCAAACAAAGGTGCCATTGTAGATGAATTGTATCAACTTGGAAACTTTGGTTTATGCCGTGCCCACGCCGTAAATCTTGGTAGATTGATATGGGCATTAGCATACCAAAAAGCACATAATCCAAAAGCATTTTGGGCTGCGTGTCTTAAACATTGCGAAGGTAGTTATCGTCGTTGGGTGTATAAATGTGAAGCAAAACGTGCTGGATGGGACTTACGTGATTTAGGATACAATTATAGTTTATTAAATGACCCAATATGGGAATATCGTAAGTATGGTTGGTGGGGTAATCACGAGTTTCTACCAAATTTTTACTGTGCTAATCAGTATCTAGACAAGTTTGAGTTTGCTGGTCTTGTTGCCAATGGTCGTGTATTCAAAGGTGAAGGCGGAAAATATATTACATTCTTAACTTTAGGCATAGATAATGGAAAATATATTGACTTGCTTGTTAAAGGTCCAGTAGCATATCATGATTATGATGTTGTATGTGGTATAGGCAAAGTAAAAACAAGCAACGGTAGCCAATACATAGAGTGTCAAGCAGTTAGGACGTTTAAGTTAGAAAAATATGCAACTAAAAATAACTCTGTGTAATCCGCAAAATCAAAAAGATGAATATGATTTATTTTTTAATTTAGATGATAACATTCTTGTTAAAAAATGGGCACGTAAATTAGTTACAGCACAAAAACAGTATTCTATAGATGATCGTAAAAGATTTTATGGATTTAATAGTTTTGAAGAAGAAGTTGTAAAAGCAACAAATTATATTAATGAATGCATTACCATTATCAATAATGATAAACCAATAATAGATAGAAAGTTTGATTCAATTTATGATACTGATACCTTAAATTACTTACACCATATATTTGAGATATATCACGGTCTATTAGATAAACAAGATCATGATTTTTGGAATAATGCAAAAACAGAAACAAAAATAGCACTTGCCAATTTAAACATTGCAGTTCACAGAGTTGAAAATGTAATTTATGGTAATAATAAAAGATTTACAATAACTTATTTTGGATTACCAAAAACTGATTTTTTAACAAAAAATGATTATAGTTTTTTTACAAGAGAATACAAATTTGGAGATATTTTTATAAATTATGTAGAAATTGGAAAAACTATAGAAGACTTATGGCGTGATAAAGATGAATACATTGAACCAGAAGCATTTCAACCATTTTGTAGATTTTCTGCAGATTTTACAGTAAAATTTTATGATGAAGATATCAATACTGTAAAAAATATAATGGAATCATGTTCCAAATATTTTAATGAAAAGAAAAAATTTTTTAATAGTTTAGGTTATAAAAAATTAGAAAAAAAGTTATTACCAGGATTGCCAAAAATAGGAAGTTTAGTTTATAATAATAAACTAGAAGTAATTAAAAATATTGAATCTAGACAAATGATAAAATTAGTTATTTTGTTGCCTTAATATTATTAAGCATTTGTCGCAATACAGTGCTATTAACATCTGCTTGTATCTTGCCTGGTTGATCTTCGGGCACAGCATCAGTTGATGGTTTAACATTACTGCCACCCTTAATGCTTGCAAAGATACTGCTACTTTGTTTCTTAAATTGTTGATAATCTGGATCTTCTGCAAGGTCACGAATACGCAGACTATCAATATCAAACTCTAACTCAATCTTTTGTCCAACGCCACTTGACGAACGTGTTTTCATAAGTTGTAGTTGATACTTGCCATGTTCACGCATACTACGGCTTGTAAAGATACCAAATAAGTTATCAGCAGTATTAATCTTGGAAATACCACCACTAATATGGCTGTGGTCAAACTCAACTTCTTCTACAGATGCACGGTTCAATTGTGACGCCGTAACAAGTAATATATCCATTTCTTTTGCAAAGTTACGTATTTCTTCACTTACATACTTGTCCTTGACGAACAAATCACTTGGACTTACTTTAGCACTAACTGGCATAAGCAAGTCAAGATAGTCTATCATAACAAAATCTACACGACGACCTGTTCTAATTTGTAGTTCTTTGATATATGAACGGACATCGTTAATATTGCTTTGTGCTGGCATATACTTAATTTGCAATCTACCACTTTTTTTACCAAGCATTTTGACTTTGACTTCAATATCTTCGATGCTTTTGAATATATCACGAGATGGTGTATTAGTAAGCATACCATCAATACGCATAGCAGTAAGTTCTTCGCTCAATTCAAGTGTAATATAAACGCCATTAAGACCAGCAAGTATCCAGTTACATGCTATGTTCTGCATAAACAGTGACTTACCGCTACCACTGCCACCAGCAAAGATATTCAATTCACCACGATTAAAACCACCAAATAGTTTTTTGTCGAGTGTTACCCAACCACTACTTGTTTGACCATTATTGTCCTTAATTTTAGTCAATCGTGCTATAGGGTCTGCAAAGTAATCTGTTCCTAAATCTTTTGTAAGACTAATTTGCACTGCATCTTTAATAATCTTTTCTACAGGATCAAAATCACCCTTCTCAAGCATATCTGCGGCTTTAAGAATAGCACGCTCTAATTCTTTTTGTTTGGTAAAACCTTCAAACTCTTCTAAGAACCAACTTGTATGGTCATCGGTCATACCAGGTATAGACTGAAAACTATTATCCGTTGCCGCATTAATTTGTTCGTGCAGTGGCATAATAGTATGTTTTTCACAATGTTCTTTGATAAACTTTGCAGCACCTTGCAAACTACGGTCAAAGTTGTTTGGATTGAAAATATTTTGGACACGCACATAACTTTGTGGGTCTGCCAACATCATTTCAATGAATAGTTTTTGAACTTGGGTATCGTAATTTTTAGACATCTTTCTTGATTTTACTATAATACAATAAGAGATTTCAATATTTTTATAATTTAATAGCTAAATTAATAAACTTTTTGTTATTTTCATAAAAATAAGCATAAAAATCCTTTAAATCAAAATCATCTTCAAAATTTAATGACAATTTGTTCAATAAATTGTAAGTTGTGCTACTAAACAAATCATACGAAAAAAAATTTTCAAAATCAAAAACAAAATCTTCTTGATTAATCTGTAAATTTTGAAAAGAATTAAACATATTTTTAATACCTATATCAATATTTTTGTTCAAAATTAATCTTTTAATGTTTTTAAGTTTATTTTTTTGAATCATTTTAAGAATTTTTTGTTTGTTATTATTTTTTCCATTAATTGCTGAATTAAAAAATTTTTCAAATTCTTCGTCTTTTTCATCATACATTGATAAAAGTTTTTCTTTTGTAATATCAGCAATTAATTCAATATATTTTTCTTTAAATAAAATAAAAATTGAAAATGAATTTGTAAATAATTTTTTTACTTCATTAACACCTTGATAGTGTGATAATCTAATTGGTGGTTGTAGTTTATTAAAATTTATTTTTTCATGTAAATTTTGTAAAATATAATCTTTTTTACTTTCCTCATTCATATTCATCCACATATTAAATTCATAATATCCGTGTAATCCATTTATAGGTTCAATAATATGCGCATGAGCCGTTTTGTTTTCATTATTAAATATTTCTTTGTTAGATATATTAAAATATTTTTGACATTCCTTTGTATTATGTAACATATGATATAAAGTGCTACCAAAAGTTCCACTTGCATAATGTATAAAAATTAATGGTGTTTTGAATATAAATTCTATCATAAAATCATTACTTAATTTTTTTCATCATTAATTTTATTTTAAGACTATTACTTTGCTGAGATTTAATTATACTTTGCATTGTAAACACATGACCATACTTAGCAACTGCATCTGCAACATCTTTTATATTAGGTTCCCATTCTGGAAATGCCACACTCCAACCATATTTTAATGCCGCATAAATCATTTTTTTGCCAGCTTCATCACGGTCAGGAACTACAATAATATCACGGTCAAGTGTTTCAATAACTTCTGCTTGAACATCATTTATTTCGTTACTACAAATAGCAATAGCATTAATTGCAACTGCATCTAACAAACCTTCTACTACAATACAAAACTTGGCATTGTGTTGTTGCTTGTCATATCCCCAAACAAGATTACTTGGATAGTTACTGAAATACTTAATTTTCTTTTTACCATCTACAAATAATCTACCACTATATCCCATAGGTTTGTTTTGCCAAGTAAATGGAATTAATACACGGTCACGTAGTGATGCTTGATCTGTCCAGTAGAATTGGTCAATTTTATCACCAAACCCACGACTATCAAGATAATTAATAGCTGCTTCTAAACTATTATAATCTTCTTCAGTAATATGACCATCATTTAACCAACTTGTTATTGGACGACCAGGACACGGTTCACGTGCTTCATATGTTGGTAATTCACGTTGTTCAATAACGCCAGATTCTGTAGTTTCTTGACTTATTGCGAATAGCGCAAGACGACCTATTACTTCTTCGTCAAACCCAATCCATACCATCCAACGCCGCATTTTATAACTTAAACGACGACCTGGCTGCCAACCTGTAGTAAAATGACAATTAAAACAGTGATAATTCACTCCACCTTCTGGTGTAACGTGAATACCACCACGACCACGAGTATCAGCATTGTGCCCAAGGTGATGACAGCATGGTGCATTAAAACTTATCCATCCACTTGGTGAAGTTTTACGCTTCCACGGCAAATGTGACAATACTTGGTCAGTAATTTCCATTTGGTTATTATATCAAATGTATATTAATTTGTCAAGGACGATAGTAGATATAATTCATAGTGCCACTAACTTGTGAAACCTTGAATCTTACAGCACGATATTTGCCTTGGAAATTAAAATAGTTTGTTCCACTGACATTTGCACAGTTTGCATAACTTACAGTAGTAAAACTATTGGCATTTATAACTGATGCTGCATCCATACTTGCTTGTAGTTGTATGTTACCTGTAAAAGCATTTGATTGATACTGAACAGTTTGATAAACAGCACTGCCACGAACATAATTGGCTGTAAGAAAACTACTTGTATATGCGACATTTACATAATTTGTATCGCTGTTATTGCTATATGTAAAACTATTGGCATTATAACTTGGTGTAAATTCTGGATATACACCATCTTGTATTCGTGCTTGTCCTTGTGCTTGATAGTTGTCATCACTGTAAACAATTTCTTGTTCACCTTCACCATTAGTTGCAACTATGCTGTAATTATATAATCCACCATTTATATTATCTAATAAACTACCTTCAATTAGACAAGTAGCAACACCTGTGCTACTGTAAACAAGATCTAAATTACGACTAAACACTAATTCTTTTGTAGTCGGATCAATTAAATTAAATAAAACTGTGCTTTGTAAAAGGCTCACAGGTTTTTGGTCATTATTCTTGATAACGAACTTAAATCTATTATCTACACCTTTATAAATTTGTAGAGGCTTTGCGTAAAACAACTGATTCTCCCTGTGTAGCGCAAGGTCACTATTCTTAACAACATTTATAATTTGTGGATATAAATAACCTGAAATTTGCTGCAATTAAATGGACCTTTTAGAATATTTATTATGAGTTTTTCCCTTGAACAAATGCTTGAACAATATCCGTTCTTAAGTTATATAAAATACCCCACCGCCGATTTTATTGGAATTATACAAAATTATGATGGTGATATACTTTCAATGTATGCATTCAATAAATTAAAGACAGAAGAAGATAAAAAAGGTTTTTTAGAAGCGGCAGAAATATGGTGGTGGGAAAGTAATCGCTTAATACCAATCAATATTTTCCTTAAAAATAGTTGGAATCAATATCGTTACAGCACAGTAACATTAACAACTAAAGATATTCGTGAGCAATGTGGTCATATTGTTAGTATTGCTAAACTTGCAGAACGCAGAACAAAACGTAGAGTTGTTCAGTTAGTTAAACGACTCGCATAACAGATTCATATGAACCATTACTAATTGTGCATATGAATAAGCGTGTGCTTTCTTAAAATAATAACCTTCTGTAGGTTTAATCCATATCTCTTCGTTTATTTCTCGCCATCTTTTTCCGATAAGGTATCGTTTTGATGGGCGAATGATTGCCAATACCATAGCCAACATATCCATTGTAGTAGGAAGATGTTGTTGCAAGACATCATAATGATTTGAAAGATGAATAAGTTTGGCAACGAAATCACGCTCCTTTAATTTTTCCCACTGTGGTTCACGTTTACAGAGTTCGTCAAGATGCTCGTTACTGCGAACTTGATTATAAACGTGAACATTCAGTAGGTCAAGTTTCATATAACCTAAATCTTCTGCTGTTTCATAATCTATATTAGATAATCCAGATATTGGATTAGCAGGTATTGGATTAACATAAACACCAGTATTGTGTTTTACAATTTCACCATCACGGTGTATTGTAGCAGGCACATGTTTTATAAGTTTTAATATGGTTTCACGGTCACCAAAGTCAATATCAATATCCATTAGCAACCAGCCTCACTCAATATATGCCTTGTCATTTCAGTATCAGCAGGATAATCACGCAGATGCCGTTCCCAAAATGGTGGGTCAATAAAGGCTATTATAATCTCTAATTGATCTTCTGTCAACTGTGAAAGTTTTTCAGTGCCATTGTCACAACAATATATTACCCACGGACTTATGCGACCATTTTGTATGTGTTGTATAAGTCGATTTGGACTAATATGTGTGAAATATTCATTAAATTGATATTGTGGAAACTCTTCGCTCCACTTTTGCATTGTTACAATACTACGTTCTAATGCGTCTGTAGCACTTTCGTGTCGTAATAAATGAAATAGATATTCGCTGTATATTGCATCACGGCACCAATGGTCAATCTTAAAATTATTCTTAAGAACATAATCAGTAAATTGATCTACATTAATAGCACTTATAGCAACACAGTGTCTTCCAAATTTTACAAAAGCACCATATAGTGAACTTTGGCAAAATTCTTCATAGGTTTTAAGTTTGGCACTGCCTTGTGTCAATTCATAGAATCGCAACCAAGCATTGAAACCAATAACAACACCTTTTTCATTTTTCTGCAATTCACGGCGTTTTGGTTCACACTGATGCACATTCAGTGTGCTTTCACGACTGAATTTAACACCACAATATTTGCATTGATATTCTGTATCAGCAATTGGTTTCATGTAATCTATGTTGTGCCTCACCAGTAATATAATACTTGTAAGTGCTGTTGTCAAATCCTAAAACAACATCTTTATGTAGCGGCAGTTCATCTATATTAAATGGTTCTATGCGAATAATTTCATTGTAATATTGTGGAAAATTACCAAAATAAACTTTTGGTATTAGTAAATCTTTTACACAACTATTAATAAACTTATGATGTAAGTGTCCATACTCACCATGATGGTTATGTGTTAATAACAAATCAAAGTTAAATGGCACTTTTTTGCAGAAATCAGCTGCATCTATTTCACTGAATCCCAATTCACCACGCTGTACAGTATTCCAATCGTCATTAAATTCAGCGTGAATAGTTTTTATATTACGTTTATTCCAGAATTTTTGTAACTCAATACTGCGTTCATCATTTTCTTTATGTGTGAGATAGGCAATAGTCCATTCAAACGGATATTTGTTTATAAATCCATAACCAAAAATTACACAATCATCAGGGTGAGCAACAAGACATAATGCTTTCATTTTATATAATCGTTCCATCTATTTTGTTGTTCATCAGATAATAAATTATATGCACGTGGATGAATACTTATAGTAAATGGTTGTATGGTTTCCACTTCTGTCATCCAATTATCAAAATTATCTACTTCCCAATCAGCAAGATTTCGTACTTGTATTTCTTGTTTACCTGAATATAGATCTTCAAATAAACCAGGTATGCTACTAACATATGCACTGTAGCAAAGAAATTCTGTAATGCCACGTGTTTGTGTATCAAATTTGCTTGGAAATTGACAATAGGTATGAAACCATTCTACAAAATCTGGTTCCTCATAAACCATTGCTCTCATAGTTGGAACGTGTGCAAGAAAAGGAACACCAGCAGGACTTATCCACTTAAAATCTTTAATATCGTATTTGTTTTTTAGAAATTCTAATCCAGTTTGCCAATGTGGACTGTTACATGGCCAATTTGCAAATCGTCCACGTTCACCATTAAAAATTAAATCAGTTCTATAATCTTGGTTTAATAATGTTTTTGCATCAAATATAAAACACCATTCGCTTTCAGCAATACTGCAAGTTCCTAATATTTTACAAACTTGTTGTGTGTACCAACCTTTTAAATTAGGTGGCGGATAATACCCAAGTTCATTGCGATGAATGACACGAATGCTATCCTTAAACCATCCCCACCACCCTACATTAATATCAGTGGTTTGCAAAGTATCATCATTTAATACAACAATAATATTATTCACGTGTGGAAATCTTAAATGATAATTAAATCTTTCTGCTTGTTTTTTAAGCAATTCTAACTCATCACGATAAACAACAGTAAGAAAGTCTATACTCATTTTGTTATTTCATGCAGAGTTCGTGCTTGCTTTAATAAATCAATAACAGTTGGGTCTTTGCTTTGAAATACTGGTCTCCACTCTTGCCACCAATTAATTAGTTCAATCATTTCAAGTGTAAAATTACAATTTAATTGTTGACCACCATAAACATCATTGGTTGTTAAAGATGCTATTCTATATTCATTTGTTGTTACACTTTTATATGTCATTGATTTTATCCGCTATTTCTTTTATTAAAAGATTTATTTTTTCTTGTTTATAATCTTTTGTTCTATCAGCAAGTAAATTGCCAAATGCTAAATTTGTTTTAATTGTAAAATGGTTTTTGTATTCAGGATTGTTCATATCAATATTTCCAACATTAAGAAGTGGAAAATCAAGATAAGAAAAATTTGGTATTTCACTATATAAAATTTTTATAAGTTCTAAACTTTCACTAAAACATGGTAATAAAATAATATTTGTATTATTTTTGTAACTATTAACTATATCTTTTAAAGATTTTATATACAAAAAATCGTGCAATTCCTTGTCAAAAAACCTATCAAAATAATGAAAATGTATTATATCATCTGTAACTTCATTTTTATTTGTAATTGGAAAATATTCACCACGACGAGCACACATTTTAGGATTTGTGCAATAAGGTATTCTATATGGATGTGTACAAGTAATTACAATTGTTTTGTATTTGTTTTGTAAAATATTTGTTTTTTCTTTATTAATATTTTTATATGCAATCCAAATGCTTGAACCACCAATGCTTGTATTATTAAAACTTGAATTAAAATTTTTTGTATATACTTCTGTCCAAGAATTCTCACCATCATTTGCACTAAAACTATCACCTGCAAATAATATCATTTTAATGCCTCTTTAACTTCTTTATCACTATATCCACGCTCCAATAACATTGCCTTATAATCATTATCGCTAATCTGCTGTGCAAGCAACTCTGCTTCATCAGTTTTAATATGCGGATATAATTCTAACAATTTTACTGCACGTTTATTCTTTGCTGTCTTGCCACTATAAGCAATCCATTCGTGACGGTGTTTACCCATATTAGGACTAACTGTTGTCAGCAATAACCATTGTAGTTTTGGATGTTTGTTGATATCAAAGAACCGTTTATTGACACGTTCATTCATTGCTTGCAAATAATACTGCTGCAATTCATGTATACCGTTGACTACACTACCCCAACGTAGCATTAGATATGTGGAAAACTTTTTGCGTTCTTCATCATTAAGTTCATCATAGAACCCACGATTACGCAAATCCAACTGTGCCATTTCGTTGATAATATCAAGTTTATTAACCATCAAATACAAGTCCGTCAAGTGGTTTTTTAGTTTTATTCTTCATTTCTTCACTTGCATAATACAATACTCGTAGCTGATCTGCAAGTTCTTTTAATGTTGGGTTTGTTTTGGTAGCATCTAATATATCTGCCCATTCAACAAATTCATCAAAGTTTTGATCTGTTTTATTAAAATCTTCTATCATATTGTATTTGTATTATCAATGTTACTTAAATATCCATAATCTTTAGGTTGCCATAATTTTCCAAAAATATTAAATTTTTCAGGTAACCATGTTTTTTTTAACAAATTATTAAATAAGTTTTCGTCAAAGTCTTTAAATGTTTCAAAAAAGAAAAAATAATTTTTTTTAATATATATTTGTTCATAATTTATGACTGAAGCATAAGATGGTGTTGCATTATTGTGTTGTTTAATTTCATCAATCAAATCATTTAAATTATTTAATTTATATTCTAATTCTATTCTTCTATTGAAATCATTGATTTCTAATTCTTTTTTTATTAAATCAATATCTATAAAATATTCAATTTTTTTAAATTTAGTAAAATTTTCTTTGTAAAAATTATTTTGATCCTTTAAAAAGTCAAAAACTGAAAATTTATGGAAAGCAGTTTTAAATATATATTCTACGGCAACAGTTTTCATATAAAATTCTTCAACGTTAAGTTGGATAAAAGAACAATTATATTTTTTCATTATATCATATGAAAATAAATGACATCTATGCCCACAACACATTACAAAATCTTTTTTAATAACATTTTCAAACTCAATATTATTGAATGAACGATGTAATGATGGACCAAAAACTTTTGATTTATTAAGTAAATTATCAGAAAAAAATTGTTTGGTATTAAAAAAATTTGTTAAAAAATCTCCTTTGGAACCTGGATTATAATTTAATAAAAACTTTTTCATAATTATACTACATTTTGTATATCAATAGTTTCACTTGCACGGCTGATTTCTTTAACAAAATATGCACATATTGGTTTTGGACCATCAGTAATTGGAATACAAAGTAGCTGACCATTTTTTAGTTTAGGAAAATACCAACGCACATCTTGATATACATCCTCTATTTCTATTGGTAAAAACTCTGCACGAAAACTACTAAGGGGATTAAATGTAAATGCTTCGAAACCACGGTCATTTAACTTTGTAAGTGGTAGTGCTTCTAAATCACCTATCTCTGCCTCACCTATTAGTATTCGCCAATTATATGGCATCATAAGACGATGATTGCCTATCTTAAGAACAAGTGCAGGATCATTAAAACTTTCTAAAAATATAAGTGGTAAAAAATAATAATCTGCTTCTGGTGGATTACTATTATCTAAAACACAAAATCGTAAATCATCTACTTGGTCTGGTAAATTATTCATTTCAAAAACGGTATTATCAACTGTTAGTATTCTCACTGTCTTTCCTTAACAAAATTGTAGTATAGTTCTGCGATGGCAACTTGACCATCGGGATGTGTATGATAACCAGGATCTGGTCCTGTTAATGGATGGCTATCACAAAAAGCACCAAGTGCAAATTTTGGTGGTGCAAAATATTTTTGTAAAAACTGTGGTGGGAAGTCTGCACCCCAACCTTTACCGTGAATATATGTATTCCATCCATTAAACAAAAAAGGTATTTTTAGATAATCTAATTTCCATAATCCACTGAATAAAACCCAATTATCAACTTGACGTTTCCAATGTGCATCATATAAGAATGCAGCATAGCCTTCCATTGCTATACGAGTAGGTTTATCTACTTTTGCCAAACGATAATTGTGATCATAATTTTCAATAACACTAAACATGGTCTCACCTATCATACGATAGGGATGTGCGTCACCATAATTAAAATTCTTTAATCCATCTTCCCAAATATAACCATTGCGGTTTTCACGATGTGCACTATGATTGGGACTACCATCTTCTATTTTTAAAAATTTTTCAACTGGAAACTCAATACGATCTTCTGTAGTGCTTGCAATGAATAACCAATCCGCACCATCTTTTATTGCTTCATCAATTTGTAATCGGATTACATTATTACCAATACCTTGTCGTGCATAATTTTTAAGTTTTGCACCAAGTTTAGCAGCAAGTATTTCACTCCAATGTGTTCCACTGTATTCAGGCAAATGACTGACTGCACTAAAACTACAACCACACACTGCTATCTTCATTTGTAATTACTCTTTTCTTGCGTAAACGGATACTTGGCCTCTTTATAAAATGCTTTGCGTTTTGTTAGGTGACGTTTTGCAAAATTACAGTCAGCAGTTATATCCCATATCTGGACAAAATCCTTGTCTTCTGCTTTGCGGATTCCTCGTCCGATACTTTGGATGACACGAACAAAACTTTTACCAGGCTCAATAAGCACAAGATTGAAAATGCGAGGGATATTAATACCAACGGCTGCAACGCCGTAAGTAGCCACGATAATCTTATCACTAACGCCCGCAACTTCATCATAATGTTCTTTGCGATCCACAACTTTCATATCACCATGAACGAATACACTGTTTGGTAATCGTGCAACTAACTCATCACCACATTCACGACGATCAACAAGCACAAGTGTATTACCAGTTTTAATAATTTCACTAATCATACTTGCAAGGTGATCTAATCGTGTACTGTCAGTAGTAAGATATTTAAGTTCTGCTTGATAGTTTTTGAACTGTGCATGTTCAACTGTTTGCACAATATTAACATGACACTCACTTAACACACCACGTTCTTGTAATTCAGACGCACTTAACTGTCCAAACACTTGACCAATTGAAACCAATAATGCAACTTGTTCAAATTTTTCTTTTGGAATTGTTCCTGTTAAACCCCAACGAATTGGCACATGTGCAAACTCATCAGTAAGCATTGCTTTAAGAACTTCTGCTTTTGCTTGATGCACTTCATCTACAATTAATGCAGTTACATTAACCATAGACAACCATTCTTTACTGTTTTTATTTGTTTTATATAAACTGTTTAGACTTTGCCATGTGCAGATAGTATGTGTTCGTCCAAGTTCTTTACGGTCACCAAAGTAAACACCAACATCTAAACCAAGATTGCGATAATCTACTTCTGTTTGTGTAACAAGACTTTTATTTGGAACAATAACAATAGTGCGTCCATACTTTTCTACACTATGTGATAGTGCGGCAGTCATAATTGTTTTACCAGCACCAGTTGCTACTTCTTGTATGCCTTGTGGATTTGCAAGAAAGTTATTGATAATTTCTACTTGATAATCACGAAGGACTATTGGTTGTCCTTCTTGTGGATGTGCCTTTGGCCAAACTTTATTAGCAAATGTATTTTCTGTAATAGCATCAAATGTAAATTCTTGACGATTAGTTCGTTCATCTTCTAATTCAAAATCCCAATTGCGATCTTGTAACCATTCTATAATTTCTGGTAGAAGATTTATGTAAGTAGAACCACCAAGTTGGAAGTATGGAACTTTACCGTCCCATCTTCCTAATTTTACACTTGGTAAATGTCGTGCATAAGGAACTTCATATTTGAACTTAGCCACAAGTCTGCGGCGAGTATCAACATCAAGTCCTTCTATTTTGCAATTGACCTCATTACGAATAACAATTTTACATAACATTAAGTGTAATATAATATATTACTAATAGTAATTCAATAACTTTA
>Ga0129333_10001385_pt1 | contig 21917 bp, 25 predicted proteins | sample CPB6_08_DNA_FD_94474 | JGI IMG/M metagenome (GOLD analysis project Ga0129333, IMG submission 94474) | Freshwater to marine salinity gradient microbial communities from Chesapeake Bay, USA - CPBay_Sum_0.6_0.8_DNA | ecosystem: Environmental > Aquatic > Marine > Coastal | place: USA: Chesapeake...
GGGGGTGGCAAATTTGGTGGCGGCGGTGGTGCTGGAGGTTTTAGAACCGGAACAGGTTTATCTGTCACCGCTGGAACTGATTACACCGTTACCGTTGGCGGCGGTGGCAATGCTGCTACGACGGCTGCGCGGGCGTCGGCTGGCAGTGATTCAGTATTTTCGACCATTACATCTACGGGCGGCGGCGGTGGTGGCTCGTATTCAAATCCAGCGGCGACGGGAACGAACAACGGAGGCAATGGCGGCTCTGGTGGTGGCGGTGCTGGCGGTGATCCATCAAGCACGAACGGAACAGGCGGTAGTGGCGACACGCCAAGCACGTCGCCATCCCAAGGCAGCAACGGCGGCACCGCGTACATTTTGAGCGGCAGTTATGCCTGCGGAGGTGGCGGAGGTGGCGCAAGCGCCACTGGTGGAACGGCTACGTCAAGCGGTCCCGGCGGTAGTGGCGGCGCTGGCACTGCGTCTTCGATTTCGGGAACCTCAATAACTTACGCCGGCGGTGGCGGCGGCGGTTCTGACGACCGCATGACCAACAAAACTGGCGGATCGGGCGGTTCTGGTGGTGGCGGCGCGGGTGGTGGCAGCGGTGGTGCAGCAGGAGCGGCTGGAACGGTTAACACTGGCGGTGGCGGGGGCGGAGGTGGATTTGTTTCATCTCCACAGACGCTTGGCAACGGTGCCGCTGGCGGCTCCGGCATCGTCATCCTCAAAGTGAACTACTGATGCACAAGGTTTCTAGATAATTAATGTTACTGGGAGATAATGATGGATACGAAGGATAAAATTTATCAAATGGTTGGTATTGACACTGCAATGCATTTTCTTCGTCCAGGAGCAAAGTGGGAATTTACTGGTGGTGTTGGATTCACTCGATGGGAAGATCCAAGACCTTGCCCAACCGTGGAAGAAGTTTTTGCAACAATTGAAAAGATAAAGGCTTTTGAAGATTCTATTGATACAATCTATCTTCCAGAACAAGAGCAACAAATTAATGATCATGTAAAACAACTTGAGGACGCTCTAAATGAAAATACATAATTTATTTCCAACACCAGTTTTGCATTTTTCTATTGATAGAGAGTTTACAAAAAAAGAACTTGATTTTATAGCAAAGCAGCCAAAATACAAAAACATGGGTAACACAACAAGCAACAACAGTTATGTTCTTGAAGATAAAACAATGAAGAGCGTTAAGACATTTATTGATCAATGTCTCAAACAATATGTAGAAACAGTATTTGCACCAAAAGAAAAAACAAATATTCGTGTGACTCAATCGTGGTTTAACTACACAAAGCCAGGTGAGTTTCATCACAAGCATAATCACCCCAACTCACTGGTTAGTGGTGTGTTGTATATAAAAGCTTTAAAAGAAAAAGATAAGATTTTTTTCTATAATGATAATCATCAACAAATAAGATTATATACCGAGAATTGGAACGTTTACAATTCTGAGTCTTGGTGGTTGGAAGCGGAAACTGGAGTATTGTATTTGTTTCCTTCAAGCCTCACTCACATGGTTGAAACGGTTCAGCAAGATGAGAGAATTAGTCTTGCTTTTAATACGTTTCCGGTTGGTTTACTTGGAAATGAACAAAGATTAACAGGATTGCATATAAAGGAATAATTATGGCACATTTTGCTCAATTGGATGAAAACAACGTGGTTTTGCAAGTAATTGTAGTTGCTAACAAAGACACAGCAGATGCCAATGGCGAAGAAAAAGAGCACATTGGTAAAGCCTTTTGTGAGAAATTGTTAGGTGGTAATTGGGTTCAAACAAGTTACAACGGCAACTTTCGCAAACGTTATGCTGGAATTGGTTATACGTATAATGAGACGCTAGATGCTTTTATAACACCAAAACCGTTCCCCTCGTGGAACCTAAATACAGAAACATGTGACTGGCAGGCCCCAGTGCCAATGCCGGACGATGGTAAACGGTATAGATGGAATGAAGAAACAGGATCGTGGGTTGAAACAAACTTCGGAATAGCATAACTAAAATTAGTAGGATATAAATGACACTTTCAATTAGCAATCTTTCAAGAGCTGTAGGATCTTCAGGATACTCTGGAGTTAGTGGATTCTCTGGTTTTTCTGGCCAAAACGGCGTAATAGGTGTTAATGGGGATTCCGGTTATTCAGGATTTAGCGGTGTTTCTGGTTTTTCCGGTTTTAGTGGCATCTCTGGTTATTCTGGATTCAGTGGTGTTGGTGTTTCTGGCTATTCTGGCTTTAGTGGTACAAGCGGATATTCGGGTACGAGCGGATATTCAGGTACAAGTGTTAGTTTGGGTGGATTATCAGATGATGTGTATGTGTATCCTTTCTCAGGATCACTTACTAGCGGTTCCATCAAAAACGATTCTGGCAAAACAATGATAGGTGGTTACAATTTTGTAACACCAGCCTATGATTTAGTAGTTACAAACGGTGGCGGAAACAAAACACCTATTAGTTGGTTCACTTCGTATAATGATACAAGTGCTATGTGGCAGTATAGATCTGGGGGCACTGTATATGATAAGTGGAGAATAAGCTACGACTATAATAATGGAGGATTTTATTTCTACGATGAGTCTAATACGTCGGAGCGAATGAGAATTTCCAATACCGGATACGTCGGTATTGGTAGAGCATCTCCGTCATCAATCCTAGAAATTAACGGTGCAATGGGTACAACCATCACCGCACTCGGTACTCTTACTGCTAATGCAAACCTAGATACGTCGCTATCAAACATCTTCACATTGACGTTGGGGGCTAATAACTTAACATTGACATTTACAAACCCACCTTCAAGCAACGTGTCAAGACCAGTAACAGTTGTTGTAAAACAAGATGGAACTGGCACACGTTTTGCAACGTTTGCTAATTCTAAATATACGGACGGGGTTGCACCTGTGTTGTCTACTGGAGCAAACGCAGAGGATGTATTAGCATTCTTTACAGTTGATGGTGGGGCAAATTGGTACGGCTCGTTTGCAATGGCGAACGTTGCGTAATAACAAAGGAGAATAAAAATGGCAGCACAATTTACGTGGAGCGTTGAAGGGGTGTTACAAGCTCCTACTGTTGGCAACTATTCTAACGTTGTCATCCAAGTATTTTGGCGATGCAACGGTGACATTGATGGAGATGTTTATTCTTCTTATGGTACGTGTAATTTAGTTGAACCAAGTGATCCATTTACACCCTACAACCAGCTAACAGAACAACAAGTAATTAGTTGGTGTTGGGAGAATGGTGTCAGTAAAAAGCAAGTAGAAAGCGCTATGACAAAAAATCATAACGAAAAGATTAATCCTACGGTAGTGACACCTCCACTACCTTGGGCTTCTTAATAAACTGGTTTGGCTCATTTGCCATGGCCAACATTAGTTAGGAAAGGAGAGATAAAAAAATGGCACATAGAAGAAATGAAGAATTCTATCTTTATACAGGTCTTTGCGTTGACAATGGCGATTGCTACAATGCTTTAATGCATTTGCGTGGGTTAGATGAAAATGCATTCAAATTTAAGCATCTTCATTATGGTGAACCCGCCCAGCACGCTCAGCTTTTTGAATCTCTGAAGACCTGGGGTCCAGATCTTGATGATTTAGCATTTCCATTTATAGCGTATACGGAAATATATGATTTGGAAGATAATCCAAACCGTGTACCTAAGTTTATTAAGGGTCTTAATAATATACAAAACACAGATTTAGTATCATTATACAGCTTTGAGGCTCCACCAGCTCCACCAGCAAACACTGAAACTGCTAACACTTAGAGACTCTTAACATGCTTCTTGGTTCCCAATTACTGCGCCGTAAAAGTATAGTGGCAGGAGGTTCTGTTGTTGTCAACACAACAGGCAATGTTACTCTACCGTTTGGAGTTAATACTGTTGCTGTGACGGGAAAAGGCGGGGATGGCAATGCAGGTAATCCTGGTACTGCAGGTAATCCTGGTAATGCTGGTTCAGCTGGCAATCCAGGAAACAACGGTGCAGCAGGACCTGGTGGTAACGCAGGCAGTGCAGGTAACCCGGGTAACGCCGGTTCAACAGGCAATGCTGGCAATCCCGGCAACAACGGTGCTGGAGGAAATGCCGGTAGCGGTGGTGGAGGCGGTGCCGGAGGCAGTGGATTTTATTCCGGTGGAAATAGAATAGCGGATTCGTTCACATACTGGGGCACAACAATCCGGGGTGGCCACCAACCAGGGGGTCCAGGAAACGCTGGCAGCGGTGGAGGTGGATCGGGAGGGGCTGGTGGGCGCGGTGGCTGGGCAGATGTATATGCATTCGTAGATTATGATGCGATGTTTGTATCAGCTAACTTAATGGGTACAAAGGGAGGATCCGGCGGGCAGGGAGGTAGCGGTGGTAATGCAGGCAACCCAGGTAGTGCAGGCTCTGCTGGTAGTGCAGGTAATCCAGGAGCAGCAGGTAGTGCTGGTACAGGCGCAACCTCTGGTGGTAATGCTCCCGCCAATTGGCCAAGTAAGACAGGCGCCGCTGGAACTACAGGTGCGTCAGGTAATCCTGGTACAGCAGGATCAGCAGGTAATGGTGGCACCCCTGGCAATGCTTCTTCTATCTTTAGTATAAATTTTACAGGTGGTGCTGGAGGTACTGCAGGTACTGCAGGTACAGCAGGGGCGGCAGGGCCAGGAGGCAACGCTGGCTCTGCAGGTAATCCTGGTAATGCTGGTTCAGCAGGTAATCCAGGAAACAACGGTGCAGCTGGGCCCGGTGGAGCAGGAGGCAATGCTGGCAATGCTGGTAACCCAGGTAATGCTGGTAACGCTGGAGGGGCTGGTGGTGGCGGAGGAGGAGCAGGAGGCTCCAATGACATCAATTGGTCTAACGATCCATACGCTCCAAGCCCTCCTTATTCTGCAGCAGCTCCACTTGGATTCCATACAACTGCTCAAAACTATCTGTCTCCAGGTTATAATCAAGGCAATCCGACTGGTCCTGCATTAGCTGGTCAATCCGGTGGTAATGCTAGCGGAACAGGTGGTGCTGGTGGAGCTGCCTCTAACTCTTGGAATTCAACCCCTGCTGGTGGATCTGGCAATGCTGGTAATCCAGGAAGTGCAGGAAACCCGGGTTCAGGGGCCACCTCTGGAGGAGCAGGATCCGCCGCTGCTGCTAACTGGCCAAGCAAAGCAGGCGCTGCAGGAAATTCAGGTGCTGCAGGAAACCCGGGTACCGGAGCTACTTCTGGAGGCAATGCTCCAGCAAATTGGACAGGATCAGCAGGAAATCCAGGTAATGCGGGTAATCCAGGCAGCGCTGCTTCGCCTTCTAATCAAACAACAAAAGTGTTGTACAGAAATCCATATTCAGCTACAGTGGGTACAGGCTCAGCAAATGGGCAAATTACAATAACGTGGAATAGGCAATAAACTAAAAAGGTATTGATTATGTCAAATTATATTTTTGCACCAAGCCCGTCATTCGGTGTATCTGAACATCCTTTTGTTACATACGCTAACGCTTTTAATGATGAAGAAATTAAACTATTAACCGGCCAATTAGATTTATTAGAGCAGGAAGTTGGAGTGCTCGGCGACGGCAAAAGTCAAGAAGAAATAAGAAGTTCGTCCGTGTCGTGGGTAGAATTGACTCCCACTACCCAGTGGCTTTATGATAGAATGGCTTGGGTGGCAAGATTATTAAACGGCCAGTTTTATAAATTCGATCTGTATGGTTTTAACGAGCACATGCAGTACACCGTATATGATGGAAAAAAAAATGATCACTATACGTGGCATCAGGATAGCGGGGTCATGGGTGGATCAAATTCCCCGAGAAAATTTTCGTTGATACTACAACTGAGTGACCCGTCTGATTATGTTGGAGGAGATATAGAAATATATAGTAATCCTCAACCGGGCCTTGTTGATAAACAAAAAGGTTTAATTGTTGCATTTCCAAGCTATACACTACACAGGGTGACGCCAGTCACGCATGGATTAAGAAAAACGCTAGTGGTATGGGCATGTGGGCCATCATTTAAATAAAAATGTGGAGTTATAATGAAAAGTTCTTATGATAATTTTATAGGTGTATATGATGATTGTTTTTCCAATGAGTTTTGTGATAATTTAATTACTTATTTTGAGTGGTGCCAAAAAAATAACAGAACATACAAAAGACATGAAGAAGAGTCAACAAAAAAAGATGTATCTACCAACTTAAATCCTTGTGCCATGGAGGAGATAAATTTTCAATTTCCTCACGTACAAGGATTTATAGGGGAATTTAATGATGTGTTTTGGAATAAGTGCTATCAAGAATATATGGATAATTATAGCACTTTAAAACTATATGATCGGCATACTATATACGCTTATAAAATACAAAAAACTGTACCTACAGGCGGTTACCACATATGGCACTGTGAAGATTGTCATATTGACATGAGTAGAAGAATAGGAGTCTACATTCTTTATTTAAATGATGTAGAGGAAGGTGGAGAGACTGAATTTTTATACCTATCCAAAAGAATATCTTCAAAAAAGGGAAGACTATTAATATTTCCTCCTAATTTTCCGTGGACACATAGAGGTAATCCTCCCCTTTCGAATGAAAAATATGTAATGACTGGGTGGATAGAATTTAATTAATTTTTTTATTATGAAAAGAAATGACGTTGTTACAGTATACTGGACGAGCGTTAATTATCCCTTCCAGTGCTTTGAACCTGATCCAGCCTTCCATGATTTTAATAAAATGCTATTATCACCCACATGTGAGGATCAATCTTTTTCATCAACTTCTGTTAAATATTGCCCAGCAGTAACGGACCACTTAAAAAACGTTTTTAGAATCAGGTCTCCTATACCTTATAGTATATCTTGGGACGGTAAGAATAATTTTAACACCAACCATGGCAGCCAGGAGTTATTTGATAATCTTGTGTTAGTAAGAAACAGCAAAGCAGGACTTTTATCATTATCGTTGTGTCGGTATGTGTTTTTCACTGAAGAGCCAGAGTTAATACTAGAACAACGTCATGCTAATTATTCGCAAACTGCTTTTAATAAAAATATATCTGTTATAGAGGGCAGCTTCGACGTAGGTAAATGGTTTCGAAGTTTAGACTTTGCTTTTTTAATAAACAAGCCAGATTGTTTCTTAGAGTTAAATAGTGGGGATGCTTTATATTATGTGAAGTTTCATACCTATAAGAAAATAAAATTTGTAAAGTTTTTATTTAATGCAGAAATAAGAGAGATTTTTAATAGTATAAGTAATATTAAAAGCTACATTAATCCTTGTCCATTAAAGGATGATACATCATTAAGTTTTGTTTATTCAAAGCTTGAGAGGTATTATCAGGTGTTTCAACGCTCGATGTATAAAAAACACATACTTAAACTAATTAAACAAAATATACTCGACTAAATAATACGTCTGTGACAGAAAGATAACATTATGAAATATTCCATTGTAATTCCAACTTATAACCACTGTGACGATCTTCTCAAGCCGTGTGTTGAATCAATTTTAAAATATACTGATCTAGGTATTATTGAGCTTATCGTTGTTGCAAATGGTTGTTATGACGAAACATACCAATATCTCAAATATGTTGAGTCGTACTTTATAGCACGAAATCTTCCTCACAATTTTAAATTTTTATTTGAATCAACACCACTAGGATATTCAAAAGCCACCAATCTTGGCATTAAGATGGCAACATGTAACAAGATTGTATTGCTAAACAACGACGTTGTTCTTATTGATCAAGAACGCAACAAATGGCTCAATCAATTGAACGGTTGCTTTGAGCGTGATCCTAACTGTGGTGTGTCGTGTGTGATTAAAGGCATATCAGAACCTGCTGGTAGAGACTTTGCAGTATTCTTTTGTGTAATGATTAGTAAAGAGGCTTTTGATGCTGTTGGCTTATTGAACGAAGAATATGGAGTTGGTGGTGGGGAGGATACAGAGTTTTGCATTGAGGCTGAAAAGAAAGGTTTTACAATTTGTGAAGCTGTTGAAAAAAGATGGGAGCCTGCTGCCAATTTATTTGTCGGAAGTTTTCCTATATATCACAAGGGTGAAGGAACAATGCATGATAAAACTCTTGTGCAAGGATGGGATGATATATTCTTTCGCAACTCATTAAAGCTGGCAAAAAAATATAACAGAGATTGGTATAGGTGGCGTATTAGCAATTACTATGAGCGTGCTGTATTCCTTAAGGGTGATCCTGTGATGCCACAGTTTCCCCGAGAGAACACAAGATATGCATGGGCTGCTGAAAATTTGCATGGTAAAAAAATTCTTGAGATTGGTTGTTCCTCAGGCTATGGTACTCAATACCTGCCTCCTGACTCAGATTACACTGGCGTAGATTATGACAAGATAATTATCGAATGTGCAAAAGAGCAAGGATGGGGTCCAAACTTCAAATTTGTTAATGCTGATATTAATAAGTTTGAATTGGATCAATATGATACAATCATTGCTTTCGAAGTTATTGAACATCTAGCAAACGGTCTTGAGGTTGTTGAAAGACTGAAAAAGCACTGCAAACGATTACTAATAACTGTACCAAGAAAAGAACCTCCTGGTTTTTGGGGTCCTCATCACCTTATACACAATCTGGAAGAATCATTGTTTCCTGGGTTTCAATTTAAGTATATTGATGAACCAGGCACACTCTTGGATGAGCCAAACGAAAGTATCATTAACTTAATGGTGTGCAGATGGGATAGGGATGGCAAATAATATACTATGTTCAATTTCAACACGTGGGCGTTATGATACTACTCTACCACTTGCAATATTGTCAGTTATTAATCAAACATTAAAGCCTGATGCTCTTGTAATATTTGATGATAATGATTCTCCCGAAGATTTAAGAAATAAGCAGCATTATGTTTATCTTTTCCAGATGTTATCGTCTAAAGGAATACAATGGAGTGTTATCTTTGGCGAGCGAAAAGGACAACACTATAATCATCAAAAAGCCAACACAATGGGCTATAAGTGGGTTTGGAGACTAGATGACGACACTGTAGCTGAACCAGATACGTTGGAAAAATTGTATAATGTTGCTATCCGTGAAGACGCTGGAGCAGTTGGTGGTTCTATCCTTACTCCTCCTAATCATACTGTACCGATTCAAGCTACTGGTAAGATTGAAAATATAAACAATGAACCAAATATCCAGTGGGGTCCAATTGTAAAAACTCAAGAAGTAGATCATCTCCATTGTTCGTTTTTGTATAGAGCAGGAATTGTAGACTATGATCTTTCTCTGACAAGAGTTGCCCACAGAGAAGAGACTCTTTTTACATATGGATTAAAGAAAATTGGTTATAAGGTATTTGTGACGGATTGTGTTACTTGGCACTTGCGAAATCCTCAAGGAGGAATTCGCGATGGTCAGCTAGAAATGTTTGAGCACGATGAGAGGATATTTCAACTCAAGGACAAAACAATTGTTGTGTTAGATTGCGGAATGGGTGATCACATTGTGTTCAAGCACGTACTACCGGATATCAACAATCCTTTGGTGTTTACTTGCTATCCAGAAATTATACCAGGGAAAAGCATTGCTGAAGCTCACCAGCTTTTAGGAGATATCAGCCAATATAACATTTATGGTAAAATGGATCAATGGGGTTGGAAGGGATCATTAGAAGAGGCATTTAGAAAAATGTATGTGAGAAAAAAATGATTGTAATTGCTCCGTGGGCTAAGAAAATGAGGAATGATCAGCCTCATCCAAAAGATTATCCTTACTGGCAAGAAGTAATTGATGGTCTTGATATGCCAATTGTACAAGTTGGTGTAGCCGGCGAAAAACAGCTTGTTAAAACATTCTACCAAAACGTATCATTGACAAGACTGACAGAGATAGTTAATGAATGCCAGACGTGGATAGCTGTTGACAGCTTTTTTCAACATTTTTGTTGGGACTTGGGTAAACGGGGTGTTGTGCTTTGGGGTCAATCTGACCCTAATATTTTTGGTCATCCAGAAAACATTAACTTGTTGAGGGACCGTAAGTATTTGCGGGAAAAACAGTTTTGGTGGTGGGAACAGTGTGATTTTAAAAAGGATGCTTTCGTTGATCCTCAAATTGTCATAGATGCTGTAAAACAGATCATAAATAAACAATAATCTGTTTAAAATCAAAAATGTAAATGGCAGAAATTTCCTTTCCTTTAAATCCAGCTAATAATGATGTATACACTGTCAACGGCAGATATTGGCGTTGGGATGGTGTTTCTTGGAATTCCATAATTAACAACAGTTATGGTAATCTTCTGTATAATGATAATGGAAATGCCAATACAACAAACGCAATTTCTTTTTCGAATAGTACTGTTACTATCAATAATGTAGAAATTGTGGAGATGCGTTCATATACAGAAAAGGTAACAACTGTTGGAACAATAACGGCAAACTATAGTGTTAACACTTCCTTGACAAGTATATTTGATGTGACATTGGGAGCAAACAATTTAACACTGAGTTTGGTTGGTGCTCCTTCAAGCGGAGTATCTAAAACAGTAACTGTTATTTTAAGGCAAGATAGTGTAGGAACACGATTTGTAACATTTGCAAATTCTAAGTATACAGACGCTGCTGTTCCGGTACTTTCTACACAAGCTAATTCTACAGATATTTTAACATTTTTTACAGTGGATGGGGGATATAATTGGTTTGGTTCTTTTGCAATGGCTAATGTAGGATAGTATAAGTACATTTTTGCCTAAATATACAAAAACGGGAGAAAAACATGGCTGTCCCAGCATCAAGAACCCAATTTCGTGAATATTGTCTTCGTAAGTTAGGTTATCCTGTCATAGAAATTAACGTCGATGATGATCAAATTGAGGATCGCATCGATGAAGCTTTAAAGTATTATTATGATTATCACTTTGATGGTAGTGAAAAAATATATTATCGCCATAAAGTTACTGAAGCAAACAAAGCGGGTGTTGTTTCTGAAATTCAAGTAGTTGCTGGTGGAACAGGATATAGCAACACAGACACCTTGACGATTACAGGAAACGGAACCGGTGCAACTGCTACCTTATCCACCTATGCAAACGGTACTATTCAAAGTGTAACAGTTACTGCATATGGTAGCAATTATTATCCGGCTCCTACAGTAACAATCAACACAGCAACAGGGTCCGGTGGTAATCTGAAAGCTTACAATGGTGGATACATCACTCTTCCAGAAAATATTATGGGAGCCGTTCATGTATTTCCTTATGGCGATCCTGCTGTCTCTTCTGATGACCTATTCAATATTCGCTATCAAATAGCGTTGAATGATCTCTACACACTAACATCTGTTTCGATGATTCCTTACTACATGACAATGCAACATCTTGGTTTGATAACAGATATGCTAGTAGGTAAGCAGCCATTTCACTACAATAGACACACAAACAAACTGTATCTTGATGCCGACTGGAATAAAATCACAATGGGATCGTTTTTGCTCGTTGAAGCTTATGAAGTTATTGATCCTGATGTGTTTACAGACGCATGGGGCGATCGGTGGCTACAAAACTTTGCTACACAGCTAATTAAGCGTCAATGGGGATCTAACCTAACAAAATTCTCGGGAATGGTTCTTCCTGGTGGTGTTCAGTTTAATGGTGAAAAAATCTATAACGATGCTCAACAAGAAATCGAAAAGCTTGAAAAAGAAATGATTTCCAGCTACTCGATGCCAGTTATGGATATGATTGGATAACAATGGCTACATCTGTATACTTTAATAACTTTGGTGCTTCTCAAGAGCAGTTATTAATTGAAAATCTTGTTATTGAGTCAATTAGGATTTATGGTCATGATGTTTGGTATATGCCAAGAACGTTAGTCAATACCGATACGCTTTATGGTGAATCCCCAATTCAGGAATTTAAGTCAGCATACATGGTTGAGATGTATGTTAGAAATGTTGAAGGATTTGAGGGTCAGGGTGACTTCTTAAGTAAGTTTAATCTCGAGATTAGAGATGAGATGACTCTTACAATTGCTCGTCGTGTATTTGAAACTGAAGTTGGCGCCAGTCAATCATTAGTGAGACCTAGAGAAGGCGATATAATTTATTTTCCTCTAAACAGAAAAGTATTTCAAATTAAGTTTGTAGAGCATGAGCCAGTATTCTATCAGATGGGTGCTTTACAAATGTATGATCTCAAGTGTGAGCTATTTGAATACTCAAATGAGTTGTTCAGTACAGGAATTAAGGAAATTGACGAGATATATGCCAAGTATAGTATTGGTCTTGATGTTGCTGGGTTGCTTATTAATAGCAACATAGTAAATGAAAAAATTTACTTGACTGATGAAAGTGGCTTTGTATTAATGCAAGAATACTTTAATCTTCAAACGCAAGATGTTAATGCTGAAAATGACTACCTACAAACACAAGGTGATCTGATTCTTGATTTCTCAGAAAAAGATCCATTTAGCGAAAACGGTACATTCTAATGTTCGGTCATATCTTCGATTACGATTTGATAAGAAAATATGTTGTACTATTTGGTACACTGTTTAATGACGTTTACATTAATCGTAAAGATAGCAGTGGGCAGCCAATTCAAACTTTGAAGATTCCAATTACATACGCTCCCAAGGAAAAGATGTTGGCGAGGATCAATTCTGATCCAAACCTCAATCGACCAGTTGCTATTACTTTGCCGAGAATGGCATTTGAAATGACAGGGATGTATTATGCTAGCTCACGAAAGCTGAATACAGTTCAAAGAAACGTCAAAGTCAACACAGCTGCTCCCAACGAACTGAAGAGGCAGTATGTTCCTGTACCATATGACTTTATGTTTAACTTGTACGTTATGGTTAAAAATGCTGAGGATGGTACACAAATATTAGAACAAATATTACCGTTCTTCACGCCAGACTGGACTTCGACAGTTAACATTATGCCAGATATGGGTGTGGCAATGGATATTCCTCTTGTGTTGCAAACAGTTAACGTAGAGGATACATATGAAGGGCAGTTTGATACGCGTAGAAGTTTGACGTGGACTTTAGGTTTTGTAATGAAGGGTTATGTCTACGGACCAATTAAACAATCCAAAGTTATTACTTTGGCCAATACAAACTTCTTTGCTACTCCAACTGACGGTGAATTTGGTAATACAGAAACGTCCGAACTTGATTTAATGATTAATATAACACCAGGTCAATATGCAAACGGATCAGCAACAACAAACGCAGCAGCCACAGTCGACAGAGACACAATCGCAGCAAACTCAAGCTGGGGATACGTCATCACAAAAACTTGATCCAATAGCAGAGGCTTTGGATCTTGCTCCTCTTGAAGTGCTTCCGCCGGAACCAACACCCGAAGTCGACACACGCGTAGATGACGATTACCACTACGCTCGCTGCAACATTATTAATGCAATTGATAAAGGTCAAGAAGCATTAAGTAACCTCCTCAATGTTGCTAGCTCATCTCAACATCCAAGAAGTTATGAAGTTGTTGCAACACTAATCAAAACTGTGTCGGAAGCAAACAAAGATCTTCTTCAGATAGCAAAAACAAAAAAAGACATTCAAAAAGAAGATGCTCCCCAAAATCAAAAAGTGACCAATAATCTGTTTGTAGGCAGTACAACAGAACTACAAAAAATGCTAAAGAATCTTAATGACAAAAAATAGTTCTTATCTAGGCAACAAAAATCTTAAAAAAACTGGCATTGCGTTAAGTTTTACTCCCGAGCAAGTACAGGAATATATTAAATGTGCTCGTGATCCAGTTTATTTTACAAAAAATTATGTCAAAATTGTAAACGTTGATGAAGGATTAGTTCCGTTTACTCTTCGTGATTATCAAGAGGACATGATTAATCTTGCTGTAAGAGAGCGTTTTGTTATTTGCAAAATGCCTCGACAGGTTGGTAAGTCAGTCACCGTTGCTGCCCTTCTTCTATGGTATGTTCTTTTTACTGAAAGTTACAGCATTGCCATACTTGCTAACAAAGGAGACCAAGCAAGAGAGATTCTTGGTAGAATACAGCTTGCGTATGAACACTTACCAAAATGGCTTCAGCAAGGCGTTATTGAATGGAATAAAGGTAATATTGAGCTTGAAAATGGATCAAAAATTCTTGCAGCCGCAACAGCTGGTGGTAATATTCGTGGTACATCACAAAATTTAATCTATCTTGATGAGTTTGCGTTTGTACCAAATAACATCCAAGAATCATTTTTTGCTTCTGTGTATCCAACAATTTCTTCTGGTCAAACTACTAAAGTATTAATAACATCAACACCTAACGGCATGAATTTGTTTTACAAGCTGTGGGTTGAAAGTGAACAACAAAGAAATAACTACAAAAGAATTGACATTCACTGGAGTCAGGTTCCTGGTAGAGATGATAAGTGGAAAGAAGAAACAATAAGGAACACAAGTGAATTTCAATTTAGACAGGAATATGAATGTGAGTTCCTAGGTAGTACTAACACATTAATTGACCCATCTATTTTGAGAAGAATGGTTTATAGCAATCCAATTAATGAAAGTACCGACACTAGCATATATCATTCCCCCTCACAGGGTAGATTATATATTATTATTGTTGATACGTCAAGAGGCACAAGTAATGACTATTCAGCATTCCAAGTAATAGATGTCACCGAATTGCCATACAAGCAAGTAGCCAAGTATAGAAACAATACAATATCGTCATATCTGTATCCAAACGTCATACTATCAGCCGCGAAATACTTCAATAATGCTATGATCTTAGTCGAATCGAATGATGTTGGTCAGCAAGTTGCTGACATACTTTATAACGATCTTGAGTATGAAAATATGTTTTTTACAACACCAACTGCTGATCATGGACCTATTATATCTGCTGGTTTCAGAGGTCATTCGTTTTTAGGTATCAAGACAACCAAGCTTGTCAAAAGGTTGGGTTGCAGTAATCTTAAAACATTGATAGAATCTAACAAGCTAATTATCCAAGATCTTGACACAATTCAAGAACTTGTTAGATTTACAGCTCAACCAAACGGCACGTATGAAGCTGAAGAAGGTAATGATGATTTAGTGATGGGGCTTGTTTTATTTGGGTGGTTAAGTAACCAAAATTACTTCAAGGATATGGTGAATGTTGACTTACGTGAAACATTAAATAAGGAAAATGTTCAGAAAATTGATGAGATGGTATTACCGTTTGCAATTGTTGATGATGGACAGGACATGTACAAAGATGAAGACAAAGAAGTTTTTATTGCAACAAAAGATGATTCTTGGTTGGTAAAAGATCAAGATCTACTTGATTTGGTTGATAATTCGCGAATATACCACTAAATCCATATTTTATAAATAGGTTTAGTCAAACCAAACAATTTTTTTTGCAGGAGATATAAAAATGCCATTCCAAGTTTCCCCTGGTGTAAACGTATCGGAAATCGACTTAACAACAGTCATTCCTGCCGTTGCAACAACGGAAGGAGCCCTTGCTGGAATTTTCAGATGGGGCCCAGTTGATGAGATGGTCCTTGTTTCGTCTGAACAAGATCTTGTTCAGCGTTTTGGAACCCCAACAGCCTTAAATGCTGAGACCTTCTTTACAGCTGCTGACTTTTTATCTTATGGAAATAAGCTGTATGTTGTTCGTGTTGCTAACACAACATCGTCAAACACAGATGCTAGCGCTCATGCAGCTCTTGCTAATTCTGGAACAGTAACAGACCCTTATAGCCAAACAGTCAAGAATCTCGATGACTACGCAACAAAGACGTTTGATAGCGACGTTGAGTATGTTGCCAAGTATCCCGGGTCTATTGGAAATTCACTAAAAGTTTCCGTTTGTGATAGCGCTAACGCATACTCAAAAGTTTTCACACTAGCTCCAAACGCTCAATTTGATACAACTAATACAGCATTCACTGTTACAGTCGGATCAAACACAACGACCGTTGTTATTTGGCCAGCTGATTCAGCAAACACAACTCAAGCTACAAGCTGCGAAACAGTAGCCAACAACATTATTGCTGGTCTAACAGTTGGAGATTATTTGCTAGTTGGTAACACAACAACAGGCTCACAATACTTGAAGATTAGTGAAATTGGCACCCGTTCTACAGGTTCCAACAACCAATCAATATTCACAATCTCGTTTGCTGACAAGTTTAACCAATCTGCCAACTTTACACTAGCTGCAAATGCTGACCACGCAGGTGTTGGTGCAAACGGACAGTTTAAGCGCTTTTGGGAATATTTTGATGTTGTCGACACAGCTCCAGGACAATCTGCCTATCAAACAACTAAAGGTAATACAAGTGTTAATGATGAGCTGCATATTGTTGTTGCAGATGCTGGTGGGGAAATCACAGGCGTTCCTGGAACAGTTATTGAAGTATTCAGAGACGTTTCAAGAGCAAAAGATGCAAAGCTTGATGATGGAACAAACAACTACTACAAAGACGTGGTCAACAATCGTTCCAATTACATGTGGTGGGCTTCAGATAGAGCAAACGCAACCTCCAACACAGCAGCACTGCTTACACCTTCAACAAACGAAACACCATACACAAAGAGATTCATTCTTGGAAATGATGGTGCCAGCGAGTCGAACACGTCTGTTGCAATTGTTACGGCTGGTTACGACAAATTTAAGTCCCCAGAAGATGTTGATGTTTCTTTAGTTCTTCAAGGTAAGGCTCTTGGAGGAACTCACAGTGCAACTCTTGCCAACTATATTATTGACAATGTTGTTGGATCAAGAAAAGACTGTGTTGCATTCGTATCCCCAGCAGCCAATGATACAGTTGATGTTCTTTACAATGACGACAAAATGGATAACGTCATTGAATTTAGAAACCAACTAAGCAGCACATCTTACGCTGTAATGGACTCTGGTTACAAGTATCGCTATGACAAGTATAACGATGTTTATCGCTACACTCCTGTCAACGGTGACGTTGCTGGTCTTTGCGTTAGAACAGACGAACTAAGAGACGCATGGTTCTCTCCTGCTGGCTACAACCGCGGTATTCTAAAAAATGTTGTCAAGCTTGCCTTCAATCCAAACAAGGCTCAACGTGACCAACTATATAAAGCTGGTGTTAACCCTGTTGTAACGCAGCCAGGTCAAGGAACATTATTGTTTGGTGACAAGACATTGCTTTCCAAGCCAAGCGCATTTGATAGAATTAACGTACGTCGTCTGTTTATTGTTCTTGAAAAGGCAATTGCAACGGCTGCTAAGTTCACACTGTTCGAATTCAACGACGATTTTACAAGAGCACAATTTAGAAACCTTGTTGAGCCGTTCCTCCGTGATGTACAAGGCCGTCGTGGAATTTATGACTTTAGAGTTGTCTGTGATGAAACAAACAACACAGGTGAGGTAATTGATCGTAACGAGTTTGTCGGTGACATCTACATTAAGCCAGCTCGCTCAATCAACTTCATCCAACTAAACTTCGTAGCTGTGCGTTCTGGTGTCGAGTTTAGTGAAGTTGTTGGACAGTTTTAATTAATAGTCATAGACAAGGAGAATACAAATGGCTTTTAATGTAAATGAAATCAGAAGTCAGCTAACACTGGGAGGTGCGCGTAATTCCCTGTTCCAGGTGACATTCAATAACCCAGCAAACTCATCTGCTGCGTTAAAGATTCCGTTCCTGGTCAGGGCCGCCCAGCTCCCTTCATCAAACCTTGGAACAATTCCTGTTCCTTATTATGGTAGAGTTATTAAGCTTGCCGGCGATAGAACGTTTGATGCGTGGACAGTAACAGTAATCAATGATGAAGACTTTCTTATTAAGAATGCCTTAGAAGAGTGGACAAATAAAATCAACTCTTTCCAAGGAAACCTTCGTTCGTTTGGTTCTGCTGCCCCCTCTCAATACAAATCAATTGCAGAAGTAACCCAATTTTCCAAGACAGGACTTCCGTTGAGAACATATAAGTTTGACGGAATATATCCAGAGTCAGTCAGCGCAATTGATCTTGATTGGGGTCAAACAGACTCAATTGAAGAGTTTTCAGTTACTTTCCAGTACGATTTCTGGACAGTAAGTGGACTCACAGGTGATGCTGGTGGCAGCTAATAGTTGAGTAATTATTCAGGAATAATATTATGAATTTATTTGGGTTTGAAATAAAAAGAAAGCGGGAAGAAGAAGTAGAAAAACTTCCCGCTTTTTCTCCGCCTCAAGAAGAGGACGGAGCTCTTGTTGTTGCTGCTGGTGGTGTTTACGGCACGTACGTAGATCTTGATGGCTCCGTACGTTCAGAGGCTGAGCTGATTTCTCGATATAGAGAAATGGCTCTAACACCAGAAATAGATGCAGCAGTTGATGAAGTTGTTAATGAAGCAATTGTTGATAATGGGGACGAACCTATTGTCAAGTTAGACCTCGATGCAGCAAATCTTTCCCCCTCAATCAAGAAACGAATTCAACAGGAATTTGATCTTGTTCTCGAGCTACTCGACTTCAATAGTCAGGGTTACGACATTTTTAGAAGATGGTACGTTGATGGAAGACTAAACTACCATCTTATTGTTGACGAAAAAAATCTTGCGGCCGGCATTCAAGAATTAAGATACATTGACCCACGCAAGATTAGAAAAGTGAGAGAAGTAAAAAGAAAAGTTGATCCCAAATCTCAGGCCTCTCTTGTCAAGACAGAAAAAGAATACTACGTTTACAACGACAAGGGATTCAACAAACAGGCATCAGCAACATCCGCTGGATCAGGAACAACAAACGGATTTAAGATCGCAAAAGACAGTATTATTTTTGTTCCGTCAGGTTTGATGGATAAGAATAACACACTCGTTCTTTCCTATCTTCACAAAGCAATTAAACCACTAAATCAATTAAGAGCACTCGAAGATGCAACTGTAATTTACAGAATTTCTCGTGCTCCAGAGCGTAGAATATTTTATATTGATGTTGGCAACTTACCAAAGGCAAAGGCAGAACAATATCTACGTGATATGATGGTTCGTCATAAAAACAGAGTCGTCTATGATGCATCCACTGGAGAAATTAAAGACGATAGGAAGTTTATGACAATGTTGGAAGACTATTGGTTTCCACGTAGAGAAGGAACACGCGGAACTGAAATTCAAACATTGCCAGCTGGCCAAAACCTTGGTGAAATGGCCGATGTTAAATACTTCCAAGACAAGCTTTACCAGTCATTGAATGTTCCTTCGAGTAGAATGAACACAGAGAACATTTTCAATATTGGAAGATCTGCTGAAATAACAAGAGACGAAGTCAAATTCTATAAGCAAGTCTTACGATTTAGAAACAAATTCTCCCAGTTATTTTTTAAGACGCTTGAGCGTCAGCTAATTCTAAAGCAAGTAATGACAAGTGAGGATTGGGGTGAAATTTCCCCTTTGATTAAATTTCAATATTCGCAAGATAATTATTATGCTGAGCTAAAAGAAAATGAAATAATGAAGGAAAGAATGGGTGTGCTACAAATGGTTCAGGGAGCGGCTGGAATGTATTACTCCAATAAGTGGATTCGTTCTCACATCTTAAAGCAAACAGATGAAGAAATGGAGCAGCTTGATGCTGAAATAATGGCAGAAAGATCCAACATTTTATATAATCCCCCTCAAGAAGAGCAGCCACAAGGTCAAGAGGGTAATAAATAGGAGTGAATATGGATAATGAAACCCCAACAATTAGTGATTTAATGATTAATGCAATTGAAGAAAATCCTGTAACATTCAAGGACACGTTCGATCAATTGCTCCATCATAAAATTGCAGGTGAGCTCGAAAATGCTAAAGCATACGTAGCTCAACAATATTTTGGCTCTGAAGAAGAAAGTCAGGAATCTGACGAACAACAATCAGACGAACAAACGACGGAAGACGAACATGGCGAAGACACTGAAACAGTTTAAGCAAGGATATACACCAAGGTCAGCAGACGAAAAAAAGTTTGTTGACAAGCACACTGTTCAAAAAACTCCCGATGCTAATGGCAACGGAGATGATGTTTTTAACGCTAAAAACGTTAAGATGTTTGATAGAGAGATAGAGCACGGATATAATCCTGGCTCTGATGAAGAGGTTTATGAAGAAACTAACCTCGAAGAAAAAAAACTTACTGCGGCCGAAATGAAGAAACGTGAAGAGGTTGCTAAAGCTATTGAGCGTGAAAACCCAAATATGCCAATGGCCAAAAAAATGGCAATTGCAACAGCTACTGCTAAAAAAGTTGCAGAAGAAACTGGCAGTGTAGAAGAAGGCTTGATGGGTGTCATTGGTAAAGTTGTTGCTAGCCCAGCTGCGAGAGCTGTTGGAAGAGGTCTTATGGCATTTGGAAAGAAGACGCTTCAAAATGCTGGTGAAGACATGTTTCCTGACTACAAGCCTGGTACAAGAAAAAAACTAATTATTCCCACAACTCCGGCGCCATCTTCCACAAAAGAGAGTAAAGATGTTCCTTTTGAAGGACCTCTTTCAAAACCAGATCAGCACGGTCCAAAGTCCCGTGCAAAGCATCTAGCTAAAATGGCAATGAAGAAGGCGATGGAAAAGGGTGATCAAGACAAACAATCGTTAAAAAAACAAATTCAGCAAACAGTTGATCAAGCAGCAAAAGAAGCTGCTGCTGCAGCTGTTGAAGCTTCTAAAAAAAAAGTAGATGAAGCAGAAATAAAAGATTATCTTATTTCGCTTTATGCCAATCAATTGTCCGAAGAAGATAATCAAGCCTTACAAGAAATGTTAGAAACTGATGAGGGAACAAAAGTAGCTTTTATGATTTCAATGATGGTAAATGATGAAACCGTGCTTGATGAAATGATGAAAAAAAGCGAAAAGTATTCCCATCGTGGTTTCTTGAACAAATTAAAACAAAATAATACTGGAGCATAATCGTGGCCAACACATACGTATCAGTCAATATTCCAGGGCAGCGAGCTGTTGTTGTTACAACGGCCAACACAACAATTCAGATGAGCGATATTGCTTCCACGGGAGAAAATACTTCTCTCATGACAGCAACTATCAAGTCTGTGTTTTGGACAGGAAATACAGTTGTTACACGACAGAGTAACACACTATTAACTCTCATCGACACTGGAGATTGGGATTTTGCTGGTCGTGGTATTTCTGTTGAGCTTCCTGGAGGTAACTTGCAAAGTAATATTGTTGTTACGACGACAGGCCAGTGTATTCTTGAGTTTGCAAAGCAATCCAACTTATCTGGAGCATAAAGGAACGAGTATGAAGCTAATGTGCGAACTTAACGAGAGTGTTAATTATCTCGTAGAAGAAACAAACGGAAAGAAGCGTTTTTATATTACAGGTCCGTTCATTCAAACAGAACAAGCCAATAGAAATGGTAGAATTTACCGTATGCCTATTGTTGAAAAAGAAGTAAAGCGCTATACAGACCAATATATTCAAACAGGTAGAGCTCTCGGTGAGCTTGGCCACCCAGATGGACCAACAATTAATCTTGATCGTGTGTCACATAGAATTGTTGAGCTAAAGCAAGACGGCAATAACTTTGTCGGCAAAGCTCAGATTTTAGAAACTCCGATGGGAAACATTGCAAGAAATCTTCTTGAAAGCGGTGTGACACTTGGCGTGTCGACGCGCGGTATGGGAAGTCTCAAAGAAGGTAAAGATGGAATTATGGAAGTGCAAGACGATTTTTATCTTGCAACTGCTGCTGATATTGTTGCTGATCCTTCTGCTCCCGACGCATTTGTTCAGGGAATTATGGAAGGAGTTGAATGGGTTTGGGACAATGGTCTCTTGAAGGCACGGGAAATTGAGGGTTTGAAGAGACAAGTACAACAAGCTTCCACAAAAAACGTGGAAGAAACAAAGGTAAGAGTGTTTGAACAGTTCCTTAACTCATTGTCTAAACAATAGAAATATAAATAACAGAAATA
>Ga0129333_10001386_pt1 | contig 21911 bp, 20 predicted proteins | sample CPB6_08_DNA_FD_94474 | JGI IMG/M metagenome (GOLD analysis project Ga0129333, IMG submission 94474) | Freshwater to marine salinity gradient microbial communities from Chesapeake Bay, USA - CPBay_Sum_0.6_0.8_DNA | ecosystem: Environmental > Aquatic > Marine > Coastal | place: USA: Chesapeake...
AGAAGATGTACCTAATAAACATAAAACTTATGAATTATGTTTAGAAGCTGTAAAAAATAATGGTTGCGCTTTAGAAGATGTACCTAATAAACATAAAACTTATGAATTATGTTTAGAAGCTGTTAAAAATTCTGGTTGTGCTTTACAATATGTACCTAATAAACATAAAACTTATGAAATATGTTTAGAAGCTGTTAAAAAATCACATTGTGCTTTACAATATGTACCTAACAAACATAAAACTTATGAATTATGTTTAGAAGCTGTTAAAAATGATGTATATGCTTTAACATATGTTCCTGAAAAATATAAAACTTATGATTTGTGTTTAGAAGCTATTAAAAATAATGATTATACTTTAGAATATGTTCCTGAAAAACATAAAACTTATGAATTATGTTTTGAAGCTATTAAAAATAAAGATTGTTTAGGATATGTTCCTGAAAAACATAAAACTTTTGAATTATGTTTTGAAGCAATAAAAAAATATTGTCAAGCTTTAAAATATGTACCAGAAGAGTTTAAAACTTATGAAATATGTTTAGAAGCTGTTAAAAACAATGGTTATGCTTTAAAATATGTACCAGAAGAGTTTAAAACTTATGAAATATGTTTAGAAGCTGTTAAAAACAATGGTTATGCTTTAGAATATGTACCAGAAGAGTTTAAAACTTATGAATTATGTTTAGAAGCTGTTAAAAATAATAGTTTTGCTTTAAGATATGTACCAAATGAGTTTAAAACTTATGAATTATGTTTAGAAGCTGTTAAAAATAATATATATTTATTAAGTTCTCTTTAATAAAAAAATCAATTTAAAAAATAAATTATATTAATTATTAGATAGTAATATAAAATGGATAATCTTATTGATTATTATTTTAAAGAACAAAAAAATTATGAAAATATATATGGTTCAAAAACTTTATTTATGATGCAAGTAGGAGGATTTTACGAAATGTACGAAACATTAACAGAAGGACCAGATTTAAATAAAATTTCAAGTATTTTAAATATTTTAGTTTCCAAAAGAAATAAATCAATAGCAACAGTAGATAGAAAAAATCCAAAAATGTCAGGCTTTCCTTTAGCAGTATTAAACAAATACTTAAAAATATTAGTAGATAATTCATATACCGTGGTAATATGCTCTCAAACCACGCCACCGCCCAACCCTAAACGCGAGATAACAGGAATTTATTCACCAAGTACTTATATTGAAGACATAAATAATCCTGATAATAATTACTTATTAACTATTTATATAGAAGAAATAAAAGATATTAAAACTTTTAAACTAAATTATATGTGTGGTTTAGCACTAGCAGATTTATCAACTGGAAAATCAATTGTTTATGAAGTCTATTCGGAACACCAGGACGAGAAAGTTTCATTAGACGAGGTCGTAAAGTTTATTAATGTCTATAACCCTAAAGAAATATTATTAGTCTCGGATGTTAAAACTATAAGCAATAATGATTTAGAATTATATCTTGAACTAAAAGATAAAACATATTTACATAAGACAATAAATGAATTATATAGTATTAAAGGTTATAAAAAAATAAAAGATATTGCTTTTCAACAAGATCTTTTAAAAAAAGTGTATCCACAAATCAACACTTTAACGCCAATTGAATATTTAAATTTTGAGAGATTAGAATATTTAAGATTAGCATTTATAATATTAATTCAGTATGCATTTGAACATAATAAGAATATTATTAATAATATTGAATTACCAGATATTTACGAAAAAGATAATTTTCTACATCTTGGAAACAATGCAATTCATCAATTAAATATATTTAGAAATACTTGTAATCAAGAATTATCAAGTACATCTATTAAATCATTATTTGATGTTATAAATAAAACATCAACACCAATTGGTCGTAGATATTTAAAAAACATTTTATCAGCACCTATAATAAATCATGAAGAATTAAATTATAGGTATAATATAATTGATTATTTATTATCAAGTAAAGTAACAACTGAAATAGAGAAAATATTGAATGAAATAGGAGATATAGAGCGTTTAGAAAGGAAAATAATTTTATTAACACTACACCCTTTAGAGTTATATAATTGGATTAATGCACAAAAACAAATTAATGAATTATTAAAATTATTGAATATGGATGATATAAAATATAAATTGAAATATGATATAAATGAATTATATTTATCACATTCGCAAATGATTATTTATATAGAATCAGTTTTTAATATTGAAGAATTATCCAAATATTTAATTAATGATATATCAGGTAATATATTTTTAGAAGGTGTATATTTGGATATTGATAGTATTCAAGATGAATTAAATCTTTGTTCTAATTTTATGGAATCACTCGCAATTAAATTAGGTAGTATGATAGATGATACAAAACAAAAAAATAAAGAAATGATTAAAGTAGAATCTAACGATAGAGAAGGGCATTACTTGACATTAACAAAAAGAAGAGCAGAAATATTACAAAGAGTATTAAAAAAAGAGGAAAAAATATCTATTAAAAAAATAGATATTGATGTTAATAAATTAATATTTAAACATGCAATAAAAGGTAATAGTAAAATATTTTTACCTGAATTAGAAAAAAATTCGGATCAAGTAATTAATTTAACAAATAAATTAAAGTTATTAATTAAAACATATTATATTGAAGAAATTAAGAAAATTAATATAAATCAAAAAATAACAGAATTAATTGCTTTTATTGATTTTTGTAAAAGCGGTGCTATTGTAGCAAAAAAAAATAATTATAATAAGCCAGAAATAGTAAAAACAGAAAAGTCATTTGTATCATGCAAACAATTAAGACATGCTATTGTTGAGAAAATAAATATTAATTCGGAATATGTACCTGTTGATATTACATTAGGAACAAATAACTGTGATGGAATATTATTATTTGGGTTAAATTCAGCTGGAAAATCAACATTACAAAAAGCATTAGGAATATCAATTATTTTAGCTCAAATTGGTTATTATGTACCTGCTCAAGAATTTAAATATAATCCATATAAATCAATTTTTACAAGAATATCAAGTAATGACAATTTATTTAAAGGCTTGTCTTCATTTACATTAGAATTAACAGAATTAAGATCTATTTTAAAAAGATCAGGTCAAAATACATTAGTTATTGCTGATGAAGTATGCAAGGGAACAGAGCATACATCTAGTTTAATTATAGTAATGAGTATGATAGAAATATTATCAAAATCAAAAACTTCATTTATATCTGCTACACATTTACACGAGTTGACTAAATTAAAAAAACTAGAAACATTAAATAATGTTAAACTATATCATTTACATGTAGAGTTTGATAATATTAATAATACATTAATTTATGATAGAGGATTAAGAGAAGGTAGCGGTACATCATTCTATGGGTTTGAAGTGGCTAAATATCTTATGAATGACCCTGAATTTATATCTATTGCTAGTGAAATTCATAAAGAAATTGGAGGTGAAGTTTTAGTAAGTGATAAAAAATCAAAATACAATTCTAATGTACATATGACTAAATGCCAAATTTGCAATAAAATACCTAAAGACGGCGAAATACCACTTGAAACGCATCATATAGAATTTCAAAAGAATTGTGATGAAAATGGTTTTATTTTAAATAAAAAACATAAACATAAAAACCATAAAACCAATTTAGTAGTTTTATGTAATATTTGTCATGATAAAATAGATACTAATAAATTAATAATTGATGGTTATGAAAATACTTCACATGGTCCTAAATTAATATATGAAAAAAATTGAATATTTTAAATTATAAATATTTTATTAATGATTTTAATAACATATCATGACTAAAGCAGCTATAGCGAACTCAATTTCCAAGGTAGTCAGCTTAAATAACATAAATGATGACAGTTTAGAATATTATTATAAAACTGACCGGATTGCCACACATTTTGAGCTGACGCTTCAAGATCTGAGGTGTAGTATTCTTGATGACTTTGTGAAAGCCGCCAAGAAGAATGATGTGACACCAGACACACGACTATGTCTGGTATTCGATAGCGCAGGTAGTGCCAAATTCGAAAAGTTATTTGTATTGGTTGCGATGCAAGTGCTCAACATTAGCGACATTCACGTAATCCTTGCGGACATGATGTACGATAGTGTTGATTCCCGTCCTGACATGAATGACCTACCTGTGACGGTCGAGTTTGTAGATAGTGACCGCGACATTTTGGAGGCTGTGAAACTTATTCGTGCTGATGGCTATCAGGTCATGCTGAATGCGCTGTTCATTCAAAAGGTATTCTATGGAAATAACTTGATTAAGGATATGGTTAGTAGCCTAGATAAACGCATCCAGTGTATGAATATGTGCTTACCTTATGGTATTTATTTCAACTATAGTGATTATACTGAACGTGATAGTGCTCTATACTCAGTACATCCTATTTGTAAGAACTTTCAGGAGTATATAAAGTTGCTAAAAATAGGTTGTAACAATGGTGTTGGATAGTACTCGCGTTAAAGTTGTGCGTATAGATAGCATGTGTATTTTGGTGTGATATCTTAATGAACAGTGCGTATAAACTTAGGTGAATATAGTTGATTCTCATTATCTCAGAAGCTAGATAATATTAGTGATCAATTTGTTTTATAAACATAATCAATTACTGTTATCTCAAAGTATTTTATGTTATATATTATGTCTAATAATATAAACAATTAATTTTTTTATAAAATTTCTACATATTCTTTCTTATAATAAGTTAATTTATTAACAATAAAATGTTCAGTTAAATTATTGCATTTATCAATAGTAAATACTATATCATCAAAACGATTTTTATTAGATCGTAAATCATATACTTTAATATATTGTTTTAATTTATCTGGTACTACATCTTTTAGTTGCTTTATCCATTTCCAATCTGGTACATCTTCAATAATAAGTATTCCATCACTAGTCATAATTTGTGAATATAATTTAATAAACATAACCATACTATCAAAAGTATGTGGTCCGTCGTCTATCAAAATGTCAAATTTAATATTTTTATCAAGAAAAGTAGTTTTAAATCTTTCAATATCGTATGCATCATGTGACGTATATAATATTATTCTTTCTTTGTTTTGTATTTCTGTCCATATATCATTGATATTTATAATATCTAATCCAAATATATTAGCATTTGTGAAATAATCATGCCATAATTTAATACTTCCACCATCTAATATACCAATTTCTAATATATTTTTAGCAGTATTTTGTTTTTTAACTAATAATTTTTGATATAAATCTAAATAAGAATGTAGTGTATTTTTATCAGTTTTACTATTATCAACAATTTCTAATAAACTCATAATAAATATAATATATATATGTTATATATATTATATTTAACAACACTATATTATATTTAAAAAAATAAATAATATTTATTTATTGTAATAACCACATGCTAATTTATCAGCTTGATCATTGCCATACCATGTATAATATTCAGAACTAGTTTTTTCAGGTTCTTTACAATGACTTCTAACATGTTTAAAAATAACTGTTAATTTTTTTAATTTAGAATATATTTCTTTAATTAATTCTAAATTTTTTATTTCACCGTCTTTTTTTTTCCAATTATTTTTTTCCCATGATTTAATCCAATTAACAAAAATATTAATACAATAACTACTGTCTGAATAAATATATACTATATCTTTATAATCTTTGACATTATCTAAAGCCATAGATATTGCTGTTAATTCTGCAACCTGATTTGTTATTTTATCACAGGTTAATTCTTGAGAAATATTTCGGGGATCATTATCTCCAAAAAACACTCCTATACCTCCTTTACTATTTTTTTTTCCATTATTAATACAAGATCCATCTGTAAATATATGTATCATTTTATCAATTATAATATTATATATATATTATTTTATATATAATATATATAAATCAATTTTTTATATTATATGCGTAATATAATATGAAAAATATATATAACAAATAATATACTAAAATGAATAATAATATTATTAAAGATGTAAACAATATGTACACAATTAAAGAAGAAAATGATGAAGATAAACATGAATATATATTTACTGTTGATTTTTTTAGCAATAATATACCTCTTTGGATACATTATTTAAAAGACTTAAAAAATAAACCAAACTTACATTTTTTAGAAATTGGTAGTTTTCAAGGAAGATCAGCAGTATGGTTATTAGAAAATATATTAACAAATGAATCGTCAAGAATTACTTGTATTGATACTTTTGAAGGATCGATTGAACATAAAAATCATTTTCAAAATGATATAAAAAATTTATTTGATATGTTTTCTCATAATATATCTAAATTTAAAAATAAAGTTAATATTATAAAAAATATGAGCCAGATAGCACTAAAACAAATTAATGAACAATATGATTTTATTTATATAGATGGTGATCATAAAGCTTCATCTGTTCTTGAAGATGCAATATTATCTTTTTCATTATTAAAAAAAGGGGGGATAATAATTTTTGATGATTATCTATGGTTTGAAATGGAAAAATACATTGATAATCCTAAATCTGCTATTGATGCATTTTTAGAAATATATGCAGATAAGATTATTGTATTATATAAAGGTTATCAAGTAATTATTAAAAAACTTTAACAATTAAAGTAATTATTAAAAAACTTTAACAATTAAAGTAATTATTAAAAAACTTTAACAATTATAAAAATTATAAAAAAATAAATAATATTAAATTAAATCTAAAAAAATAATATAAAAAATTGAAAAATATATAATTAAATCTAAAGAAATAATCAGTTATTAATAATAATGATTAATCAAGAAGAAATAGCATATTTAGATATATTAAGAGATTTGATAACAAAAGGTAATGAGCGGCAAACAAGAAATAGTATTACTAAATCATTATTTTCAAGAAATTTAACATTTGATCTTAAAAATAGTTTTCCGTTATTAACAACCAAAAAAATGTTTTTTAGAGGTATATTTGAAGAACTAATGTTTTTTATTCGTGGGAATACTAATACTAAAATATTAGAAGATAAAGGTGTTAAAATATGGAAAGATAATACAACAAGAACTTTTCTTGATAATATAGGACTAAATCATTATCAAGAAGGAGACATGGGACCTATGTATGGTTATCAATTACGATTCTTTAATGCTAATTATAAAGACTGCAATTACAATTATTTAAATAAAGGAGTAGATCAATTAAAATATGTAATAGATACCATATTAAAAGATCCATTTTCAAGAAGGATTATTATGACAACATTTAATCCGGCACAAGTGAATGAAGGCTGTTTATTTCCTTGTCATAGTTTAATGATACAATTTTATATTAGAGAGGAGGATGGAATTTATTACGTATCCCAACAAAATTATATAAGATCGAATGATATATTTTTAGGAAATCCTTATAATATTGCTAGTTTTGCTTTAATGTCATATTTGTTATGTCATCATCTTAATTATATAACTAAAAGTAATAAATATAAACCTGATATGTTGTATATAACATTAGGAGATTATCATTTATATAAAGATCATTATGAAGCTGCACAAGAACAAATTAATAGAACACCGTATCCTTTTCCACAATTAAACATTAAAAATTATCATGATAATATAGAAGATTATGAATATGAAGATATAGAAATGTTAAATTATATGTCCCATCCTGCTATTAAAACAAAAATGATAGCATAATTAATTAATTTATATAAAAAAATTGATTTTATTAATACTTATCAATTATACAATATATATAATAAAATGCTTTATGAAAAAGGCGTAGTTATTGGTAAATTTTATCCTTTACATAAAGGGCATCAATATTTAATAGATATAGCAAAAAAGAAAGTTAATCATTTATACATTATTATATGTGGAAAATATGATGAAAATCCTAAACCAGAAACAAGAGAATTATTAATTAAAAAATTATATAATGATTCAAAAATTACAGTATGTCGTATTATAGATATTGGATACGATCCAGATGATAGTAAATTATGGGCAGATTTAACAAAACAAACAATAGGTTGTTGTCCAAATATTGTTTTTACTTCTGAAAATTACGGTAATGAATACGCCAGACAGTTAGGATGTATTCATGAATTAGTAGATATTAACAGAATTAATGTACCTATTTGTGGCACATCAATTCGTCGTAATCCTTATAAATACTGGGATTTTTTAGATAAAGGAATTGCAGAATTTTATGCTACCCGATTTGTTTTTGTAGGTGCTGAATCTACAGGGAAAACAACAATGTCATTAAAATTAGCAGAAGAATTAGATCTTGCTTGGGTACCTGAATATGGTAGAGAATATTGTGAAAATAACAATATGTTATTCAAAAAATGGTTTGCATCAGATTTTGATTATATTGCTAACAAGCAAAATGAAATAGAAAATAATACTGCAGGTAATAACAAAATAATAATTTGCGATACAGATTTGTGTACAACTAGTGCATGGTATGAAAGATATTTAAATGTAGAAAAAAATTATAAAAATATATACGAACCTTATAAAAAAATTTATTTTTTCTCTGATGTAAATAATACAGAATTAATTGATGACGGTACTAGAACAGATAGTAATGAACAAATTAGATTATGGATGCATAGAAAAATTTTAGAAAAAATTACTAAATCAGGAAATAAAGTTATTATGTTATCAGGTTCATATGACGAAAGATATAATAAAGCAAAAGTTATTGTAAAAGAACATATTGATTATATTAATAAAAAAACACATACTAAAATAATTGAGATAGATGAAATAATTAACATAGATGAAACATCTAAATTATTTAATTGTAAAGAATATATTGTAATATCAATTTTTTGTGCAATATCAATTATATTTTCATTTGTAAATGTAACACCTGGAGAACAATTATCATTTATTAATTTAAATGATAATATTACATGGGAAAAAATTGTATTTTTACTAAGTGGTATTGTATCTTTCACGGGTGTTTTATCTGTTATATTTGCTTCTAAAGAAAATAAATATACATTTATTTTTGGAATTATCAATTCTATAACTTTTGGATTATATTCATATGCCTATAGTTATGTAGGTAATTTTCAATTGTTCATAATGTATTTTTTACCTTTACAATTTTATGGAATATATGAATGGAATAATAATAATAATAATAATACTCAAATTAAAAAAATACAAAATAAATGTACATATCTAGTTTTTACATATTTATGTTTTATTTTGTGGATTATATTTTATTTTGAGATTCCAAGTCTTACTAAATTCATAACAAATACAGATTATCCATATGAAACAAATATTTTACCAAGAATTTTAGATTCTGGTACTACAAGTATTAGTATTATTGCACAATGGTTATTAATCAATAAATATTATGAATGTTGGATACTATGGATAATTGTAAATATTTTTCAAATTATTATGTTTTCAGGTATTAATGGTTATATATCTGTTAATATTATCATAATGACAAGTATTTATCAACTTAATGCATTTTATGGACTCTATTTATGGAAAAATAAATTAGTTGATTAATTAATTATTAAATAATTAATTATTTTTTAGTTATATAATAATTGTATTTAATTAATTTTTCAAAAAAAAATATAGATTATATTCCAATATAAAATATTTTTTATATTAAAATTATTTATATCTTTTAATAATATACAAGTTTTTTAAATTAAATAAATAATTACATAATTTTTTAATTTTATATTTTTTCATTTAGAATAGTATAGATTTTATTATTATAAAATAAAATTAAATATTTTATAAGAACCAAATATAAACATATTATATTAATATTTTACATAATATATTTTGTATAAGATATTTTTTAATTTAAATTTATTTTTAAGACTATATAAATAATAGTATATAGTTATAATATTTAAAACTATATTATTTTAAATATTATAGTTTGTTTATTGAAAAAATAAAATTATAAGTTAAACACGCCTATATATAAAAATCTGGTATTATTCATAATAAATGAAAATAATGCTTGAATACAATATATATTCTATCATAATAAATTATGATATTTTTATTATCAGATTATTACATGAAGACTTTAAATTAAAATTAATTGTTTGTAGAGCAAATTGTATAGATCTATTGGTAAATTTTCTGGAACAATCTTATTAAGAGCTCTTATTCTATCAACAATCATTTCGCACTTAAAGATTGTTTTTTCAGCATTTTGCAATTTTTCTTCAATTAATTCCTCAAAAAGCTTCTTGCTTATTAGAGGAATATTATTTATTAAATTTTTATTTTTTTCAATATAATTATTGCTTGTTGGGACAAGAGATACTGTTGGGATGGCTACATACTCTTTAATATAGTTTGTTGTAATATACATATTTTTCCAGATTATTTTATAAATTACATGATTATTAACTTCTTCATATAATTTACTTGTTTCCTGTGTTAAAATTTGACTGATAATATAGCAGAACCATAAAACAGGAATAGTTTTCAGCTTATCTTCAGTAATAGTAATCACTAAAACATTTTCTATTCCCATATTATTATCTATGATAATAGTAAATAGCTCATCTTTAATAAAAGTAACAATACCTACTATCCTATTGCTATGGAAGTGGTAACGAGTATATTTTGTTGTCATCTTTTTGATTGCTGTTAATAAATTTAAACATTTATCAATTACAAAAAAAAATATTCAATTTTTTTTGTAATTTACAATATAAATATTAATAATACATATCACCAGTATTATAAACCAAAACTTTAAAACTTTAGTTTTACATACAATTATTACATTCTTTTATAGAAACAAAAAAATATTATATTGTTGATATAACTTTAATTTACAATAAAATATAGATAATATAAGTTATAATATTTAATTACCTAAAGATAAAACAACAAAAAATATTTATAATATCAAATAAAATATTAAATATAAAGTCTATTAGGTAACTTGTGAAACAACTCTTTCAAAATTGTATATACAATTATTTTTAAGAAATTTAAACAATTAAATATGTTTAATATTTTTCAACTAAATTCAAATAATATATTATTATGAGATTCTGGATATAATTCTAATAATATAATAAATAAATTACAAAATATAAAATTAAATAAATTATTAACGTATAAAAATAAAAGAAATACAAAAAATAAATAATATAAAATTATCAAATAAAGAAATATTAATATTAAAAATAAACGTATAAAAATTGAATATATTAATCTAAAATTATAATTAGATGCAATAAAAAAACAAAAAAATAAATTATTATAAAATATCAAGTTTTTTGTAATAGTTAGCAAAAAAGTTTTCTTTGAAAAAATAAATTAATATTTTATTTTTGAATACAATAAATATAAATACATTAATATATTAAAATATTAAATTTATTTTTTACTACTTAATAAATAAATTAATATAATATATTATATTAATAATGAGTTATCCTAATATTGATAATGAAAATTTTCAAAAATTAATAGCTAATAAATATAAACAATATAAAATTACTAAAAATCCATCATTTAGAGAATTATGTTTTCCTAAAGAATATCAATTACAAAAACCACAGTTATTTGTTTCACAATTTATAAATCAAAAAACACATTATAAAGGATTATTAGTATTCCATAAAATAGGAGCTGGAAAAACATGTGCGGCTATAAGAATAGCGGAAGAATGGGATAAAAAAGTTATAGTAGTTTTACCTGCGTCATTAATTGGTAATTTTTATAAAGAATTAAGATCTGAATGTACTGGTAATAATTATGTAAGTAAAAAAGATAGAGAAGTATTAAAAGATTTATCATCAAATAAATACAATGAAGTAATAGAAAAAGTACATAGTAAAATTGATAAAAAATATGATATTTATTCATATCACAAATTTGTTAATTTATTAAAACAGAACAAAATTAAATTTAATAATACATTATTAATTATAGATGAAATACAAAATGTTATTAGTGAAAATGGAGAATTTTATAATACTATTTATAAAAACATATTAAAAGCTCCACAATCTTTAAGAGTTGTATTATTATCAGCAACACCTATATTTGATAAACCAAGTGAAATTGCTTTAACATTAAATTTATTAAGACCTAAAGAAGAATTACCAAAAGGTAATGATTTTATTGAAACTTTTATTACTAAACAAAAAAATGTTTATAATATTAAAAACAAAACTTTATTTTCAAATTTAACTAAAGGTTTAATAAGTTATTATCCAGGTGCCCCAGAATATGCATTTCCTGAAAAAAAATTTAAAATTGTTAAATGTGTAATGAGTAATTATCAATATCAATCATATTTAGCTGTAATATCACAAGAAAAAAACACAGATTTTAAAGATATATTAAAATTACCTAATAATTTTTTAATAGGTCCTCGGATTATATCAAATATTTGTTTTCCATATAGATTAACTGGTGAAAAAGGATATGAAAAATTTAATGGTAAAAATTTAGAAAAATATTCATGTAAAATATTTAAAATATTATGTAAAATAAAAAAAACTAAAGGAACTGTATTTATATATTCAAACTTTAAAAAATACGGAGGTTTATCTACTTTAATCAAAGTATTAGAAGTTAATGGGTATTCTAATGTAGTTGATAATGGAACAGGAAAAAACCGTTATGCAGTATGGACAGGTGATGAAAAATTAGAAAATAAAGAAATGATTAAAGATATCTTTAATCAAAAAGATAATGAAAACGGTTCTTTAATAAAAATTATTTTAGGTTCCCCTGCAATGAAAGAAGGAGTATCATTATTAAGAGTTAATAGTGTTCATATTTTAGAACCATATTGGAATACATCCAGATTAGATCAAGTTATTGGTAGAGCAGTTCGTTTTTGTTCTCATAAAGATGTTGATAAAGATAAAAGAATTGTTAAAATATATTTATATTTAGCTTGTTCACCTAAAAACGAATCAACTGTTGATCAACATATATATAAAATGGCATTAGAAAAAGAATTATTAATTAATAAATTTTATGATATATTAAAAAAAAATGCAGTGGATTATTATTTGTTTAATCAATAATTGATTTATATTTAATAGAAGAAACCTAAGAAAAAAACACCTAATATGCTTGTACCAGTAATAGAAGCGATAATTGGCTTACGATTAGTAATAACCATTGTAGTACCACTTTGAAGCATATTAGACAATGGATTAAAAACTGTTTCTAAATTCATATCTAGATTCATATACGAGCTAATATTGGCAATGGCACTATTAATATTATCATTGATAGTATAAATAATACTATCATCACAATTAACACCACCGTCAATAAAATATGAAAATGATTTATTATTTTCACATATTTTGCATTTATCCATACCTTTTCTATCTGCGTATGTTCCTTTTTCACAATAAAAACATTGATTATTATTTTCATACGTTCCTTCAGAACACTGAATACAATTACTATTTTTTGTAACAATACTACCAGGAGGACAAATTAAACATTTGTCATTATTATTTTTGTATGGCATATATTCTTTATTACATTTATTACATTTATAACATTCATCCGCAAATTTATTATCTGGTACTATTGTACCTACTTCGCACAAGGTATGTACATTAGTATCATTTGTTTTTGACTTGATACAATGCATTGCTCCTTCGTTTGAATAATATCCAGGAGGACATTTAGTACAAGTATTGTTATTTTTTGTTCTATAATAATTAATAGGACAATTACTACAAGTAATATTGTTTTTTTTAAAATTAATATCTAAATTGTAATATTGTCCTTCTTTGCAATAATTAGTAGTAATTACATTTGTTAAATATGTAATATGTTCTTCTTTAGTATTAATTTCTTTTTTGATATTTTTTATTAATTCAATAACTCTTTTTTGATTGTATCTATCAATATAAGTTGGAAATACACTCCTAAAGATTTGCCCTAATGTATAATCACTATTAATTAATAGTAATATTATAACAAGGGCTATGTATTTACTGAAATACATTTGTGATAAATAATTATTATTTGTATTTATTATAAAATATTTTTTTCAATTTTTTTATGAAATTGGTATTTCATGAAAAGGCTTGAGACTAATTCCAAGTATTATTAGTAATATTATAGGAATACTAATATTAATAATATATATAATAAATCTAATAATAATATTAGATAATTTTTGAATACAATAAATTATGTATTCAAAAATTGACATTATAATACATATAAGTATATACCATATTGTATATGATAGTAGATATCCAAGTATTAACAAAAAAATATACAAAAGTATATGTATTAATAACATTTTGTTATTAAAGTAATTATAAATATAAACAATATAAATAAAAATCAATTTTTTAACAAGATAAATTTATAAGTATATAATAAATAAAAAATAAATAGCAATTTATAATTGGAAAAATTATAACCATACCATAATGAATAATACTTGTTAACAATTTTATAGGTATTGCAATTTTACTAACATTATTAACTATTAAATAACCTATAGTAATAATAAAGAATATTATAAAAGGTGTAATTAATGTTTTAATAGTTTTTATAAAAGCATCATATAATACATCTGTAACAAAATTTATAAAAAAGTCTTGTGTTGTATAATTAGCATATTTTGGATTTTGTTTTCTATAAATTTCAATACATTTTTCAATTCTATTATACATTAAGTAAATCAAAAGTATAGTATAAATTATAATAAATCCTAAATAAAAATATAATTCTTCATAACCTAAACCAATCATTTGCAAAAAACTACCTAAACTTAAACCAGTATTGCTATTAGTATTATTGTAAATATTTTTTGAAAATTTTGATATTTTTTTTACCATTTTTTTATTTAATCCAAATTTTGATACTCCTTTTAACATTTTTAAATTAAAAAAATCAAAACCAAATGAAGGTTTTGTAGTTGAAATTAAAGTAATTAATGAAATAAATATATATAATAACACATAATAAGTTTTTTTATCTGTTAGTTTTTCTTTAATTTCATTAAAATAATCGCGTACACTATCTAAATACATATATTATTAATATATATATTAATTAATTTTATGATATAATAATATATATGCATTATTATTTATATTATCTAATTTTTCATATGTTGTTTTTATAATATTTATATCGTCTATTAAAAACCAATTTTGTCCATCTCTTGTAACTGAACAAATATAATGTCCATCGTCAACACTACCAATATGATAAATAATACTTCTTAATTCATAATTATTAAATATAATATTTGGAAATATTATATTATTATTATTTTTGCTAATATTATTATTATTAAAAGTAAATCTATTAAAACATATTATAAAATAATTTGAAATTTTATTTATATATATCTCTTTATTTGAAGGTACTTTTTTATTACATTTATCACAAGACCATTTATTATCATTATCTAAAACTTCTTTGTTATATAATTTTTGAAAACAATCTTCTAATGTATTACAATTATCTATTGACAATGTTAATATTTTTTCAGATATATTAACTATTGATGAATTATTACACTCTTCACAATTAACTTTTGAAATCAAAGAAATTTGAAATAAATTTTTAATATCAATATCTTTAGCTAATTCATCTATATCATCTATAATAAATGTTAAATATTCATGTGCATCTTCTTGGCTAATGCCAAAATAATTAGTATTTAATTTTTGATACCTTTTATATAAAATTAATGGTCCTAATGTATTTGTTGTTTCATTAAAATAATCATAAAATGTTTGTTTATATTTTTTTAAATTTTCATTATTACTTTCATTTATTGTACTTACTAATTTAGGACAATTAAATAATAATTGTAATGCAGAATTAATAAAACAAGTATTACCCATATTTTGCAATCCTGTAATTTTTGTAAATTTATTTTCCATTTTATATTTTATTATATATTATTAGTGTTTTAAATACTTTATTTTAAACACTTTATTTTATAAATAATTGTTTAAAGATATATTATTATTTTTAATATTATGTCTAGACCTTTTGTATCTGTAATTACACCTTCATATAATAGAAGAGAATTTTTACCTTATTTAATACATCAGTTTAATTATCAAACATATCCTAAACATTTAATGGAATTAATTATATTAGATGATTCTCCGGTATCAAATGAAGATATTATTCCAAAAGATGATACTAGGATTAAATATATTTATTCATCTGAAAAATTATTTTTAGGGAAAAAAAGAAATATGTTAAATTCAATGGCAAAAGGTGATATTATAGTATGTATGGACGATGATGATTATTATGCTAAAGAAAGAGTTTCTCATGCTGTATATAAATTAATGTCTGCACCTAATATAAAAATAGCTGGAAGTACAAATTTACATATATATTATCCGCATATTCAAAAAATTTATAAATTTGGACCATATGGTCCATATCATGGTACTAATGGAACATTAGCATATAAAAAAAGTTATTTAATTGATCATAATTATATAGATGATAAAATGAAAGCTGAAGAAGGGCATTTTACAAAAGATTTTTCAGAACCAATGATTCAATTAGATCCATATAAAACAATGATTTGTTTAGCACATACTAGAAATACAGTAGAAAAAATACCATTTATTCCATCTGGAGAATTAACAAGTCATAAAATACACAAATTTTTTAAAGATAATGATAAAAAAATGTTAAATCGAATTAACGAATTAATTATGCTCTACAAATGAGCGCTCATTCGCATCCTAGATATATTAAGAATATTAATTATAGTATTGAATTCAACATCTGAAGACCAAGACCAATTAGCATTTTCAAAACATCTACTACTATAATGTTTTACTTCTCCTGTTGTAGTGTTAATAATATAGTTAAATTTAGGATCTTTACTATTATAAATAATAATAGTTTCTTTTCCTAATAATTGACATCTACATTCTTTTAAATCCTCGCCTGTATTTTTTGATAGATACTTTTCCATTTTATATGTTATATTTTTTTTGAAACTATCGTAATCTAATTTGGATTTATCATCTTTAAATTCCTTAACAAAAGGCTCCATATATTCAATATCTGTCTTGTCAAAAACGATATTCTGCATGTTTTTAAATATATATAAAATAATATGTTTGACAAATAAAAAAAAAATCAATTTTTTTTGTTTATATATATATATATATAAATAATGTCATCAAATGAAAATGTTAAAAAAAATGATAATAACTTTATAGATAATGTAAAACAAATAACTTATCCAGCATACGAAGGATTAGACATATTAGGTAAATATTATAATATTTTTAAATCTGTTATTGTATTAATAATATTTACAATAGTTTTTATTATTGGTTATATACTTATAAAAGCTTATAATAATAAAGAAAAAATTACTGGTAAATTTTCTGATATTAGTTGTAATAGTACTAGAACAAAAGATAATAAAATACAATATAATTGTGATGGATATGTAAAATATTATATAAATAATGAACTAAAAACAAAAAATTATTCAGTACCTTATACAATTAATAATAATCAAGAAGTTGACGTTTATTATAATAAGTCTAATGTAGAAGATATTATTATTTCTAATAATAAATATTATATAGGTATATGTATGATGGGATTATCTATGTTTATTATATTAACTACAATAATATGGACAATATTATCATTTAAATATAAACCAATTGGAGCTCTTTCAGGTATTGGTGCTATTCGTGATATTTTACGTTAAAATAAAAAAAATTGATTTTTTTTTTATTTGACAAACATATTATTTTATATATATTTAAAACAAGATGAACGTAGAAATGAACAATAACACAATTACAAAATTTGAAAAATACAAGGCTACCGAAAAGAAACATGGAAAATTAGAAAAAGTAGACAAAAAATATCTAGATGTATTAGATAAAGCATTACTAAATTTTGATGATACGAAATATAATATCGAACCAGCAAAAGAAATTATGTTTGGACATATTAGAGATAAATATCCTGAATATACTATTGCTAATTTTGGTTGCAGTAAATTAACAGGAGATACATTAGTTTTAACACTAAGAGATGAAAGTTTACGTGATAATTTATACTTATTTAACACTAAAACAGGTGAAGTATATTTCATTAATGAAACAATAATAAAATACATCCCTGAATCATGTAATAATTATAATAATATTATTACAAATGGCATTTCTTATGCTCTTAATATTCTAGATGATATAACTTGTGTCATGTCATTTAGATCAGATTTATAGAAATTACTTTATGAACTAAACAACTTGTTATATTTTTTTTATTTGATACTATAATAATTTATAATTCTGGATATATCTTTTGTCATATATTTTTAAAAAATAATAATATATTATAAATAAAATATATTATTATTTTATTATATATGCAAACTAGTAAATGGGGTCCAAGTGCTTGGAATTATTTACATACACTAACTTTTAATTATCCAGAAAATCCTACAAATGAAAATAAGAAATATTATTATGAATTATTTAATAACTTACAATTTACATTGCCATGTAAATATTGTAGAGAATCATATAGTATATTTTTTAAATATATTAATATAAATGATTATTTAAATGATAGAATGGGTATAACATATTGGTTATATACTATTCATAATATTATTAATTTAAAATTAAACAAAAAAAAAGTTAAATTTATTGATGTTGTTGAATTTTATGAAAGAACAAGAGCAAACCAAAATTTAACAAAATGTAATAAAAAATTATGTATATGTAATAATGTTATTTGTTGTTGTGGAAAAATATGTAATTGTGAAAAATGTAATAAAAATTTTGATTTTGTTATTAAAACAAAATTAAAATACAAAAATATTACTAAAAATTATATTAAAAAATTAATAGAGTGTACGGAATTACACTCGTGATTTATTCTTATTATAACCTCTATTAGCTACTTTTACAAAACCGTCGTTATTTGGTTTATTAGATTTTTTAATAGCTTTTTTAGGATCAAAACGATAAAATCTAAGTCTTGTAGTTGTTTCATCTTTATAAGATAGAAGATTTTTACAATCATCAAGATTATCTATTACTACTTTTCCTGTATGATTTGCTACATTTTCTTTATTATCAACTCTAATATATGTAATATTACAGTTATTATTTAATATAGTTTTTATTTTTTGTTCTAATGTTTCTTTATCTATACTTTCGTCAAATTTAATAAATAACGAATATACATGATATTTTACAGGAATATTATCATTTTTTAATGTAGAATATGCACTAACTGATTCTTCAATTGTATTAAAACTTAAAAAATATACATTTCCATTTAATGTATAATTAAAATTATATTTTTTAGTGTCATATTCTGATACTGGAATACGTAGTGTTCTACTGGGTGTTGGACTAGGTTTATCCTCGTTCATCGTAGTGTTATGTATATTTTTATATTATATTTATATATTATTCTTTTAAGCTATTTTTTAAAAAATTGAGAAAATAATTAATTAATTAATTAAATTTAGATATAATAAATATAAATGGATGAATTATTTAAACTAATAGATGATATTCCTTTTGAATATATTTTAGACAAAGAAAATAAAGAAATTAATTTAAATGAAAGTTTAATAAAATCAACAACTTTGACAAAAAATAAAAATATAGACAATAATACGATTAATATTTTATGGAATGAAATATATAGAATTAATGATTCTAATATTTGTTTAGTAATACCAATAGAAAATAATTTATTGAATTTAGAAGTAAAATTTTTTCCAAAAAATAATAGTAGATTATTTAATGATTTTGACAATAAAAAAATAAAAAAAGAAATCATAATTAAATTAAAAATTCCAATTAATTATCCAAATGAATTACATACAATAACAATTAAATCTCCAAATTTTGATAATAATTTAAATTATAGCATTAAATTTGCAGATTATTTTAAAGAAAATTTATGGAACCTTACAAATACAATCGAACATACTATTATGAATGTTATAGATATTATTGAAAAATATGGGATTATAAGTAATAAATTTACAGAGTTAAAACATATATTAGAAAAATTATCTATTATAACATGTATTTCTCCTACTACATATGAACATTTTAATATTGATAATGTACCTATTAAGAAATATAATAATTCTTCAACTTGGGTTGCTGGAACTGGTTACAGTTCATATAATGATAATAAAAATTGGGATATTCATAATTATTTAGAAAATGAGAAAAAGAAAAATAATAAAATTATTAATTATTTAAATAAATTATTAATATTAGAAGAAATTGATACTGATATTATTACTAATTCATGTTTAATAAAATATTTAAAAGAGACTTTATTTGGTGTTCAAATATTAGACATTTTAGAAAATAATGATAAATTTTTAATAATTTTTGAAATTATTAAAAAATTTAATTTTATTATCAATGATGAAATTATTACAATATTATGCAATTTAAAAAATGATTTTAAAAAATATATTGAAATATTAAAAAAAAATAATGAATTATTAGAAATTGATAAAGTTAGACATTTATTTTCTTATTTAGAAGATTATAATGTAAAAAATATTATATCAAATAATGACAATGATAATGATGAATATATTTCTAAATTACAAGATTTACAATTTGATACATATCCGATATATGATAAAGGATTAATAAAATCAAAACCTCATATATTGAATATGAGAAGAATATTACAAGAAATTCAGGGATTATCTAAATCATTACCAATTAATAAAGACTCGTCTATTTTTGTTAAATATGATGAAGAAAATGTAGGTTTGTTCAGATTTTTAATTATAGGTCCTAAAGATACACCATATCAAGATGGGTGTTTTTTATTTGAAATGATTTTAAATAATGACTATCCTAATACACCACCAAATGTTCATATTTTAACAACTGGTTATGGAAAAGTACGTTTTAATCCTAATTTATATGCATCTGGAAAAGTATGTTTATCATTATTAGGCACATGGACTGGTAACCAAGGAGAACAATGGAACCCGAAAACTTCAACACTATTACAAATTTTAGTATCTATTCAAAGTTTAATATTTACAGATAAACCATATTTTAATGAACCTGGATATGAAAAAAATATGAATACTGAAGAAGGTAAAAAAATAAATGAAGAGTATAATAAAACAATTCAAACATATACTAAAAAATGGGCAATTGAAAACATGATTAATGACCCCCCTGAAGATTTTAAGGAAATTATTAACATACATTTTGAGTTAAAAAAAATTCAAATATAATTATTCTTTTATTTGAATATAATAATTAATAAAAAAAATTGAATTTTTTTAGTTTTTGTTATAATCTGTTTATTTTTATTAGTTATAATTTTATAAATTATATTAAAATTACTTAATATAATTTATAAAATTTTTAATTTTTATAAATTATAATTCTATAATATTTTTTAGGCAGTTATAATTTTGAAAATAAAATTAAATAAAATAAAAATTTATTATTACGTAATATTAATAATAATACACGCTAAATAAATAAAATTTAAAAAAGTAATTTTTTTATTATAACGTAAAGGCAATCTTTTAAATTTTTTTAAAAAATTATTTGTGTTTTCTATTTTAATTCTATTTTTTATTATTTTTTTTTTGTTTTTTAGTATTTCTTTTATTTTATGGAGCTAATAGTATACCAAAGTTTTTTTCGTTTAACTTTTTACTAATTAAATTACTATCATAAGCTGAATCACCAATTAAAATATTTTAGTTATTTGGGTTAAAAATATCAAATTTTTGAAATTGATTAATGAATATTTTAGAATCATGAACATTACCAGAATATATATCAGTAGATAATATTTTACCTTCTGAATTAGTTATTAAT
>Ga0129333_10001387_pt1 | contig 21909 bp, 27 predicted proteins | sample CPB6_08_DNA_FD_94474 | JGI IMG/M metagenome (GOLD analysis project Ga0129333, IMG submission 94474) | Freshwater to marine salinity gradient microbial communities from Chesapeake Bay, USA - CPBay_Sum_0.6_0.8_DNA | ecosystem: Environmental > Aquatic > Marine > Coastal | place: USA: Chesapeake...
CAGGGAATATTTCAAGTGCATCTATGAAATCAAAATCCTCCCTGAGCAGGTCACAATATACCCCACTCCCCGCCCCTACGTCTAAGATTTTTGAATTACGGGACACCATCCTCGTAATATGATTTGCTACTTCTCTTTTGAATTTGCTATAACTATATGGCATATTTGTTTTATTTATACTTTCCATTTACCTAAAGGGCATCCACTCAATCCTTTTGGTGTGAATACTTTTGCTTTTGTTGCACAACCACACTTTTTACAATAATATATCCCCGCTACTGATTGAGCCCACATTTCGCACCCCATACAAGTCCTGATTCGCTCTTCGGCTACCTCAACTTGCTCAGGTGTGGGATTCACCATACGGGCATAAGACTCAACAATCTCTTTTATTTTAGCTAACATAGACAACTATTTTTACCGATTTTTTTAATAAGCTCCCAATATTTAATTCCGGCTCTACTCTCATCATAATTACCTTCTGTTTCATACGGGAGTGAATTATGAAAAGAAGATTTATAAAATATTTTATCCTTAACCTTATCTGTTACTCCTGCATTGTGAAAAATATATTTTTCTTGGTATTTTTCTACGTTGTCAGTTGCCCAACAGAAGTCCATTTCAGGAATTATCCTTGTTTCGTAACCTCTTAGCCACGCATTCCAAGATACCGCCCACATATCAGCACACCATATCTGAAGCTCGTGATAAGTAGGATTTACCAATTTCTTCTGATTGTTTAATGCCGTAATCTCCTTAAACATCTTCTCGCAATCGTGCTCAACCTTTTCAAAATATCTCCAATCCACTCCCTTCATCAAATATTGAGCTCCTCCTGATTGGCTCTCTCTATCCTTAATGAAGAAAGGGTGAGCCCCAACTATTTGACACATCTTATCTAAAACATCGTGCCCCTTTGATACTATGTAATTATATCCTATATAGCTGATAGTATCTGATACATACCAAATATTATCCTGCTCCAAAAGGGTATTAAGGAAATCAGGGAATTTGCTGAAAATAATATCGCAATCGTGATAGAATATTGATGTTTGAGAAAGCTCGGGGTGAGTCTTGAAGTGCTGCTTCAGTATGTTTGGTCTTACTGAGGATATGTAATGAATTGGGTATTCTCGTGTGTCAGGGTAATAATAGAAATTAGCCACTCCTTGATAAGCGGCTTCTACCTTCTTGATATGGGAAACAAATTCGTCTCTCCCATTTTCCTCTTTTGGAATTGCAAAAAGACAATGCACCTGAAATTCATTTTGAATCCCAAGCTCATTGAAGTTATTGAGCATTACCTCTACTTGCCAAGCATAATACTTAGTGCAAGGTTGGACACATATAAGTGTCAGGGGTTTTATGGATTGCATTCTTCTTCATTTTATGGTTATTTTTTATTTATGGACAAGAAGCTCCGGGAGCTATTGAGCCGCTTCCTCCGGTCTGATTCACACTTCCGGTTTGAGCACATATTACTAAAGGACTTGAAAATACAGTTTGAGTTAAAAATGCTCCACCGCAATCAAACCATTCTATACTAATTGAAGGAGTACCCGTTATTGTATATTCAGTACAACTAACAGATAAGGTAGTCGTTGAAGTGGTAGTAGTGGTAGTCGGAGCTTCAGTTGTTGTTGTTGAAGTCGTCGTGGTTGTAGTCGGAGCTTCAGTAGTTGTTGTTGAAGTCGTAGTAGTCGTAGTCGGAGCTTCAGTAGTTGTTGTTGAAGTCGTAGTAGTCGTAGTCGGAGCTTCAGTTGTTGTTGTTGAAGTCGTAGTAGTCGTAGTCGGAGCTTCAGTTGTTGTTGTTGAAGTTGTCGTGGTTGTAGTCGGAGCTTCAGTTGTTGTTGTTGAAGTTGTCGTGGTTGTAGTCGGAGCTTCAGTTGTTGTTGTTGAAGTCGTCGTGGTTGTAGTCGGAGCTGCCGTGGTCGTACTTGTTGATGTAGTAGTAGTCGGAGCTGCCGTGGTCGTACTTGTTGATGTAGTAGTAGTCGGAGCTGCCGTTGTACTTGTTGAAGTCGTTGTGGTCGTAGTACCCGTAGAGCAGAGACTCAGATTTCCGTAAATGTTTACATCATCAGTTGTGTAAATATATGTTTGACCTGAAATTATTTCAAAGCAGAAAAACCCAAAGCCAAGAGCATTGAGTGATTGAAGAAGACCTGAGAGGTTTGGAGAATATGTTATGTTGTAGGTAATTCCATTAATAACAATACTACCCGTACCGCAACTTAAATCCTCAGTAGTTATATCCCAAGAATATTTTGTTGTGGCATTGATTGAGTATACGTTTTGCTGAAACAACGGAATATTGTAACTGCAATTAGTATCATTCTCAATAGTAAATTGTATTAATTCCTTTTTAACTGCCATAACATTTATTCTTCATCAATTAAATAATTGCAATAATCATCAAAGAAGCTGATTCCCTCTGCCTTTTCTAATTGCTCAAATGCATTATCGCCATCAGGATTTCCTCTATTATCAAGCTCGTTACCTATGTAAGCTATGGTAGCAAAAAACTTGAAATATACCTTAGTGTTGGGGTATACATTGAATTGCAAAGAAGAAAGACCCGTCAATATAACTTGGTCTGACTCAGTTTCGTAAAATATGGATGGTTGTGCTTGATAAGGGTCTACTGCAAAAGGTAAAAATGCACTAACGGAGTTTCCATTTGCATCAAAATGATTGTAAAAAACGGGCTGACCCACCTGCACGTTAGAATCTGACGATAAATAAAAAAACTCAGCCCCGTAATTATATGTACCCAAAGATTGGATAAACTGAGAATAAGTAACTCCCGTCCCCGAAATACCTATCGGGAAAGCAATGCTGATAACCGGAGTTATCGTTGTTGTAGTAGGAGGAATAGGTACTGCCATCTTAGATTATTTTATTCCCATCAAGGTCTGCTACAAACAAGCTTCCACTACCCTTATTCGTATACACTTTCAAATTGTAAGTAGTAGCAAATTCTTGATTCATTTCATCTAAAAACGATTTTGGCTGCCCATCCTTTACTGCATTTTTATATGCGGTAATGATTATAGCAGCATTCTTTTTATCTTCTTCTGATACTGATTTTGTTTCTGATTTAGAAGAAGACTTCTTTTTTGAGCTTCCTCCAAAGGGCTTAATTTTAGTAAATACCCAATACACCAAGAGACCTCCACCAAATATCAAAATGACTTTTTTCAGATTAGTATTCATTTACCCTTGTTTTTGGTGAAGAAATATACTGCTGTCCCAACTGCTAAAAAACCTAAAAGGTATATTGTTGCTCGCTTCATACCCTTAGTATAATCGCTCTGTAATCTCTGTTTTTTAGAGTTTTCGATTGAGGATAATACATCGTCAGTTTCTTTCGGGGTTATGACTCCTTTCTTATCAAATAGCTTATTTAATACCCCCTGCAAAACCTCTTTGTTTCTTCGGGCTGAATCCATTACGGCTTTACCAAAATTAGATGACCTTGTGGTTTCATCTAAAAACTTGATTTCAGCAGTAACTTCATCAATAAGTTTTTGCTTTTTATCGGGTGTTAATATTTGACCTTTTTCTACTGCCATAGTTATTTTCTGTTTACCAAGATTAGTGTTAAAATCAATAAGACCCCTCCGGCTATTCCCACCACGAGTAGAGTCTTTTTTGTTTTCTCTTTTTCTTGTTGCAATTTACCTAAAGCATCAACTCTTGCACTTCCGATTGTACCAAGAGTATCTGCCAATATCTTTTGTCGTGCTTCTTCTGACTTAGCTCCTTGTAATGCAGCTTCTAATTTTTTCTTTTCGTCTAAAGATAATAATTCAAGGTTTTGCTGAAATAATCTTTGTTTAGCTTGCCCTGAAGCACCTGCTACCGCACCACCTACTGACCCTGCTGCTCCTATTGCTGCTGCTATTGCTATAAATGGAATTGGCATAATTATTTCTTAAATGCAAAAAAAACTATGGCAATTCCAACTACCACAATTCCTCCTGCGATTATTAATGTTGTTGTCCTTTTTTGTTTTTCCTTATCAGAATAAAAAGAAGCCAAATTAGATATCCTTTGAGAATTAAGCTTAGTCAGGTATTGAGATAAAATTGTAAGCCGCTCGCTTTCAGATTGGGCTTGTAATAATTTCTCATTTAAACCTCTTTGAGCATCAGCATTTAGTAAAGAAAAATTTTGCTCAAATCTCCTTCTTTGGTTAGCATCGCTAACATTTGCAATCGTGCTAATAGCTAAAGCCGCAGCTTGCCCACCTGCACCGATGATATCTGCTGCACCTGCTCCTTTTGCTGCGGTGCTTGCTGCACTTGTTGCACTACCTGCTGCTACTGATGGTGTTGGCATTACTTTTTAATTACCATTTTAATTAATTCCCAAATAACTGACCAAGCTACACCCCCTGCCAAAAAAGCTCCAATCAGTTTATTTTTCAAAGACTTATAACCTCTGTTATCATTTTCAAGTTTTTTTATTCTTGAAATAATTCCTTCTTGGTCAAACTCTTCATTTCCTACAACTGCATTATACATCTTATTGAATTGTTTCAATAGATGCTCTAAGGTTTTCTCAACTGCATCAAGTCTTTCGACTATGCGTGAATTTTCAGGAAGTGCCATAACTTCGCTCATTAAGAAAATTTTGTATAAAAGTAGGTTTTTTTTGATTACGAAAACAATTTTAAGCACGAAATTACCTATTTATATGCATCATCTTTACTTCTTGAAATATTTACATAAATTCATATTGAAAATATAATATTTTTCATTTACTTTGGTCTATGAATATAGTTTGGGTAAATGGCACGTTTGATATTTTGCATACGGGACATCTTTCTATGCTAAAATATGCTTCTCAGTTAGGGGATATACTTTGTGTCGGAATTGATAGTGATGAAAGGATAAAGCAGAAAAAAGGAGAAAGCCGACCTATCAATTCACAATATTTCAGGAAGGAATTACTGCAATCTCTATTCTATGTTGATAAAGTATACATATTTGAGTCAGATTATCAGCTTACCGAGTATATCCGTATGCTAAGTCCAAAACATATGGTAATTGGGGACGACTACAAAGGCAAAGAAGTAATAGGGGCTGATTACTGCGAAAACATAACATTTTACAAAAGACTTCCCGGTTTCTCTACTACCGAAATAATAAAAAGGATAAATAATGTCAAGTAAATTTGAAGTAACAAAATGCTGCAAAATACCCAAGGGTTGGGGTCACGAGCTAATTATTCATAATTGCTCAGAGTATTGTGGCAAGATTTTGGTATTCAAAGCTCAATGCAGATTCTCTATGCATTTTCACATACAAAAGCAGGAAACTTGGTATGTCAACAAGGGGTCTTTTGTTTTTGATTGGATAGATACAAAAACGGCAGTTAGGGAGTCTCGGACACTTGGGGTCGGTGACGTAGTTACTATCCCAAGAGGAATGCCACACCAACTATTAGCCGTTACTGACGGGGAAATATTTGAGGTATCTACCGAGCATTTTGATTCAGATTCTTACAGAATACAAAAAGGAAATTAATATGCAATTAAATTTTTTGGTAATCGGGGATATATGTGTTGATAGATTTGTTTACGGGCATAGCAAAAGATTGTCTCCTGAAGCTCCCGTCCCGGTATTTATCCCGACTGATGTTAAGGAAAATGGAGGTATGGCTGAAAACGTATACAATAATCTTCGCTCACTAATAATTGCCGATAATGAAAACGATTGTGTAAACTCAATTTTCTCTGAGTCAACCGCAAATAAGATTAGGTACGTTGATACTAAAACTAACCATTATTTCCTGAGAGTTGATGAAGATAATAAAATTCCGAAATTCCACCTGACGGAAGAAAATAAAATTAAAATAGGCAAAGCTGACTGCATAATTATTTCTGACTACGATAAAGGATTTTTGAGCATATCCGATATTGAATTAATATTTATGCATAAAAAAAGAAGTGCAAAAATATTTTTAGATACAAAAAAAGACATCCCTGAGCAATTATTCAGAGTGGTGAATTATTTGAAATTAAATGAGAAGGAGTATAATTCAATCAGCGAATATAATAGGGCAAATTACCGGGATAAAATAATTGCCACTTTGGGTGAAAATGGAGCTTGCTATAATAATGTCTATTTTCAGGTAAAATCACCTAAGAATACGATTGATGTTAGTGGTGCAGGAGATACATTTATGGCAGCCCTTTGCTATCACTATATGATATCAGAAAATATGGGGCAATCAATAATATTTGCCAATGAGAAAGCATCTGAGGTGGTATCAAAAAGAGGTGTAGCCATAGTATGAAAAATATGTTTCCCTGCTCCGGATGTGGTGCTTGTTGTCGCAGAATAAAACAAGCAGTAGAGCATCATAATGTTACCGACAAAAATCATCCATTGTACTTCCCTTACCGATGGGATAAAAATGGGGTTTGTGAAAATCTTGGAGAGAATAACAAGTGTAAAATTTATCTTAAAAGACCTTTGCTCTGTAATATTGATAAATATGCCGAATATATTGGTGCAGATAAAAATGAATTTTTTGCTCTAAACATTAGGGCTTGTAACCAATTAATGGATATGGATGGCATACCTTTGCCTTTCAGAATAAAATAGGATGATGAAAATTTGTGTTACGGGAAATAGGGGCTTTATTGGAAGAGCACTTCAAGTTGAATTACAGAAACAAGGGTTTATTGTAATTGGAATTGATAATTGGATATTCCAAAGAGAGCCGTGGCAGGATAAACTGAAAGATTATCTTGAAAAGATAAATCCTGATGCCGTATTTCACCTTGGGGCTTGCTCAAATACAAGAAATACCAACGTAGAAGAAATGATGAAATTGAATGTGGAATCAACTTTCATTATTTCAGATTGGTGTAAGGGCAATCAAGTACCGCTTATTTATAGCTCTTCCGCTTCTGTAACCGGGTCAAATGGAAGTCCTGAAACACTTTATGCGTGGACAAAGTTCATTGGAGAAAAGTATGTGATTAACTCAGGAGGTATTGCACTCAGATATTTTAATGTATATGGGACTTGCGAAATGCATAAAGGACTTATGGCTTCCGTAGCTTTCCAAGCATATCAAAAGCATAAATGGGGCGAGAAGGTGTATTTATTTCCTAAAAAACCAACCCGTGATTTCATATACATAAATGATGTAGTAGAAGCAAATATTTATGCGTGGAATAAATATGATGAATTAGGGGGCAAATGGTACGATGTTGGCACGGGAGAATCCCGCCCATTTGAAGATGTGCTTAATATTATGGATATCCCGTTTGAATACGAGGATGAAGATAAAATACCTGAAAATTATCAGTTTTTAACCAAAGCCAACCCTGAAAATTTTATGTCGGGATGGCAAGCCAAATTTAATTTAGAGGATGGTGTGAATCAATATAAAGCATTGCTCAGAATCACTACTTTTTCTCCTTATTGAGACCATATTTTATCCAACGATACCAAATCCTCTCGTGAATATAATATTGGATTGGCTTGTATACCAACTCAGCTACACCAAACGCAGCTCCAACCTTTATGCTTCCTGATACGAGCCACATAATGGCAAATCCAATGCCCGTACTAACGATTCGGTAGCTGATAGTTTTGGCAATGTGCCTTCTTTTATCAACTATCATAGCTCTCCTTTTAATCTTTTCTCCTCACGGATTTTAGTAGCCGATATAGAAGCTACTTTCAAAGGGACTTCAATCTGCTCAACTTTATATCCTACATCCCGACCATAATAAACTCCTTCAATATCAGGAATAACCATTAATGCCATTACCCCTCTCTTAAACCATTCTTGACATTCGTCATCGGCAATAAACATATCCATAACCTGAGTGGGGGTATATGGATTTTTTTCATCGGTCGGCACTTCCCTGATTGCCACTAAGACGGGACAACCCTCCTCTATTTTTTTACGAAATAGGTATTTATGACCTTCGTGAAGAGTTTGATATCTCCCGATAAAAAGAGAATATTTTTTCCATTGATTGTTGGACGTCATATTGAGATGTATTTATTGTGATAGTATTTTCTTTTATTTTGATTGGGATTTCAAAATCATTAGCCCAAAAGTCTTCTCTTCCCCTCTCCCCATTGTAATAGAGATAAACCCAAATATTATTGAATTCGTTTGTATTTTCAAGATAGTCTCTTGCTTCTTTGTATGGATATACCGCACTTATTATTGTCAAATCATACTGACGTGATAGAAAAATTCCAATGTCAGATATTCTTTGAAGATTTCTCAAACGACCCTCTCTCGAATAATCATTATTCTTGAATATGTTTCTTATTTCATCCCCGTCTACAACGGGATATGATTTTCCTTCCTCAATGAAGAGCTTTTTTTGTAGCTCTTGTGCCAATGTAGTTTTTCCTGAGCAGGGCTGACCAAATAAGGTAATTATCATACTAATATTTTTGATAAGACTTTTCCTCTATTAGCTCCGATTTATATTCAATATTAATCTCTTTTTTTATCTCTGCCCTTTTATCGTTTAGATAATAAACACTTCTTGCAAGCTCAATAAAGTCAGTATCAAAGTTTTTCTCCCTTTCTTTATCTCTGAGCTTATCCTCCACATCCCAAAGCTGAAGATTTACCTCGTATAATTTACCAAAAAGTGGGTGGTCAACTCTTAAAGGGAAAATATCAATTTCGGGGTATTCGTTATTGATTGTTTTTTCTAATAAAAGGTGCTCTTTCCTAACATTGGTCAGCTTTTCATAATTATCAATCCTCAGTAATTTTATTTTTAATATGGTCAGTCTATCAATAGCTTCCCCTATGCTGATATCTATTTTCATAATTGAAATTTATTAATTGTAAATATACTAATTATGTTGAAAATTGTATATTTTTACGCAAATTAATTGCTCAATGGCGGTTGATAAAATATTTTTTCAGGCAAGCTTACCAAGAGCGGGCTCAACACTACTTCAAAACTTATTAGGTCAAAATCCGGATATCTACGTTACACCCACAAGTGGATTGATGGAATTAATTTATGGAGCGAGAGCTAATTATTCTAATTCGGCTGAATTTAAGCATTCATTAGAGCCCGAGTTAATTAGAAAAGCATTTGCCGCATTTTGTAACTCAGGATTGCATTCTTACGCATCAGCAATGACTGATAAAAAATATTATTTGGATAAGGGTAGGTCTTGGGGATTTTATATTGATTGGTTAGAGTCATTTATGCCATACCAACCAAAGATTATTTGTATGGTTAGGGATTTACGAGACGTTTTTTGTAGTATGGAAAAGAATTTCCGCAAGCAACCTGATAAAGATTTTGGGATAATTAATTGGAATAATTTATCGGGGACTATTTTAGAAAAGAGAATAGATATGTGGTCAAATACCCCGCCAATAGGAATTGCACTTGACAGACTCTATGCAATAATTCAAAATGGCAATGCACCAAAAATATTATTTATAAAGTACGAAGATTTTTGTCTGAGACCTGAAACTGAAATGTCTCGCATTTATAATTACTTGGAAATTCCTTATTTCCATCACGACTTTGATAATATTCCACAAATAACACACGAAGATGATAGCGATAACTTGCGATTGATAAATCACGATATAAGGAATACTCTTAGTATGAATCAATCCGATGCAAAGCAAATTTTAGGAGATTCTGTTTGCGATTGGATTTACAATAGATTCAAATGGTTTTATGATTATTTCCGCTATAACAAATAAATAAAATGAAGCCGATTTGCTTGAATCTTGCTGATTGCAATGGATTGGGAGACTTGTTATCAGCAACACCCACTATAAAAAAGTTGCACGATTATTATGAAAGAAAAGTATTGGTAATATCACAATTCCCTGAACTTTTCAAAAACAACCCATATGTTGATAAGAGCTACAAATTCAAATCGGTAGACTTTGAATACATTCAGGCAAATTATTTGGTGCACAACTCATTTTATAATGTCGGTAAAAAGAATGAAAGAGGTATAGAGTACAAGCATAATATGATTGATATTCGTCAATTCCACGCAATTCATTTGGGATTTATGCTTGGCAAGGATGAAATGGAGTGCTATTACAAGCCAACAGATGAGCTGAAAATAGAGATACCCGATGAGAAATATATCTTGATTCACCCCGTGCAGACTTGGGCTACTCGCACTTGGGATGCGGTAAATTGGATGAAGCTGACCGAAATGATAAACGAAATTGGAGTTAGTGTAATATCAATCGGTAAGGATTCAAGTGAGACGGGATTTTTCAATGTAAACAAACCCGTATTCAATTTCAATATTGAAAGGGGAATGAATTTAATGAATAAGACTTCCATCAGCGATTGTTGGCATTTAATTGATAAGTCAGCTTGCTTTATTACAATGGATAGCGGTCTTCTTCACTTAGCAGGTACTACGGATTCGCCAATTATTCATCTTGGCTCGCACTTAAAGCCCGAATTCCGAATTCCTTATCGTAAGGGCTCTCAGGAATATAAATATCACTATGTAAGGGGAGGTTGCGGATTGGAATGTGGCTCTAATGCCAAGTATGGAATTAAGGAATGGGGGAATGTGCAAGGAGTTGCTCCTCTTATAAAGTGTTTGGAAAATAAAAAGACTTTTGAATGTCATCCATCAACTGAGCAGGTATTTGATGTTTTGAAACAATATATTTTATGAAAAGATTACTAATCATTACTCCACATCTTAGCACGGGGGGAGCACCGCAAGTGACTGCTAATAAGGTAAAGCTTATGTGCAATGACTTTGAAGTAAAAGTCGTAGAGCACGCATTTGTTGCTTGGAAGTTTGTTGTGCAGAGAAAAAGAATTATTGAGACTATTGGAGAGAATAATTTCATTTCCCTCGGAGAAAATAAAACGCAAGAATTAATAAATATTATTAATGATTGGAGACCCGATATAATCTCTATGGAGGAATTTCCTGAGATGTTTATGTCTGAGGATATGGCAGATTGGGTATACCGAGCTGAGCGGTCTTACACTATAATTGAGACTACTCACGATAGTAGCTTCAACCCAAAGAAGAAGAAATATATGCCGGATAGATTTGTTTTTGTCAGCCCGTATAATTCTCTGAAGTATAATCATCTAAATATTCCTTATGACATTATTGAATATCCGGTTAACAATAAGATTCAAAATAAACTTGAATTCAGAAACAAGTTAGGGTTAGAGCCGGACTATAAGCATATTGTAATAATTGGTCTTTTTACTCCAAGAAAAAATCAGAAGTATGCGTTTGAGCTATGCGACAAGCTATCTGATTACAAAATCAAGTTTCATTTCTTAGGTAACCAAGCCGACAATTTCGCCGACTATTGGAAGCCGTTAATGGAGTGGAAGGAAGCAAACCCAAAGCTAAATAATTGTGTGATTTGGGGAGAGCGAAGTGATACAGAAAGCTTCCTTAATGCCGCAGATTTATTTTTATTCCCCTCAAAAGGAGACAAAGGTAATAAAGAGCTAAATCCAATAGTTATCAAAGAAGCACTTGAATACCAAGAGCTACCTAAGTTGATGTATAACTTGGACGTTTACTTAAACAGATATCACGATGTACCAAATATGAATTATCTGTCAGGAAATATTGATGAAGATTCCAACAAAGTTTTGCAATTAACAAATCCTAAGCCAATGATAAATAAAGATGAGCTCATTATATTAGGTACTTACCCCAATCTGAAAAGCAGAGTCCAACTTACCAAAGACACAATACAGAGCTTAAAAGCATTGGGAAGAAAAATAATGTTGGTATCTCACTATCCGGTAGATGATGATATTCAGAGAATGGTTGACTATTATATTTTTGATGCTCATAACCCACTTTGCCACCATTCATATTATACTCGCTTTTATCGCCACACCAATGAATTTCACGTTGACGTGAATATAAACGGGCTGAAATATAGTAATCAATCTCTGCCCGTACTTACAAATATGTTTAATGCGGTAAAAACGGCTAAACTTCTCGGATATAAAACATTTTTTTACACGACCTATGATGTTATTTTAGACCCAAGAGATATTCCCGTAGTGGAGTTAGGATTTTCGGAAGTTTCACAAGGGTCAAACGCATATTTAGGAAGTTTGAATACCCCGTTTGGTAAGGGAATACAGACCAATGGTATGTTTTATAAAACTGACTTCTTTCTTGAAACATTTGATGACGTCCGAGACTCTGAATCGTACAACTTAGCTTGCCAAAAAGCTAACTGCCAAAACTTCCTTGAAGACTACTTAGTAAAAAAGATTTCCGATAAGCCGAATGTAGTTGTAATACATAATCAAGAGGAAACACTTATTAAAAATAGTGGTTTGGGGGTAGCTTCCAATTCTGAATACTATTCCATAGTCCCCGTAGACAAAGAGCCAAACACCTACATTTTTTACTTCTTCACTTATAACATTGATGATAGAAAAGTGAGTGTTGTAATGAAAGAAGACAACGCAGAATTCTTCAATGGAAGGTTTCAGATAAGTAAGAGCAGAGAATTTAGAAAAGAATTTGTATACAATAACAATCCGATTGATATTACCTTAGAATTTTACGATGGTGATAACGTATACAAAACCGAGAATTATTCGCTAAATTCAAGAAATATTGAGACGTACCGAAATACGGGCATTTACAAGAAATTAAATAGGAAGCCCAAGGTTAAGTTGGTACACATTCAAACAACTATCAATGATGAAAGAGAAAGACATAGCCGAGAATCCCTTGAAAGAGTCCGAGAATACGGAATTGAGTACATCCTCCACTCTAACGAGCCCTATAAAGATTTACCACCAAAATTCAACTGCCAACGACCTCAATGCGTATCAATGGAGTTGTTTGATGAGGGTACTATACATCAACTCGGGACGGCACTCACACCCCCACACTACGGATGCTACGAAGCATTCAAAAATGCAATCCTAACCGAATTTGAAGACTGCGACCTACTAATTGTATGTGAAGGAGACTGCATTATTGAAAAGCCGATTAACGAGTTTTGCGACGTCGTATTTAAGTCATTCCAAGTATTGCAGGATAATAATATTGGGTATTTTTCCTTCGGAGATACAAAAACATTAGAGCACGGATGGCTTCAGTCTCCGAAAATAGCAGATGTGCCCGATAATGATTGGCTTTTTGTAACTAATCATATTATTGGTCTACAATGTATTGCATTCCCTAAGCACGTCAAATCTTGGTTGAAGAATATGGTCAGGACGAGCAAATGGGATGCGGCTGATATGTTTTTCAATCAGATTTTCAAGGGCTCTCCTTACAAAATGGGTATCGTAAAAGAAAGATATACGACCCAAGCTGAGGGTTTCTCCTTAATTGATAAACAAGAAAAGAAATTTCTATGAGAATATGTCAAGTCCAAACCGGGATGATTCCGATTAAGCCCATTGGTCAGATGGGATGGGGAGCAGTTGAGAAAATTATTAGGGAGTATCAGATATGCCTTGAATCTATGGGGCATCAAGTTGATATCAAATACCTAAATGAAATTGAGCCGGGTCAATATGATTTTGTCCACGTCCATATGGGAAACTTGGCTCTTGAATGTGACAGAAAAGGTATTCCGTTTGTGTTTTCTCTACACGACCATCATACAGAGCACTACGGAAAAGATAGCTACTGCTTCAAGCACAATTTAGACGGGATGAAGAAGTCAATTTTCTCTATCACTCACGCAGAGCATCTATTAGATTACTTTAATGAGACGGATAAGTTATTCTATCTTCCTCACGGAGTAAATACGAGTTTTTTCAAATATAGAGGTCTAAATAATACCCAACACAAGCTGCTGATGGTAGCTAATAACGGGTTAGCCGGAGATTATGGCTTTGACAGAAAAGGTTTCCGGTATGGTATTGAAGCTGCAAGAGCACTTGACTTACCTATTACAATAGTAGGGACAGATGCTAATATGAAATTCTTTGATATCCACTCAGACTTGAAATCGTATGACAAATTAGATTTGAGGTGCTACAATCCCACGGAGGAGGAGCTTTTGAATATTTATCACGAGCATACTATTTTCTTACACCCTTCTATGTTAGAAGCGGGTCATCCTAATTTGACTTTGATGGAGTGTGCGAGTGTGTGTATGCCAATGGTTGCCACTTATAACGGCTCTATGGAGATTAAGGGTTTATTTAGGTTGACTGAGATTAAAACCGACTTGGTTATTGAAGGGATAAAACAGATAATGTCAAATTACCTCCCCACAATAATTGAAATGTCAAGTGTTAGGGAAAAATATGATTGGAAAAATGTCTGTAATCAGCTTAATAAAAACTACGAAGCCGTATCAAAATTTCACCATAAAAACTCCGATGAGATAAGAATGCTCTACCGGGAAGTATACTCAAACACAACCAAACTATGATTTCGTATACACTACATCACGTCAATGGTCTTTACTTTGAGATTACTGATGATGGAGATAAAAACAGAGAATACGATGTAATTTTTACTGACAGACAGACTAATACTACTCTGTATGAGTCAAAATTGAAGGTAAAGAGTTGGGCAAGATTGCAGAGGAAGTATCTGTCTGACATTTCTGTAATTGTACGATTTGAGGGCAGGACGTTGAAGCAGATAAATGTTTTAGATGAGATAAAGGGTAAAAAGGTTTTGATTTCTTTTGAGAGTAAAGCACTCGGAGACTCATTGGCTTGGATTCCCTACTGCTTAGAGTTTTCCAAACACTATCAATGTAAAGTAGTTGTATCTACCTTCAAGAATTTTCTTTTTGAAAAAGTATACCCTGAATTAGAGTTTGTAGACAGAGGAGTAGTGGTAAATAACCTCTTCGGGATGTTTGAAATTGGTTGGTATTGGGACAAACAAAGAGAGCCCGTCAATCCCATACTAATTCCTCTTCAGCAATCCGCTTCAAATATTCTCCATATACCACATAGAGAGATTGTCCCGATAGTTGATTTTATACCAAGGGAAAGACCCACCCAAGATAAATATGTATGTATTTCAATTTACTCCACTACTCAATGCAAGCTTTGGTATTATTGGCAAGATTTAATTGATTTCTTTACAGAGAAGGGTTATAAAGTATATGAGATTTCTAAGGAAGAAGAAATGATGGGAGTACGGACTTCAGACTTCAAAAATCTAATTCCCATAGAGGATAAATCTTTAGAAAACACTATGAATATGATTTATCATAGTGAATTTTTCATCGGGCTTTCAAGTGGAATTTCTTGGTTAGCATATGCATTAAAAAAGAAAGTGTATATGATTTCAAATTTTACTAACAAAGAGCACGAATTCACTATCAACACTATCCGGATTTACGATGAATCTATCTGCAATTCTTGTTGGAATAAACCAATTTTCAGATTTAACAAGGGAGATTGGAATTGGTGTCCGGAGCACGAAGACACACCGAGACATTTTGAGTGCCACAAATTAATTACCTCAGAAAGAGTAATAAAAATCATTCAAGAGAATGAAAAAATATAACATACTTGGATTTACATTAGGTGCTCACTCCTGCGGAATGGCATATATCAAAGAGGGTATGATTGTTGCCGTAATTGAAGAAGAGAGAATAAATCGCATCAAGCCATTCTTTGACTACGAGGATAATTTTGAGCGATATCCCGTAGATAGTCTAAATACTCTCCGAAATAGATATGGGTTAGACCTAAATACTATTGATTATTTCACATCATTTATTCCGTACACTATTTCAAGAGATGTATTAAAAGCGATTGCAGATTTTGATTTACCGGAAGAGAAATATATTCGTATAGACCACCACGAAAGCCACGCAACACTCTCTTATTTCTTATCCGGCTTTCAGGAAGATACTCTCGCTTTTTGCGTGGATGCTTCGGGAGCAAATGGATATAGCTCCAAGTCTTATTTGTGTAAGAATGGGAATATGACCTATTTGGATGGAATTACCACTAAAAGGAAGTCTCTTGGTCACTTCTATGCTTGCCTAACGGAATTTGTAGGATTCAAACGTCTGAAGGATGAAGGTAAAATTGTAGGTCTATCAGGTCACGGGCAGTATTGGCACGACCTCTATAATGTTTGGAAAGACGTCATCAAAATTGAAGGGACTAAGACTGACGAGGATAACCACGAGATAGAGTTGGGCGGCATTTACTTGGAAATGTATTCTTCTTTTTTTAAGAAGTTTGGGTCTCTTTATTGGAAAAATAAAGGAGCGATAGAGGACATTGCTTATGTGGGTCAAATGATATTTGAGCAGAAAATAATTGAGCTCTTAAATAATATTAGAAACACTTATTGCCCTTTTGTTTCAAAAATAGCTCTGTCGGGAGGAGTTTTTGCAAATGTTAAGCTCAATAAGAAAATCAATGAGCTACCTTGGGTTAGTGAGTTATTTGTGCTTCCTCCGATGGGAGACGAGGGTTTGCCATTGGGTTGTGCAGTTGGTGTATTAAAGAAGCTAAATCCTGAAATGAAGCCATCCCGAATCCCTCACGTTTATTTTGGAAATCTGTTTAGTGAGGATGAGATTAATCAGGGGGGTGCAGATTTCAGTCACCGAGACATTGACGTAGATTTCATAGCAGATTTGTTATTACAGAGGAGGATTTTAGGACTATATCAGGGGCATAGTGAGCACGGAGCAAGGGCTCTTGGTAATAGAAGCATAATTTGCGACTGCACCCACCAAGAAACATACAATATTCTAAATACCAAGCTTCAGCGAAACGATTATATGCCGTTTGCCCCTTCCGTTTTGGATGAAGATGTTGATGTGGTTTTTAATGTCACTAAATCAAAATATACGGCTCAGTTTATGACTTTATTGGTAGATACTAAGCCCGAATGGAGAGATAAGATACCTACTATTGTGCACCCAAAAGATAAAACTGCCCGAATCCAAATAGTTACCAAAGAGAGCAATCCACTCTTCTACGATATATTGAAAGCATACAAGAAGAAAACCGGATATGGAATATTGGTTAATACTTCATTCAACGTCCACAATGAGCCAATAGTTGACTCCCCTAAAGATGCATTTAACCATTTGAGAAGCGGAATTGTTGAATACCTAATCACACCTAAACGAATATTTTATTGATTATTTAGTGACGTAATTATTGTATCAATATTGAAAATATCTCGCTCAGATTGATAAGGAAACTCGTTTGGAGCTCCGATTATATTGTATTTATTATAGAAAGAAAAACGAAGGTCAGGAGTATTATTATCAGGATTTGGAAGAATGTTATCGTGTATTTTATACCCAAACACCTTTGGAGAATTTACTACCCAAAGTGTAGTGCTTCTTTGTTGCAAAGCGGCTGCGGTATGCTGACAAAAACTATCTATCAGCAGTCTTTTTCTACTAAGTGCAAGTAAAACTGCAATTCCCTTGAATGAATCGTGTACGGGAATCGTTTTTTCGTATTGTGGTTGGTCTTCTCTTCTGATGTGAAATATATTGTATTTGTTAGAATACTCTTCAATAACTGAATACACAATGTGAGTAGGTATATCTCTTGACCAACTATATTTTACATCTTGATTTGGTGCTCCCCCGTTGGTTTGAATCACCATAATTGGTTTGTCAGATGCATATTTATTTCTGAAAAACTGAAACTCTCTCTCATTTATTGATATTTCAGGAAGCTCGCCGTTGTACTGAATGCCAAACATTCTACACCACGTCTCAATCAGATGCTCCTTACACAATATATGCTCAGTTACAAGATATGGCTCGTTAGCAAATATTTTTACCTCTTGCCCTTGTATGTATTTAGTATAAAAATATTGCTCTTGCCCAAATGCATAGGCAAAGTCAACTACTTTATTGTTTTGAAAAACCTCGGGGTAACCACTAATAACAATTAGCTTACTATCGGGATAATTATTTTTGATGGCTTTGCATACGGCAGTTGCGGCAACGGATTTCCCGAGCCCGCCGTTGATTGTAAATATAATGTTCATTTTTTGTCATTTAGAATACTAATACGTCGTTTGTATGGTTATGTTTGAATACTTCAGCACCCTGCCAATGGTAAAGTGCATCGTTATCTTTTCGTGTACCAAATATAAGCACATTGTATGCTCCATCACAATTTGAGCAGAATGTTATAGAAGTTTGGTCTTGATTTATCTCTCCATATGCTTGCCCAAAGTGATTTTTTGGAGAGACTTTTATCTGCGTATTCTCATTCAAAAACTTATAATAAGAAGGCAGCTCTAATACTGCTTTATTATTCTGCGTGATTATTTCATAGCGATATAAATTCTCACCCGCAGTTGGGCTCTCTACGAAGCTATGATAAAGTGTGTGTGTATTACTTTTTTCAGGGTCAGGGTGAGGTATGGCGAATGTACCGGATGTTTTAGAAATAGCATCCATACATTGGGTATCTGTTGTACTATTTGTTTTATTACAAGCACCAAAAATCCCTGCACTTTTAATATTACCACATATTGTATTTAAGCATCCTCCGGCTATTATATTATACCTATTATATCTATTAGTCCCTAAACCAATGCAATTACAAGCACCATCCCAAATTGTATTTCCATATGCTCCACCTATTGAATTGCAGCAACCACCTAATATTGTATGAGCAAATTGGTATGCTTCTATGTTAGGGTCAGGACAACTAATCTTATTATATTGTCCACCTATTATTGTATGAGCATAGAAAGTTAGTGCAAAGCCACTTACATTCTGAGTAATAAAATTACTATCCCCACCGATTATAGTATTATTTTCAAGTGCATAAGGATAAGTATAATAGCAATTACAAATGCAGTTATTTGTCCCGTTAATTATTGTATTGAAAGTATCAAAACAACATCCAATCACACAATTCGTCCCATAAACGGGTGTAATGTTGCCACCACCCAAATTTGCAGTAGTAACATAACAATGCGTCCTTGCACTCAATCCTCCTGACCCACCGGATGTCCCCGATGACCCCGACGTTCCTGAAATATTTGACACCCCATTCGTTCCATTTGACCCACTCGTTCCCGAGCTTCCATTCGTTCCCGTACTCCCCGACACACCACTAAATCCCGAAACCCCTGAGCCACCGCTCGCTCCTGCCGCCCCATTCGTTCCATTGCTTCCCGATGTTCCCGAGCTCCCACTCGTCCCACTCAATCCCGCATTGCCGTTTGCTCCCGAGCTTCCACTCGTTCCATTAGACCCATTCGTTCCACTCACCCCACTTGCCCCTGAGCTCCCCGTCGTTCCCGAGCTTCCACTCGTTGTGCTTAGTCCTGAGCCCGTAGAAGTCCCACTTGCTCCTGAGTTGCCATTCACCCCACTCGTTCCCGAGCTACCACTCGTCCCACTTCCCGTAGATACTCCGCTAACACCGCTTGACCCTGACGTAGCCGATGTTCCCGAGCTCCCGCTCGTTGCTGAAGCCGTTGAAGCACCATTCACTCCCGAGCTGCCTGATGTCCCCGAGCTCCCACTCGTTCCACTCACCCCCGAAGCCGTAGACGTCCCTGATGCTCCATTTCCACCATTTACCCCTGAGCTGCCTGATGTCCCGCTTAATGAGCTTGCCGTTGACACCCCTGACCCTCCTGATACACCGCTAAGTCCTGAAGACCCACTCGTTCCCGAGCTTCCGTTTGTAGTAGAAACACCTGACCCTCCTGAAGACCCTGCCGTCCCGTTACTTCCTGATGTATTTGATAGACCTGATACTCCATTACTTCCTGCTGCTCCTCCCGTCCCCGTCGTTCCCGATGAAGCCGACGACCCACTCGTCCCCGACCCACCACTTACTCCCGAGCTTCCATTCGTTCCCGTCGTTCCCGAGCTCCCACTCGTGTTTGACTGCCCGCTACTTCCTGAAGTCGTAGATACCCCACTTGTCCCATTCGTCCCCGTCGTTCCCGAGCTTCCCGACGTAGAAGAAGCAGTTGATGTCCCGGAGACACCTGAAGAGCCATTTACGGCATTAGTACCGCTTGTCGCAGAGCTTCCTGATGACCCGGAATTTCCTGCCGACCCGCTCGTTCCCGAGCTTCCCGACGTCCCCGCCACCGCACTTGTCCCACTTGTCCCCGAGCTTCCTGACCCCGTCGCTGACCCTGATTGTCCTGAAGACCCTGCTACTCCGTTGCTTCCACTACTTCCTGATACTCCTGCTGACCCTGAGCTGCCTGACAGAGCACTTGTCCCTGAGCTTCCTGACGAAGCCGACGTTCCCGAGCTTCCTGCCGTTCCCGCACTTCCCGACGTAGCTGATGTTCCGTTTGTTCCCGAAGTTCCATTTACCCCCGAGCTCCCACTCGTCCCCGATGAATTTGCCGACCCACTTGTCCCACTTGTCCCTTGCACTCCGGTTAAGTCAACTACCCAAGTAGCATATGAGCCACTTGCTCCCGAATATGATAGGGGTGTAAATACAAGAGCCCCCGTAGAAGGGTTATAAGACACTACTCGCCCATAGATTGAAGTAGAAGCATCGTATACGAGCTGCACAAAATCATTGACGTGAAAGTCAAGATTTGTATTAATAGTTATATTTAAGTTAGTGTACGGCATATTTATTCTATTCTTTCAGCTCCCTTCCAAGCTCTAACCCCATCTTTATCTTTTCGTGTCCCTATTAATAATACATAAAATTCTGAATCAACATCAGAGTATATTTCCAATTTTGTTTGCTCTTCGTTTACTAATCCGTATGCGTTACCGAAATTTTCTTTTGGAGACACCCATACTTGGTCATTTTTATTTAGCCATTTATAATAGCTTGGCAGATTAATCTCTGCTTTACCATTAATTGTTTTGACTTCGTATCTGTATATGTTATCTCCTTCTGTCGGGCTCTCTACGTTTGTATGAAAAAGGTAATGTGTCGCCGATTTTTCAGGGTCAGGGTGATGTATTCTAAATGAGCTTGATGTTTTAGCTATATCCTGAAAATAGCTTAGATTGTTAACCGTATTTGTCGATAAACCCGACCTAAAAATGAAAACGTAAGCTTGCGATTCAATTTCATTGAAGCAACCCCCTAATATACCTGAATAACTTGCACAACCTATTGTATTAAAACAACCCCCTCCAATTACATCATAATATACTTGACAAGCATTTTCACCTCTTTTAAGACTACCTGCGATTAAATTCTGATATCCACCACCAATAACATTAATTTGTGCATCCGTACAAAAATACCCTAATTCCACAAAACAAGGAAAGATGCAAGAGCATATACAATTTAGCTGACCTCCACCAATAAAATTATAATCTGATGGTGAAAGATATTCCCTTCCGTAAGTTGACAGAGTTATGCAATTTTGACCTCCACCACCTATTGTATCATAACTGCCAAAAATGCAATTACCTACACCCCCCCACAATGAGTCATAATCTCCGGTGAGAGTGCTACTTCCACAACAAGCCAATAAATTACAACTATTGGAGTTAGGATAAGGACTATCCCCTGATAGACCGGAGCTACTTGATGTCCCCGAGCTTCCTGAGCTTCCATTTGCCCCCGTCGTTCCCGAAGACCCCGACACTCCATTAACTCCTGATGCTCCTGATATACATTTCAACCCATTTGTTCCACTCGACCCACTCGTTCCATTGCTCCCACTACTTCCATTTGCACCATTTGCTCCGTTTGCACCCGCATTCCCCGACGTCCCACTTGACCCCGATGTCCCTGACGACCTACTCAATCCCGATTGTCCACTAACACCTGAAGCTCCCGCAGCTCCACTCGTTCCCGAGCTACCATTCGTTCCACTCACCCCCGAGCTACCATTCGTTCCACTTGTTCCCGAGCTCCCCGATGTCCCCGAGCTCCCACTCGTTCCACTCGCTCCCGTCGTTCCCGTGCTCCCACTCGTTCCTCCGCTTCCCGACGTCCCCGCCGTTCCACTTGAC